>ERZ1370068.10432-contig-9131_pt1 | contig 17441 bp, 31 predicted proteins | sample MGYA00561227_ERZ1370068 | MGnify/ENA primary metagenome ERZ1370068 (study PRJEB38410, sample SAMEA6850437) | metagenome | study: Metagenomic assessment of the ecological functions of the soil: analysis of the soil microbiota associated with the...
CCCAGCCCCAACTCGTTGCTCACGATCACGACACGAGCCCGCGTCGTCCGAATGGTCTGAAGCAGGTCGGCTGTGGCTTCAGAAACAGCCAAGTCAGATAAGCGCAGCCCACGCAGATTACTCAACCATAACGTGATACAATCGATCACAATCGATTGATAACTCTTGCTGTTTTGTATTTACCCATGCGGCAATATCAACAGGAACTTCCACCGTCTCCCAATCAGCCGAGCGTGTGGATCGATGCCGTTCAATCCGCGAGGCCATCTCCCGATCCAACGCCTGACCTGTCGCCACGAAGGCTCTCGGCCCTGCCTGACCTGCCAGATCAAGCGCCGCCTGGCTCTTGCCAGACGCAGCGCCGCCGAGCACGAGAATCAGCTTCGAGCGTTCCTTGCGCGCCTGCTTCATGCGATCAGCCCGCCGCCTTCTTCACGTCACGTTGCCAGAGGAATTCCGGCTCCCCTTGGGCCTTGGCCGCCGCCGCATGCCTGCACAAACAAAGCATTACTCAGACGACTTCACAAACGTGATATTCACCGTGCCCACCGGCTCTTCCGCGAGAGGTGCATCGCACACTTCGTCCTGCCCGTCAACAGACTGGTTCTCGCCTGATGCAAAAAGCCGACACCTTTCTCCCACCAGGCAGAATGAACTCTTGGAGCAGAGCCAAAGTCCTTTGACAACCATCAATCATCTTCTCAAGCTTCTTCACGTCGTTCCCTGTTACCTGTGGCATGTTTCTTGAACTCTTGGTCCTGGACTGTCCGCAAGGATGCCGCCGGAGATCAAACAGTTTATTCTTGATCCATTGGAGATCCTCTTCGAGTTTTTCAACCGTGAATATGCCCCCAACCATCTCGGCATTCATCACTCGGACAACCCCGACCACCGCATTCAGCTCATCCAGGGTGCCGTAGGTCATCAACTCGGAGACTGTCCTTCAACACCTGCGGCCAGCTCCTTTGGTCTTTTTCCCGCGTCCCCGGTTCTCGTGTAGACCTTCATGATGCGCATCACTATTCCTCCTGTCGCCCTGTATTGTGTTTCCCCACGCCTCATAGTGAATGAGTTGGTCAACCGGAATCCTGGCTCGCCACCCAGCCGTTTCCAAATCGGGCTGTGTCGCAAAGTCGGATACGTAGCCGAGACAAAGATAGGCCAGTACTTTGACCGGCCTGGGGATACCGAGCACTTGTTTCAATGCTCCATGGTCCAGAATGCTGACCCATCCAACCCCGATGCCTTCCGCTCGTGCGGCTAGCCAGAGATTTTGGATGGCGCAACAGGTGCTATACACATCCGTATCGCGCACAGTGGGAACGCCCCAGCATCGTGACGGCCCGCCCCGCTGGCGGCTGCAGGTCACACCGATATTGATCGGCGCTTCCTCGATTCCTTCGAGCTTCAGGCTGCGATAGAGCGTCGCGCGAGCGCCTTCATAGTGCATGGCCGCCTGAGCATTCGTTTTCTGGAACAGTTGCTTCACGGCGCGCTTTGTCGCGCGTTGACTGGATGACCACAAAATCCCACGGCTGCATGAACCCAACAGACCCGGCGTGATGCGCCGCAGTCAAAACTCGCAAGAACATCGTCCGCGATCGGCGTCCGCAAAAATTCCGGCGACATCCCGCCGCTCGAAAATCACATCGGTAGACGGCTGCACGCTCATGGTCGAAAAAACTGCCCATTACCGGGAATCAAGATGTCAGGTTGTAGACTCATACCATGCTCCTTGAGCAGCGACTCACGATGACGGTTATGGGATGTGCCTCACTGGGCACCTGTCGGATTCACCGGCTTGATGGGAAACGTCTCGAGTGCACCAGCGCTGACCAACTGCAAGCAGGCAGGACAGAGGCAATCTTGAAAACAGAGTGGCAATCCAGTCCATTTGCTGTTCGGTAATTCCCAACCCACCCGCACCAACATTGGTACCCGCCACACTCGAACGTCTGTCTGCGGTTCCCGCACGTCTTATTCACTGCACCTCTCAAAACTCGACCCCCGGTTGCGCTTTAATGCCCTTTCGAAAGGGATGTTTAATCTGCTTCATCTCAGTGACGAGATCGGCCTCCTCGATCAGCGTCTTTAGCCCCGCGACCAGTGATCACCACATGCTGCATGAGGGGCCGGCCTCGAGAACCGGCAATACGTCTTCGAGTCGGACATAGTCGTGCTGTAGGGCAATATTGAATTCATCGAGAATAACCATCGCATACGAGGAGTCGTGCAAGAATCCGCAGACCGCGGCCCAGGCCTCGTTGGGCGTACTTCGTATCCCGTTCACGATCTTGGGTTTCCCAGGTGTACCCTTCGCCCATGCGAAGAAAGGTGACGCGATCACCAAAGGACTTGAGCGTCCGTTCCTCTGCCGTATCGATCGCACCCTTGATGAACTGCACCACAGCGACCTTCATGCCATGGCCGAGACATCGTAGGGCCATACCCAGAGCTGCCGTGGTCTTCCCCTTGCCGGCGCCCGTATAGACAATCAACAACCCTCTCTTCTTGCGCCGCTTCAATGCGTCGATCCACCGACGCCTTCAACCGTGCCATCTTGGCTTTGTGTTCGTCCTGCTCCGTCACTTCACACCTCCTGGGTCCACCGCACCGACGACACCAGAGCTTTCGCAATCTGTGGCTGACTAGCAAAATGTACGTGTGTATAGAGCGCCAGTGTAAGTTGCCCACAACGAGCCCATCTGAGCCCTTCGGCTCCCCCGCGCATCACGGAGTGCACAGGCATAGTCGAGCCTTCCGCTTCGGGAACCAGCGTGGAGTAATGGAACTCATGCCCGCGCGCGGTCGACGCCAGACGCACCGAGGATGCAATCTTGTGAGAGTTCCACCGTCCTGTACCCCAAGGTCAGGCCGGGCTTCCGCATGACAGCTTCAGCGGGAAACAGCCCGACCATCTCATGCGATGACCCTGCAAAGTCGCGGATGGCTTGCGTGAGATACATCATCCCACCGCATTCCGCAAAGATCGTCCCACCCCGCTCGGACAAATTTCCGGATTGCTGTTCGCATTGTGCGATTCGCCAGCCAAAGCCTCGCCATGCAGTTCCGGATAGCCCCCGCCAAGGTACAGCATATCCACGTCGGGCAACACCTGATCCTTCATGGGCGAAAATTTCACCAACTCCGCCCCTCTGCTTCAAGCAACTCAAGATTGTCGGGATAGTAAAAGCAAAATGCCAGATCCTTCGCCACGCCGATGCGGACCTTATGACCGTGGTTTCTCACCACGGGCTGAGGCGCCGCCACAGTCAACTCTCTACACGAGCGGGCCAGTGCCTCGACTCGATCCAGATCAACTGTTTCTGCCGCTGCCTTTGCAAGCAAACCGTAGAGTTCGCCTGTCCCCTGTTCCATCGCCGTCACGAGCCCGAGATGGCGATCGGAGATCGTCACTGCCTGATCCGGTCGTAAATACCCCACCGCCACCACATCGGTCTCTTGTTCCACTGCTTCCTTGAGCAGCTTGTAATGCCCATCGCTGCTGACCCGATTGAACAGTACGCCCGTGACCCGTAGCGACCGGATCAAACTTCGCATACCCCGACACCATGGCAGCAGCGGAGCGGGCCATGGCACTCCCATCAATGACGAGAAGCACCGGCGCATCCAATTGTTTCGCCAATTCAGCCGTACTGCCGATCTCGTTCACCGGTGAACTGCCGTCGAATAGGCCCATCATCCCTTCGATAATGGAGAGGTCCGCATCAGCCAGCGGCTCGCGTAAAGATGTCGCGATTGACGGCCTCTCCCAGACATCCAGCCATCCAAATTGCGAGACGGACGCCCAGTCACCGCGCTATGGTGACCAGGATCGATAAAGTCAGGCCCCGCCTTTGAATGGCTGCACCTGACGGCCCCGAGTGGCCAGAGCCGCCATAAGAGCCAGCGTCACGGTCGTTTTGCCGACACCGCTGTGGGTGCCGGCAATGATCAATCGTGGATAAAGGCTCATGGGATGTTAGAGGGGCATGTCAAAATTCATCCTCACGCCTGCAAAGACCGACCGGACTCGGAGTCCCGAAGAAAAGCACCTCTTCATACTTCTCATTGAAAATGTTGTCGGCACGTGTATACAACTGAAAAAGACTTGTTGAGGTCGTAAGGTCGCAGAAAAATTCCAGACGGTGAAAGAAGCGATCGATTGAGTATTACCGGTATTGTTATATCGTTGCCCCATGTATCGGCGCTTCAGATTGGCCCTCAGCGCCTCGAATGGCTGGTAGCTCAGTATGGTGCTCCATTGATTGAGCGGCCACTTCGGCAAGTGCGTATCCTGGCCATTGGTTAAATCATTTGTGGCCGTAGCACGTATATTGAAATTGCGGGTCTAAACTCTTGATCCACGGTTGATCCCGAGCAGAGTTTGACCTTCGCACTGCCTTCGATCCTGAGCTCTGGCCATGGCCGACATTCTGGGCACAAAAACCGAATGAAAGGGGGTCAGTGCATACAGTCGGATCGTTCACCGACAATATAAGATTGCGATACCGCGTCCAGAAATATCCTAGACTGAGAATGACTCGATCATTGAGCAAGGATTGATCGACAGCCACATCAAACCCTTTGCTCTTCTCCGGTTGCAAGTTCGGATTGCCAAAACCCGGAAAAAGTAATTGATTGATCGTCGGAGCGCGGAATCCAGTCCCATAGCTGCCACGTAGCTTGGTGCCCGTCTCTTGGTGCAGATAACCTCCCGTCACGCGATAGGTTGTTGCGCTTCCGAAGACATTGTACTCGTCTTGCCTGATACCAGCGGTTCCGAAACAGGCGATCCCAGAGATTCAGCTGAGCGTCGGCAAACCCCGCATTGCTGCTCACGATCTTGTTCGGAACCGTCGTCACGGCATTGAGAAGATCGAAATTCTCACCTTGTTGTTCACGGAATTGGTACCCGGCCGTCAGCAACAGAGGCTTGGCGACCTGAACATTGTGCTGCCATTCAATGCGGTTACTGGTCGTCTGGATTTGGGAGACACCCTCGCCGAACGTTCCGGCCAGTGATCCCGTGGCTCCGGTCACCACATTCCGGAAGACCGTTCCAAGGTTACTTACTAGGATTGTCAGTCGCGCGCGACATGGTCAGCTTTGTGACCACCAGTTCGTGATAGGTTGCGTGTAGTTCCCGGCAAAGACGTATTGCGTGTCTTTAGATTTCGCACCAAGGACATCAGCCGGCTCAAGGGTATTCGGATCAGCCCCATCGAAGTTCACGATTCCCTCTATCCACCGAAAACTAAATTCTAGTCGCCCTTCTTTTGGGAGCTCAGCTCCGAGCCGAACAGATCCTTGCCAGTTCTGGTATCCATCCGCTCTCAGTGGCCCCCGCCGATAATTGATGGCCGAAAAGCTGCCAGTATCCCAATAGGAGATCGATCCCGAAAAGTCGATTGGTCCCTTCTTCCCGGTCAGATTGGCGCCCTCCCGAAACGTCTTGAAGGAACCGTACTCGGAAAACGCAGAGATGTTCGGCGTGTCCCGGCCGCGCTTTGTGGTGATATTGATCACGCCTCCCATGGCGTCCGACCCCACAGCATGCTCTGGTTCCCCGTAGGATTTCAATCCGGTCGATATTGTCGGTCGTCAAATTCGCGAAATCGTAGCTGCCGATCGTACGCGCTGTTGACGATCGCTCCATCGATCATGACGAGCGTCTGTTCCGGTGTTCCCCGCGCATCCGCACGTCGACTGCCGTACCAGGTCCGCCGCTTTGAGTTTACCGAAAGGCCCTGAGCCCACCGAAGGGCCTCGACAACGGTTTTCAGTTTTCGTTGCTGCATCTGGTCGCCGGTAATGACCTCTACGGCGCTGGTGACTTGCTTGACCGGAATTTCTGCCTTCGTCGCGCTGATGATCACTTCCCTGGTTTCCAGAACCGGTTCAGCGTCACTAGCCTCTTCGCCGAAAGCTAACGTAGATCCTATGATGGGAAGACTGAGGAACGCACATACGGAGAACACGACGGATCGATACCGGTTACCAGACCACATACCTAAACCTCCCTTTGACTCGAAGGGCTGTACAGAATCATCGGTCAGCTGGGTATCCTGACTCGCGGATCGTCGTTCCCCTGCGCCTTCCCGCTTGAGGACGTTCATCGTGAATCGTAATTCGTTAATCGAGGGAACTTTTCCCACCGTATAACGTTTCACGATTCACGTGTAACGCCTCATGGCAGTGGCTCTTGTGCAGGATCACTCCCCGCTTACAGTGGCGGCACCGTGATGGCTTTACACCATCTTCCCCGTCGCTGATGATTTCTCTCTAAGCACTCCTCCCGGTTGAATAACAATGTGCCCTGAACGATAGACGAGGGATCGGGCACGAACCCTTCCCGTTACAGACGATCTCCGAGATTCTTCGTTGAAATATAATCTGGGCATCGTGACCCTGGGTACCCCGATTCTGGATGACGATCGACCAAGACGTCGCATCCATAAACGGCTCCGCAGACACATCGACATCAATCACTTCATGCGGCGTGCCGAGGCGGAAGAGCGCTCCGGCCTTCAGCATCAGAATGCGATCGCAGTATTGGCTCGCCAGATTCAGGTCGTGGGAGACCAGCACCACCGTCAAGCCACGTTCCTCCTTAAGCCGGCGCACAATTGTGCAGATTTCAATCTGGTGCTGGAGATCGAGAAACGCGGTGGGCTCATCCAGCAAGAGGACTTGGGCGCTTGCGCCAAGGCCTGGCAATCATGCAGCGCTGGCGTTCACCGCCCGAAAGATCCATCACCGAACGACCAGCCAGGTGGGTGAGATCCGTAGACTGCATGGCCTGTTCGGCAATCAACACATCCTCAGCGCTTTCCCACCCGAATCCTGCACTCCACTTCGCGCCATGATAATGCGGATACCGACCCATCAGGACCGTTTCCATCACGGTAAAGGAAAAGACCTGTGGGCTCTCTTGAGGCACAAGGCCACAGTCCTTGCCACCTCAACTTGCGGCATCGTGCCAAGATCGCGCCCGAACAAGGCCATGTCACCCGCGTGCGGACGCAAGACTTTCGCCAACAGTTTGAGTAACGAGTCTTCCCCTGACCCGTTCCGGACCCAGATGCCAAGAATCTCTCCAGCATCGACATCAAACGTCAGTCCGTCGAGAACCCAGTTGGCGTCTCCTCGACTGAGAGGATGGTAATGAAATCGCTAGGGAACGCACCTGATAGGCCCGGCGTGACGCAACAACCCCGAGTCCCAGTGCGCTTGTCAATCATCGGATGTGCGTTCTCTGGAGACAGGCTCACTGCGAACCGATCCTTTCTCCACACCAGGAGGTAGATGAAGAATGGTCCACCTGCCAGCGCAGTGATGATCCCAACAGGAATTTCTGTCGGTGTGAGCAGCGTATGCGCTGCCAGGTATCGGCGATGACCAGATACATTCCTCCAATGCACGCCGATGCGGGCAAGAGCAGCCGGTGATCCGCCCCGAGGAGAAATCGGACGGCGTGCGGGATGACCATCCCAACGAACCCGATCATTCCACTCACCGACACCACTGCGCCAGTGATCGGGGCCGAGAGCACATAGACCACTCGCTTGACATGCTCTGTGTCAATTCCCAGTGAACGCGCCGACTCTTCGCCCAACGTCAGGACATTCAGTCGGCGCGCCTGCTTGAGCAAGAGAAAAAGACCGCCTAAAAGATAGCAAGCCAATACGGCCAACGCCGGATACGACGGTGCGGTCAACGTTCCCATCAACCAGGTCATCGTGCCCGACGGAGCGATTCGGTTCCATGATGGAGGTCACGAACATGATCATCGCCGAAAAGATCGCGTTGAGAATCACGCCTGCTAGCAAGAGTGCGTGAATGGGCAACCGGTCATAAGATACCGCCATGCGATAGACCACCACTAGCGACAGCAACCCTCCGACAAATCCACAGAGCGGTAACACGGAAAAAGGTCACCACCGTGGTGCCGACCTCAGAAGGATGGCGAGGGCGACGCGCCAATGCCGCACCGCTCGACACCCCGAGCACATAGGGGTCGGCTAAAGGTTCCGCAACAACGCCTGCAGCACGACACCGACGGACGCCAAGCACCCGCCCACAAGAAACCCCAGCAACACACGTGGAAGTCGCACCTGGATGAGGATCACGCCGGTTGTCCCGATGCGGTCACTTTCAACCGTCCCCTCATGCAGAACCTGCCATATAATGTCGATGATCTGACTGAACCCGATCCATTCCGTCCCGAACTGTATACAGATCAAGAGGAGCGCGACGGACATCACCACAAGCGGCGCCATCACAACGCTCCATCGCCTGGCTGTGAGCACAGACCTGCTGGTTGTCCGAGCCCTGCCTAGAACAGGAGATGCGCCCGAATCTGTCGCCATATTCGCTTGTTCGGTTCGAACGGAGGCACGTGACGGATCGGTGGTGAGCTTCATACTACTCACGGCGCGATACTCGCAGTGAACGCTTCAGGATGGATAATCCGAGCCAATGCTTCCAACCCCTCGACTATCCGGGGCCCGGGACGATTCAGCACATCGGCAGAAATTTGGTGCAGCCGTCCCTGCTTGACCGCCGACAACGAGGTCCATCGCAGCCATTGTTGTTGCTCACTGAGTGGAATCCCTTCGGCCTTTCCGATGGGAAAGATAATGATCTCTGGATCTTCCTTGAGGACGGTTTCCATGTTGAGATGCGGGTAGGGCACGCTCGTCTGCGCCGCGATATTGGAACCTCCAGCCACTTTGATTACTTGATCGAAGATAGCTGCCCGGCCCGACTGTAATCAGAGGCTGGCTGTTCAACACGTAGAGCACACGAACCCGCGCCACCGTTTCCATTTTGCTCGAATCTCGGCGATGCGTTGCCGCATCGCCATGGCAACCCCATCTGCGGAGGAGGATCGATTGAGGATGCGACCGACGGTTTGAATCCGACTGGGAATTTCCTCGAACGACTCCGGGTCGACCACAAATGTCGGAACTTTCAATTGCTCAAGTTTGGCCAACAGGTCGGCCCGGAGAAAGGCGCGTGGGGCCAACACTAGGTCCGGTTGCAATGTGACGATGGCTTCGATATTTGGCTGGGCATACCCGACTTTCGGTTTCTGCTTGGCCGCCGGCGGGTAATCGCAAAACTCAGTGACGCCGACAATCTCGTCATTTAACCCAATGGCATAAAGAATTTCGGTAATGCTGGGCGCGAGAGAGACCACTCGCGTGGGTGCCTTAGCCAGAAAGATTTTACGCCCGAGATCGTCGACGAAGGTACGCGGAGTAATATTCGCCATGAAGGGCATGCCCGTGAGGATTCCCTGCTGCCGACGTGTCATGTCTGCCTCGTCGGCTTGTGCAAAAGAACTATCACTCCACACCCCGGCAACAGAGACCACGAAAAGCATGGCAGCCACGGCCGAACGGATATGGCGACGACTTCGAGTGCCCAAACAAAAAATCCTCAAGGCCTGGACAGACCTGAGGATTGCACCCGCAACTCATCCTCGCCAATTCCCCAGCCCACGAGGGAACCTCGGTCTTGGGAACCTACCAGAGGATACGACATTCTGCTGCGGCAGAACGATCTCGGACCATCTGCCGCGTTCTCGGCGAAACGATCCTCAACGTATTTGCAGAGAATACGCTTCCGGTCGTTATCACGCCTGCGGCCTTGCATCTGATCCGATCTCCTTCGCCTCGACGACAGAGGGATCCCTCTGGCGAGCTACCGTTCCTGGCAGGTCTTCTGGCTCATGGTTCACCCTACTCCCCGCGCCTTCCCATCTGAAGACGTGAATCGTCAGAGCGGTATTCGTTACCCGTGAAGAATTTCTCCCCACGTTTAACGCGTAACGGACAACGGTTAACGTCTCAAAGACAGTGGCTTCTACGGGTTTCGTCCCCACTTACAGCGGCGGGACCGCGAGGGACTCGCACCCTCTTCCCTTACCCAGGAGTCACAATGTGGAGGGCACTCTAGGAGACAAGGAAGAACGTTGTCAAGTTCATTAATGTCCGTCGGCCCCTCCCCTGCTCATGGTCTGACAGGAGCGTATTCATATCCATCGGCAAACAGAGCGAAAGACCGAAGCTTTTCAGGTCATCTCCCGGCATAGGCTTTGCTCACCTTAATATGATGGTGGATGACTCTCCCGAATAGGATACGAGCCAACATGAATCGCCGGCCCAGCATGCAACGTCTACTTACGCATCTATGAAGCACCTGATTATTAGCATCGTCATTATCTGGGCCTTCTTCCAGATATCGAGCCTCATCTGGTCCTCAAAGGGACAACCTCCCAGCGCTACTTTCACCCGACTCCTGGAGCCACCGGAGCACCGTCTCCTCGACCCCTACCAGAATGGCTACTACTATCTCCTCGGATTTGCTGCAGCTTATTCTCTCGATCCGGCCAAGGTGGGCCATGAGATGTGGCTAGAAACCACCGCAGCTCCAGGCAATAGCGAATTCAATTACGACAAACCTGGTCGCTCGGAACTACAGATTCAGCTCCCCATGGAACAGGTCCTTCCTTCCTGGAACTCCCAGAATCCAGTGAGGGAGTTCCGGAATATGAAGGCACGGCTTCAGACCTTGACCGGTCGCGACCACACTTTATTGACGCGGTATGAGCGCTGGCTCGCGATGCCTTTCGAAGATATGGGATTCGGCCACCAAGGCACGCCTCGCTTTGTGGAAATTTTTGTGGGCCACCGGTTCTATATTGCTGACGGATTTTCTCGCCAGACGGCTCTGGGCATGCAGCGACTGACGAAGGATATGCATACGTGGCGGAGCGTACTTCGAGACGCGACGACCATCGACACCAAAGTCATGGCGCAAATCTTTATCACCGACGATCTCCGTCTGCTCTCGACTTTGTTGTCGCAGCCCACCGTCAACAAGACCGTGTTGGCAATGACCCCCAACATTGCCCCTCCACTCACTACAGCAGAATCATCGCTCCGCTGGCCACTTCAACATCAATTCACACTCGGCGTCCATGGCGAACACACAGGTGAACTCACAACGGAGAGGCAGACTGAATCCCTCGATACACACGAAGAGTGGTTGGCGAGCGCTGCTCATCTTCCCAAACAGGCCTTTCGCCAAATCGCACATCCTCACGGACGCTCGTTCCTTGGAATATCACTTCGCACGCGAGAGACCTGGGAAATGTATGCGACGTACTACGACGCGATGATCCATGCGGAAGAAACAGGACAGAGCACCTTGCCAAAACTTTACGAACTTGCGGGTACCGCACACCAAGGCATCGTAGAAAGCCTCGTCAGCCCAAACTCCTTCGAACCGGACTGGGATCCCTTCCACTATCAACTGAGGGAAACCGATGCCAGGCTACGACTCGCCTCGCTGCAGGTCGTCTTGCGGCGCCCGAGCGCACAGACTACCGTGCCGAATCGACTCGCTCAAGTCGGCTCGTCCTACTACGATCCCTTTAGTGGATTACCGATGTTGTGGAGCCCGACGCAACAGAAGATCTATAGCGTGGGGAAAGACCGATACGACGATGGGGGCGACGTGAGTTTCGATATCAGCGTGCCTGCTATTGTCTCCCTCGCGCCCGCGCCTAAAGAATCGCAGGCAACTGCTCCAACCCGCCCGTCTGTCCGCCACTAGCCCATCAAGGTAGTAGGATATCACTCCGCAGGATGCTCAAAAAGTCCGTCAGCAAGGCCGCAGCCGATGAAAGCACCGGAGGCGTAGCCTCTGGGCTACGTTGAGGATGGTTTCGAGGCGAGAACGAAGCTGGCGAACTTTTTCAGCATCCTATTAGCCTCGATAGCGCAGCTTGAGCACAAGGATCGCGCCCGTCAGAAGCAACGTGATGAAATTGGTCAGAATGATCGGCCAGGCATGGAGGACCAGTCCATCACAGAAACCAGAGGCAGACACCTGCTGAGAATATGGCTAGCATGCCCAGCGATACATCACCCGCAGACTTCGAGGTCCACGTCTTCTGCAGCTGGGGCCAGAAGGCACAGGTGGTCAACGTCCCTGCCGCAAAGCCCAGTAGATCGATTCCCGTCATCGTAAGTCACCCTTCCGGAGGCCTGACGTTCCCATGCTTAGCCCGCATTCTTCATGAACGTTTCTGCTGCAATCGCGGATTTGCCGCTGCGACAAGCCTGCGACGCGGTCAGCACGGCGTCCAGGCAGGCGGGCTCGCCGTTCGGTCGGTCAACATATTGTTTCAAGTATGTCTCCCTCCCTCGCGGCTCCGCGCTCCTGTCTCGCGTGGCGACTGCGCGATTTCGCGACGAACCGTCATGCATAATGCGAGCTAGCCGGCCTAGCCCATCAAACCTGCTTGTCAAGCCGAATGGCCCTGTGATACATTTCTAACTCTACAATCTTGCATCGATACGACTAGATGAAGGAGTGTACCCGTGGCATTTACATGCGATCTCTGTAGCAAACGTCGCCAAATCCGGCCATAACGTCAGTCACGCCAATAACAAGACCAAGCGGATCTTCTAGCCCAACCTTCAACCAGTCCGTGCACTGATTGACGGTCGGCTGAAACGCATTCGGAGTCTGCACACGCTGCTTGCGTAGCGGCAAAGTTCAAAAAGCCGTTTAGCAGTCTCCTGAAACAGTCCGCCAGCATGAGAAGGCCGGTATTTGGTTTGTCTCGCTTATTTGGATGAACAAGACCAACTAGATGAACGAAACAAACAAGATGAACCAGATCAACTTATCCCGCCTGTCTCACGTGCCAACGTAGTTTTCCCCCAGCCTCCTACGGGGCTGACCACAAGACGCGGCCGCTCTGATCGGACAGCTTCACGGCAAACCGATCGTCGGGAGAGAGGCCAGTTTCCGATTCCCATCGCGGCTCGTCAGCACCAGACCCACTTCGCCATTTTTGTCGAGTCCTAATCCGGCTCGCGCCTTTCCACTCGTATCGAGTAAGAGAAACTCTTCAGCATTCACCCCATTGATCTTCTCGCGCCTTGACGGGTGAAGGCACCAGCCACCATCCGCTTACCGCACCGCCAATGAGGCTTCCAACGAACGTCACGACGACCAGAAACCTAAAATGCCATCGGCTCACTATGCATCCTTTCTGCAACGCACTAGGGCTATCGCCCTGCTGCTGCTTAACTTCAATCTCCGCAGAGATTATGCGCAGGGTCCGCATAGCTCTTTGGCCTTGGGAGACTCATGCATGAGATATAAAAAGGACTTGGAAGCGCATGCCTCTCAAGTCCTCCGTTTCTTACGCGTGACGCTCCACGTTTCACGTCTTATTTGGAGCGGGCGATGGGATTTGAACCCACGACAACTAGCTTGGGAAGCGGGTTTGATCCATCTACGCCAGGCCACAACACGACACAGCAATACATCAGCAGGCCCAAGCCTATCAAGAGGTTCTGTAGCTTCTTGTGGCTTTGGCGTTGTATCGAAGCGGTACCCTATAACCGTGACCTAAATCGGAATTTCTGCATCGGGAACCGTGACTGCAGAAACCGTGCGCCTGACGGAGGCGCGGATATTTGCTTGATTTGAGTCGCCTTGAGTTTGAAATGATGGCGCCATACGAGAAATCTTCCGCTCACTGCGCGTCGTTCAGGTCCTGCACACATTCTTTTGACTGTAAAATCCCAACTTCGATCCCATGTCTAAGTCCGAGGCCTCTCGTCTTGGTCTAGAAATTTCACATGGTCCAGAAAAATGCGCTCCCATTGCTTATCTAGCACGTTTCTTCCATCGGCTAAAGGGACCATTTGATCAGCGATGACAAGGAAACGAGAGAGACCGTCGTCTCAAACGGACAGCGGAGAATGTTCGCCGTCTTGGACCACACGAAGTCCCTTAGGATACACTGTGGGATCTGCTTGCCGACTTCGGACGCCCTCGTTTATTATAACCGCTCTGGAGGGGTATCTCGACGCTTTCTCCCATTCAAGGTGCTCCTGCATGAATCGCCGCATGCCGCGCTTATCAATCCTGCTGCGATAGAGGTTCAAGCAGCAGGGACACCGGACAATCCGGTGACCATAGCGGGCCAGTAGCAGCATTAAGGCATATTGAAAGTTCGCCTCTCCCTCAGGCCGCGACCTTCGACTGCTGGGGTGGAGTCGTCGTGTGGTTTCTCTCTGTCACGGTGTTCCGGCGAGGCACTTCCTCGTAGGTCGTCGCGGGTGTGCTGAGAAGAAGTCGTCATCAAGGCTGGCGAGGACCATCGCCCGTGTGAAGATAACCAGTCCAGCAACCATCGCCCGCACCAAAGAGTTCCTGTGTCATGCGGGGAGCGTCTCGGTTCTGTCGTCGGACGCTTGGACTGCTATGAGGGGAAGAGTATTTGTAGCCCAGTGTTTGGGTAGTAGAGGTCACTGACAAAGCGGGCCACCATCTCAAAACCACCCTGCTAATCCTGATCTTTCCCCTGCCCGTTCCCATGGCCATGTCCCGCTCACCGCGGAACGACCGTGCTCTTTACACTTGATCTTGTGTTCATCGTAGTAGAGGTATGGTCGATCGGTCTCCAGCTCCAGGTTGACGTAGTTGCTCGTATCGAGCATCACGCGGTGGAGGAACGTGTCATGCAGCCGCTCGCCAGGTGCCGTCAGACAAGTAAGAAGTAGCCTCCTGTGCTGACGTTCATGTACACGCCGCTTGCCGGATAAGTAACGATCGTAAGCCAGCGATGCCGAGCTTCCTGCGCTCAGTCGCCGCGAGCTGGAGCCCAGGGCGGCGGGCCGCCTCGTGGACTCTCGACGATGACCGGTGGCGGCGCACTGCCTCCGACCGACACTCCGACACCGACATGGGGACTGGGCCCGTCTGTCGCGCACCCCGCAAGCATCAGGGCCCCGAGTCCAGTCAGCAGTAACGTTTTCTTCATAAGTCCTCCTGATCTGCGTGAGTTGGTACAGAAGCCGTTTCCCTGTACCCTGGGCGTCTGTTTGAGGAGACGCCAGCTGGCGCACCATCGGATCTGTTGAGCAAGCCCAATGCCTTTTTCTCCCGCCAGGAACTGCGGAAATGACCGAGGATTCACCTGCGTAATGGGCTGATAATTCAGCCTGTTCCCTTGTGGAATCTGGGCAGCGCCTCCGAAGTGATCCTGCCCAGGTCCTCCTCATGCGTGGCTCTGCCCTAACCAATTTTTTGTCTTCTTCAGACAACTCTGGACACTGAGCCGACGCTATGGATAGGGGGGACATCCAGGGTCTCGTCGTAAAGCCTGGCCTTTCTCTGGGCAATCAATGCCGCTCAAACAGCGGGATGCGTTCAGGGCGGTGGACTTCGAGGGTGTCGCCGTCGAGGATGGGGCCAACTCGCCATATCGGTTCTGGGATTGTATCGGTAAAGCAGGTCCATTTGCGTTGAATCGCGAGCTCGCTGGGTGGCGGCCCCTAATGGTCTAATTCGTAGCGCACGGCGTCCAGCAACTGCGGCATGCTAAAGGGCTTCTGGAAGGTCTGCCGGGCCCCGAGGAGTTTCGCGACATCCAAGACATTCTGTTCCCCTCCTGCGCCTGAGATCGCGATCACCTTGGCGTGGAGGAATTCACGCGTCAGTTCCAGAATCATGTCCAGCCCATTCAGCTCGGGCATGGCAATGTCGGTGATGATCAAATCCGTCGGCCTGTGGCGATACCGCTCAAGCCCCTGACGACCGTTGGCCGCCTCCGTGACCTCATACCCTGCCGCTTCAAGCGTGGTGCGAAGGAGTGCACGGATGGGCTCTTCGTCATCGATAATCAGAACGTCGCCATCGTACGAAACGCTCCTGTTGGTCCCTTCCGGTCGGCACTTCGTCATGCAGCCACGGTACGCTTCGTGCAAGTGGCGGTTGGCCTCTCATCAGAGGATCTGCCGCATAACCGCAGTTCATGCAACGCCAGCCTTTCATCCACATGAAGCCTTGAGTCCCCTCAAAGTCAAAAACTGGTCTTCCACCATCAAGCCCTGGCATCGTCTGCATTCCATGGTGTTGCCTCCTCGCGATATCGCCTGCGTCACTTCGTGGAACAATAGAAATACGTCGGCTCTCCTAAAAGGCTACGGCGCTACGTTCATCAAGTTACGCACAGGCCGCCGTTGCTCCTTAGTGTCCTGGTCAATTCGCTTCAGGGCATCCAATTGACTGGACATGACCTCAATCTGGTAGTTCTGCATGGCAATGGTCCGCTCCCGCTCCTGAAGTCGTTTCTGTAAGGCTTGAATCGTTGCCTGGTCCTGACTTGTGCCTAGTCTGAGTGGAGGCTGTAGGGAGGTGGTATCGTGCTCACGCAGCCTGACAACACCACGAGGCCCAGTAAGCATACAGCCTGAATGGTCCAAGCCATGTTCTTCATTTTAGGCCTCCCTACACCTTGCGGTGCGTAAGGGTAATTCGCGGCCCTGCTTTTGCCGTTCAAAGGCTACCACCAGAACATGGGGAGGGAAGACTCGAAGGGGTAGTGCTAAGGAGGTATGGGCAATTATCCGAGATGCTTCGCGAGGCACTACGATTAGAGCTTTTAGCGATAGTTTCACCGCTGTCAATGCAATGATAATCGCACGTCAAATAGCCGTCGTCGCTCGATTCTAATCCCAAGTTCGGATGTTCACACGGAGGGAATGCACTCGTGGTCGTCTTCGCTCGTAATTCAACAGCAGGCAATGGAATGGCCCGCGCGCGTTGGACGTGACGAAGCAGTGCACGGGAAGCGTCGGAAGAGGGGCGAACCGCGAGAAGGGCATTGGGGCCTCGCGGGAGTGGCGTATTGTAGGAGGGATGCGAAGGATGGCGCTAGAGCCACAGGCGCGGAAGAGGTATGAAGGTGTGATGGTAACACGTACGACTTTTGCAGTGAACTTTCCCGCACCAGATTGCTGGAGCTTCCTTGCTATGTAGCAGGGGGTATTGCCGGTCCGAACTGGAGGAGCTTCATGAGCAAGACGCCTCTGAGCGTGCCGATTCTGCAGCACGTATTTCATCCTTCCGACTTTAGCGGAGCCAGCGAAACCGCCTTCGCCCACGCACTGAAAGCCGCCCTGATCGCCAAGGCCACGCTCACGATTTTCCACGTGTCGCCCGACCGGGAGGAGAATTGGACGGAGTTTCCCGGCGTGAGGCAGACACTCGAGCGAGTGGGGAATCCTGCCAAAGAATGAGTCCCCAAGTCTGCCGTGCCGCAGCTAGGCATTAGGTCAAGACAAGTCATTGCTCAGGACAAGGATCCGGTGAAATCGGTGCTGGGATTTCTTGAGCACCAGCCGATGCTGACCTAATTGTCCTCGCTACGCAACAGGACAACGGGCGCGTCCTGTGGCTGGAGAACTCCGTCGCCAAACCTGTGGCCAGGGAATCGCATCAGATGACCCTCTTCTATTCCTGCGGGCGTGGAGGGGTTTGTGTCGTTGCAGGACGGTTCCGTGTCGCTCAAGAACATCTTGATCCCTGTCGCGCCGGTTCCAAAGGCACAGCCCGCGATC
>ERZ1370068.5180-contig-4213_pt1 | contig 17439 bp, 30 predicted proteins | sample MGYA00561227_ERZ1370068 | MGnify/ENA primary metagenome ERZ1370068 (study PRJEB38410, sample SAMEA6850437) | metagenome | study: Metagenomic assessment of the ecological functions of the soil: analysis of the soil microbiota associated with the...
GGCTACGTATTGCTACTTCGTCATCATCTGGGCGGAATGCCGGACATGAATGTCTTCAATCATGTCCTTCAGCGCATTCAGCCGCTCGGATGGCATCTCGTCGTCCATCTGGACGCGGCCGATATCGTTGAACTGTCTGGCCTCCTTCGCGCACTCTCCTTGCCCTTCGTGATTGATCACATGGGCCGCGTCAAGCGCGGGCGCAGGCCTGGAGCAGGGGCCGTTCCGCGCGCTTCTCGAACTGATGAAACTCGGCAACTGCTGGGTCAAGGTGTGCGGCGCCGAGCGCGTGTCGGCAGCGGGCCCGCCCTTTGTTGACGCCATTCCTTTCGCGCAGGCGCTGGTCAACGCGGCGCCCGATCGCGTGCTGTGGGGCACCGACTGGCCCCACCCGAACGTCGGCCGGCATATGCCGAACGACGGAGATCTCGTCGACCTGGTGCCGTTGATCGCGCCCGACGAGGCGCTCAGACGAAAGCTTTTGGTTCACAATCCGGCGAGGTCTAGCATGGTTGGGGATGAGAATGGAACAAGCCGCAGACGCTCTACGTCTTAGCCTACGAGGATGGGAGAACCGGAGTCCAGTTGCACGTCATGGACCACCCGCGCGGCGATTCCGCGCTCGAGTGCGGGTCTGAAGTGGCTGGAAGACGGTAAGCATCCGTTGGACTGGAACGGCCCAACCAGTCGGATTTTCACCAGGTTTCGCGACGAAGATCTGAATCAGGCCGATCATCGAACACTTCGAGCGCGTGGCGCGCCGGCATCCAAACCGTATCGCGGTCACGGATGCAGATACCTCTCTCTTATGCGGAATTGTGGGATGGCCTCTCCGACTCGCCGAAACCATCGCGACTGAAACCAAACCGGGAGACCTGATCGGCATAGTACTGCCGACGAGTTCGATGTTTCCGCTCGCCATGCTGGCCTGCCTGGCAGCGGGACGCCCCTTTGTCGCGCTGGATCCTCACTATCCCGGCAACTGGTTGGGCCAGGTGTTGGAGGATGCGCGGCCAGCCTTGATCATTGGACGAGAAGATGTCCCTGGAGGCGTCGAGACCGTCGCACCAACGGCGCGCGTCATCCATCTGACCCGTTTGCCTCGAAGCCGCGCGAAAGGGCTGGCGACCCGCCGAACTCGGCGTGGACCAGCCCGCATGCGTGGTGTTTACCTCCGGAGTACCGGCCGGCCGAAGGGCATCGTCAATAGCCAGCGGAATCTTCTGCAGCGTGTCGCCCAATCCATCAACGCCGCGCACGTCAACGCCGAGGACAGGTTTCTGACCCTGGCCTCGCTCTGTGCACCATCGTCGGCGTGCGAGACACCATGACCGCGCTGCTCGCGGGCGCCAGCGTTCACCTCCTCGATCCGCAACGGGTCGGCGCGCGCGAGATTGTGAATGTCATCCGCGCAGAGGCCATCACCATCTTGTTCGCGTTTCCGGCTCTGCTGCGGTCGGTGGTCGCGCACGGTGGTGAGCAGGCGGGCGATGCCCTTCGACTGGTTCGGGTCGGTGGAGACACCACACTGTGGAGCGACATCGATCTGCTGCGCGGCTGGCTCGGGCCGGAGCCGGCCATCCAGTTGATGTTATGCCGCCACCGAAGCGCCGATGATGCAGTGGTTCGTCGATGAATGCCTGCCGCGCTGACGACGCGCGAATTCCCATCGGCTATCCGCTTCCAGGCAACCGCCTGGCGTTGATCGACGAGTCTGGACGCAACACACCACCGGGCGAGGTTGGAGAGTTGGTCGTCGCAAGCCCCTACGTGGCGTTGGGGCTTTGGGTCGATGGACGACTGCGTCGCTGCCAGCATTGAAAGCAACGGCGTGCCCACTTGTCGACTCTTTCCGGACGGGAGATCTTCGCACGCCAAAGGCCCAACGGGCTGCTGGAACGGATCGGCCGCAAGGACAGGCAGGTCAAGATTCGGGGCGCCCGCGTCGAACTCGACGGCGTGGAAGCCGTCCTTCGCCAGAACCCGTTCGTGCGCGACGTCGGCGCCTGGCGCGGCCTGCGATCAAAACGAGCAGCGCCGATGGCGAGGTGAACCTCGTCGCCTATGTAAGCCCTCGCGATGGGGCGCCTCCCGGGCTGCTCGATGACCTGAAAGAGTTGATGCGCTCGGCGCCGCCGTCCATGCGGCCAGGACGCCTCTATCTGGTCGACAAGATTCCTCGGCTACCCAGTTCCAAGCTGGACCTGCGCGCGCTCATGGCCGTGGATGAGGTCAACGTCCAAAACGAACGCGCCAATGTCGTCGCTGCAGCCGAAGCCGATCCGTCGGACGGCGATTGCATCGCGCGGACGGTGGCGCAAGTCTGGCAGGAAGTACTGCAGACGCCCGTGAGCGGCTCCGGAGGACGACTTCTTCGAAGTCGGCGGCGATTCGCTGAAGGCGATCACGTTCATGATCGACCTCGAACGGGCCCTGGGCCTGGAGCTTTCATTGACGTTGATCACGGAGGCGCCGAAGTTCGGCAGACTGTGCGAGGCCCTGAGAGAGCATCGCACCACCCGTTACGTTCCGCTCGTTCCCCTGAAACCGGGCAACGGCTTACCGCCGGTCTTCATCATCCACGGCGTCGGCGGGAGCGTCGCAGGACTCTTCCCGATGACCCGACGAATGACCTACCCGGGAGCGGTGATCGGTATCCAGGCGCGTGGTCTGGACTGGCCGGGAGCCGCCGCACGCGACCGTGGAGGCGATGGCGGCTGAATACTTGAGAGCGGTCAAGGCGCGGCAAGCCGACGGTCCCTACTACTTGTGCGGCTATTCCTTCGGAGGGCTCGTGGCCTTCGAAATGGCGCGGCGGCTTCGGGAGTCGGGAGACGAAGTCGCCCTGGTCGGCCTCTTCGACACGATGATGAGCCCGCTAAGACGGCCGTTACGTTCGTGGCTCTCCATCATGCGCCGGCGAGTGGCGCACTTCGCCGCCAGCGTGATCGCCGCCCCCATGCATACCTGGCCGGCGGCGGTCTGGAAAATGGGCCGTCGCGCCCGCGAAAGAGGACGAGGCTTCTTGAAGTCCGCGCCGACCAGTGTTCTCAAGGTGGCAGCTGTGCGCGCTGATCGCATCGGCGCGTTACCGGCCCGGGTTTTATCCAGGCGAACTGACGCTGTTCACTCCGGTGGGGCGCGAACCCGGCCTCCCGTCTCTCCAGGCGGTCTGGCGCAAACACGCTCGCGCTCTATCCATTGTTGAGACCGCCGGCGCCCACTCGACAATGTTCTCCTCGCCCAACGCCGAGTCCGCCGCCGCATCCTTGACGCGCTGTCTTCCCGCGTGAAGAGAGTCGGTCGTGTCTCACGCCACGACGAGTTGGTTGCGACCGGCTTCCTTAGCCAGATGAGAGCGCTGCGTCGGCTGCACGAAACAGCGCCTCACCGGACTCATAGTCCGCGCCAATCGATCGGTATGACGGTCCGATCTAACTGAACGGCACGCCAGGCCGACGCGTAATCGAGAGCGTTCGCTGGGGAAAGGACCGCCCGGCGAGGACCGGGGCAGCGGCGTTCACCCTTGCGACGGAGATCGTCTGCGAGGTGCTGGGGCTTGAGACGCGCCGCAGCAAGGCAGAACGACGAATTCGTCGCCGCCGTAGCGACAACCAACGGCAGTCGGCGGCAGAGACGCAGCGATGATGTGGCCGACGGTGCGCACCGCTTCTCCCAGTCAAGTGGCCGTATTTGTCATTCAGCGCTTTCAAGCGATCCACGTCAGCACGAACATGGAGACCGCCGTCCCGCCTTCAGCGCGAGGCGCGCATGATCGTGGCCAACCGTGCCTCGAACGAACGCAGGTTGTGCAGTCCGGTCAGGTCGTCGGTCATCAGCGAGTTTACGCAGGCGGTGGGCGTCGTGGTCAGTTTCGATGTGACGACGCTCACCGCGATGAACAACACGATTTGGACAAGATCCGACTCCTCGTAGCGAAATGTGAACAGGTGAGGTTCGCTAGGTATACAAGACGACTGCCGCCAGAGCTGCCGCCAGAGCCTGCGCGCTCCCTGAAGCTGAAGCTCGCGAAGATAATTGGCGAAGTAGTACAGATGCTGACGGGAGCCGAACCGGTCGTGCGATCCAGCTCAAAGACCAGGCAACAACATCGCGATCACCACGACGATCGACCGCCGGGGCGAGAGTAACCCGGCAGCCGAGGCGTGTCTGTTGATTCCGGAGGGATCTGCTGGTCAGGCGCATGTCTCAGTGCCCTCAGGGCATTGCATGCGAGATCGGGTACCAGCATCGTGCCTCATCAGCTGAACTCGCGCGGCGTTGCGTGTTCACTGTCGTCGAACGAGGTCGCAACGTCACGCGAAGATGCCGTGGAAAGCGTGTCGGCCGACTACGCGGAGGTCATCAAGCGCTTCAGCCTATGGGCTCCGGAGATGGCTGCCGAACAGCTGGTGCGTCCATCATCGTCGCCTCCAGTGATTCCTCGCCCGGGCTCCATTTGTGCGCGTTCTCGTAACTGTTGAGAGCGTGGCTGAGCTCTGTCAATTTGTCCACCGCGCGTTCGAGACGGTCGAGAATGGGCTTCAGGTCGTGATGTTTCGCCCGTAGCAACTCGGTCGTGAAGGCAATGGTCTGGATGGGCGTGTTGGTGTAGTCGCGCAGGCGCAGGAAGGTCCGCGCCAGTTGCTCGGCGGCCGCTGCCTCGGCCTGCACGCGCAGCATTTCCCGCTCGAGTGGCCATGCCGCGGAGACGGTAGATGAGGAGCACGCCGCCGAACAGTGCGTAAATCAGGACGAACCACGGTTCGCCCACGGGGAATCCGGCGCTGAATTTCCGGATCGAGGAAGTAGACCTTGCCGATAGCCATCGCCGCGAAGCCGGCAATCGAAGCCAGCCCGACGCCCAACTGGGGCGCCAGCATCGCCACGGCCAAAGCGCCGAGCTTGTTCGCTTGAAAGGGCGTCCACGCCCTCCCGGTCGTCGCCCAGTAACCGCTGGTGATCCAGAGCGCCGCCAGGACTGCGACCGTGTTGACCAGGAAAGCGGCGGAGCCGAGCCGAGCGACCGTCGCTCGCTGCCGGCGGATCAGCAGGAACACGATGAGACCGATCCCGACCAGCACAGACATCGCGCACGGATAGATCGGCATTGTCGGTATGTCGCGCGCGAGGAGGAAGTCAACAGACATCCCTGACCGCGTTGAGAACCGCGGCGACGAAGGCGCCTCGCCACGCATGCCTCGCCGCCAGATCGCCCGGATAGCGTCATTGGCGTTCGCCGCTCGACAATGGACCGGAGGCGATCGGGCTCGATGGGTTTGGAGAAGATCTCCGCATCGCCGATTCGCTGTGCCTCGACGACCAGGGGATGAGTGCTGGCGTGGCCCGTCAGAAAGACGATCCGTCCCATGTACTCCCTTGGTCGCGAAGCCACGCGTAGGCGTCGATGCCTGACCGTCGGTTGGACCCCAGGTTGATGTCGAGAATCGCGACGCTGCACCCTAACGCTTCCTCCCCCAGAGCCACCAGCTCCTCGTAGCTGCCCACCCCCACGCATCGACGCTCGAGAACAACCGTGACCAGCTCCACGACGAGCTCGCGCAGGTCGTCGTTGTCCTCCACGTATAGAACGAAACCGGTTCCCATCACCGATTCAGGGACTCGCCGCACAGAGTCCTTTGGGATCGTGACAGGAGCGATGACGGAGGACGGCGCGTGTGCGGGGAGGCCGTCGATGAGCCGGCATGTGCAAGGCGCAACCTTGATGCGGGTTGTCGACGGTGCGCCTGTTGAGACCCGACATGGCTGGCACTCCTAAGCGGCTCGGTAACCTTCGAGAAGGGAGCGACCCGCTGGGCCCGGACGGTCGACCCTGCTCTGGGGTGGCCTGGGGAATCGTAAACGAGAACAGTCGTGCCGCTGAGACGGCGTCGCTCGACCCAGATGCGACCGCCGTGAGCCTCGACGATGCCCTTTGGTGATGGGAAGGCCGAGCCCGGCGCCTGACGCCCAGCCCTGGTTGCTTGCCAAAATCGGTCAAAGACACGGGGCAGGTTCTCGGACGCGATGCCAGAGCCCGTATCCGCAACTCGGAAGACGACCTCGTGATCCCGCGAGGCCGCTCCGACCGTGATACAACCGCCAGCCTTCGTGAACTTGATCGCGTTGCCGATCAGGTTCTCGAACACCTGAAGGAGCCGATCCCGATCACCCCAGACTGTCGGGAAGATCGCGGTCCACGTCGACTCGAAGCTCGAGAGAGGAGGAAGAGGCGAGTGGTCTCTGCATATCCACCGCCCCAACGATCAGCTCACTGTGCAGCCAGTCGCGCTGGTTCGATGGTCAGCTGCCCTGCCTCCATGACGCGCGACATCCAGGAGATCTTGAATCAGGCGGTTCATCCGCTTGGCCGCGCGTTGGATAACCTCACGCCGGCTTCAGAGATCGCCGTTCGGGGTCCGGGCCGTGACGCTTGAGTGCCGCAGCGCTGCATCAGAATCGTGGAAAGCGGATTCCGCAGGTCATGAGCCACGACGCCGAGCACCTGATCACGGAGTTGCGTGGCGTGGACCGAGGCGCGGTAGAGACGTGCATTCTCGATTGCCGTGGCCGCTCGGTCGGCCAGCGCTTCAGCCAAACGAAGATCGCTCTGCCCGTAGTGCGCGAGACGCGGTGGAGGAGACCGAACGACAGTGCCCCGAGAAGCCGTCCCTGCATCAGGAGCGGACACCGCCATCGAGCGACACTGAGGCCAGTGCCGCGGAGCGCTTGCAGAGTGCTCCGGCCCCTGCGCAAAGCGACTCGAGGTGCTCAGAAGTGACGTGCTCTGATGAGCAAGAGGCTGTTTTGCCTCAACCGCGCCCGGATGAGGTGACGGACGATCTCGATCGATCGGCATCTGCTCGCGAACCTGCGCAAAGCGTCTGCTTTGGCGGGATCCCGCGCTAGCCACCTTCAGCCTCGACTGAGGTCACCCATCGTTCGTCCACGACGTCGACCATGCACCAGTCGGCGAAATCACTGAACGACCAGATCGAGCAACGGCCGCCAACGTCTGGTCGTAGTCGAGCGAAGCGGACAGCACGGCTCGCCGCTTCGGCCAAAAACTGCTGCTCTTCTCAAAGCGCTTGTCGCTCGGTGATGTCTCGCAGCGCTACGGTGAGCAGTGGTCTTGTCGCCGACCTGCAGCTTGAGATCGCAGCCTCCGCCGGGAACTCTTCACCGTTCTTGCGTAGGCCAGCGATCGTGGTCAGGCGACTCTCCCATCCGGACGCGCGATCACAGTTGCCGGCCGCAAACCTCTCGACGTCCTGGCGATGAGTGGTCGCGATAGCGCTCGGGCATGAGATATGCCGAGCGGAGTCGCCTGATGGCCTCGGCCTTCGAGTAGCCAAAGATCCGCTCCGCTCCATCGTTGAATACGGTGATTCGCTGCTCCTCGTCGATGGAGATGATTGCATCGGCAGAAATCGAAACGATCCCGGAAAACTTCGCCTCTGATTCCTTGAGCCGCTGTTCCGCGACTTTGATCTGTTCGATGTCGGTGCAGGTGCCAAACCATTTGCGAATCTCTCCGTTCGCGCTGAGCAGCGGCACTCCTCTGATCAACCACCACTGATAGACGCCATCAGCGCGCCGCAAACGGCATTCAAGCGAATAGGTGTCACGATGTTGTGCCGCACGCTGCCAGGCATCCCACGCGCGCTGCCGGTCGTCAGGGTGGAAAGGAGTGATCCAGCCTTCGCCGTGAGCTTTCTTCCAGGGTGAGACCGGTGTAGTCCACCCATTGCTGATTGAAGTAGATGTTCCGCCCATCGGCTACCGGTGGCCCAGACGATCTGTGGCATGGACTCGGCCAGCTCCCGAAACTCGCGTTCGCTTCTCTGCAGCGCCTCCTGTCGCGTGCTTGTGCTCGGTGACGTCCAGCACGGTGCCCATCATTCTGACAGGGTCGCCCTTTGGATTCCGATAGACGCGACCCTTGGCCGAGATCCAGTGAATGGACTCGTCCGCCCAAAGTATTCGACATTCCATATCGAAGTTGTCGGACACGAACGCCTTTTCGAAAGCTCGTTTTGCAACTTCTCGATCTTCGGGGACAACATGAGTCATGAAGACCGCCGCTCCCCATGTCGGAACGGCCGCCGAATATCCGAATATCTGGTCATGCCTGAGTGACCGCACGGATGTATCGGTGAGGAGATCCAGATCCCACATGCCCATTTGAGCAGAATCGAGCGCGAGGGTAAGACGCCGTTCACTGTCTTTCAGAGCGGCTTCTGCTCGCTTCCGTTCTGTGATGTCCTCTACTTGAACGATGTAATAGAGCGGTGCGCCCTCTCGAGTACGAAGAATCGACGCGTTGAGTTGGATATCGACGATCGTACCGTCCTTGCGGATGTAACGCCTGTCGAGCTGAAATCGGGGAATCTCCCCACGAGCGAGTTGGCCTGCAAGCGCGAGGTTCGCATCAAGATCATCGGGATGGGTGATCGCCTGGGACGTGAGCGCCGTCAACTCGGCGGAGGTGTAGCCGATGATTTCGCAGAGCGCACGATTGACACGGACGAAACGCCCATCGAGCGCGACCAGTGCCATACCGATGGGCGCTTCATCGATCGTGAGTCGGAATCGCTCCTCCGATTCATGCAGCGCCTGTTCGACGCGCTTGCGCTCACTGACGTCGCGCACGAACGCCTGCCAACGGCCGTCCGGCAGGATGTTCGAACTCACCTCGACCGGGACGAACGTTCCATCCTTCCGCTTGCTGCGTCCACTCCGCTGTGTTCACCCGGCCGGGCAGAAGAAGATCGGCCCTCACCGCCATCAGCCGGTCCGCGTCCTCGGCCGGAATGATGTCGAAGATGGTCTTGCCAATCAGCTCGTCCCGTTCATAGCCGAGGAGCCGGCACGCGGCCTGGTTGACGTCCGTGAAGCGGCCGTCGAGATCCGCCTGAAAGAACGCGTCGGGCGCGAGCTCAATGACCTCGCGTGTCCGCACCATCGATCCGATGATCTCTTCGTTTGCGCCCAGCGCAGTCGCTGATTAGCATCCTGGGCTGCCTGACGCTCCTTCTTCATGAGAAACGCCAGATAGACGACGACCATCCCGTCGACCGCAAACAGCAGCCCCTGAACGGCCGCTTGAAGCGGAGGATAGCCTGCGCGCGTCACGAACGCATGCCGCAAGCGGCACGCTGAGCACGATCGCGCAAATCCCAGGCCCGATGCCTGCAGCCAGGCTGGTCACCAGAACCGCCGCAAAGAACAGCACGAATGGAGCGCCTGTTCCGGTGAAAGGGATCAGCCATAACCTGATCGGCGAACGTGCTTGCTATCGTGGCGATGGCGAAAAGATAGCGGACGAAGGTGTTGCTGGAACAGCGTCTCGACGCGAGGCTCCATGCCGGGGAGCACCGCAATCTATTGGCCATCAGCAGATCAGCTGGTGGCTCTCGCCGTGTCCCGCTGGCGGCGTGCGTATGCCTCGCGGTTGGCGACGTCGATGGCTGGATCTCAACCGGCAAACTCCAGCAGAGGATTCGTGGCGATGTTCGAACTCACAACGGATCGTCGCCTGGGATTCGCCGCCTGTGGTGACGGTGGCCCAACTTTGCGCGCGACACTGTTCTCGAGCGTATTAAGATCCGGGTCTCGACCTGTCGAGTCCTCATGACGACTGGGAGCTCGTTGGAACCGGCGTTTGGGCAACTGCTGGCGCGGCAGGCTGGAACGGGGGCCGACTTGCCAACTGTTGCCGCAGCGGCTCGTCGGCTGTGTGAAGACTTCGCCCAGCACCTGACGCCGCTCATCGGCGATGGCGGTGTCGCCGCCATCTATGGTCGCAGCCTGCAGTTGGCAGAGCGCGCGATTTCCGGGCTCGCGCCGGCGCGCGCGTCTGGCCAGGATGGCGAGCCATTCACGCATGTACAGCACTTCCTGGAGCGTCAAGATCCGGTCGTCGCCACGAGGGCCGCGGTGACCGTGCTCGCCGTTGGCCAGCGAGGTATTGGCCTCGTTCATCGGCGAGACCCTGACACGCCTTCTCTTGCACGAGACGTGGCCCGACCAGTTCGATCGCATGCACACCGGAGCCTGCGACATGACCGACAAGGTTCCCATCCGTCGCCTATCGACGGGCGTCCCCGGACTTCGATGCCGTTCTGGGCGGAGGCCTGCCCGAATTCTCGTTCAACGTCGTTGCAGGTGCGCCCGGGGCCGGCAAGACCACGCTGGTGCAGCAGATCATGTTCACGTTGGCGCGTCCCGATCGGCCGGCCTCTACTTCACCGTGCTCGGCGAACCACCGCTGAAGATGCCCGCTATCAGCAGCAGTTCGAGTTCTTCAACATCGCGGAGGTGAATGCGTCGGTGCGGTTCGTCAACCTGGCGAAGGAGGCGCTGGAGGGCGGGCTCGATGAGGTGCTGAGACGCATCGTCCAGGAAGTGGAGGCCGCGTCGGCCGCGATCGTGATCGTCGACTCATTTCGATCGGTTTTCCAAGCCGCGAAACGGCAGAACGGAGGCGTCGACCTGCCGCACTTCGTCCAGGACCTGGGCATTCGGCTGACCGGGTGGCAGGCGACGACATTTCTTGTTGGCGAGTTTCAGCTGACCGAGACCGAAGACCATCCCGTTTTCACGGTCGCGGACGGCCTTGTGTGGCGTACCAGAGCCTCGACCGAAATTCCATGGTGCGCAAGATGCGGGTCATGAAGATGCGCGGCCAGGCGCCCATACCCGGTCTGCATACGTTTCGCATCACCAACCGCGGCATTCAGGTGTTTCCCGACTTATTCTCGACCGGCCCGAAACGCCACCGGTGGGTGGAGAGGCCAAGACGAAACGTCGACCGCCACGGGTGTCCCTGGGGGTGCCAGGCCTCGACGAGATGTTGGGCGGCGGCATTCCGTTCGGGCAATCCGTCCTCGTCGCCGGACCATCGGGATCGGGGAAGACTGTCCTCGCCACGCAGTTCATTCGCGAAGGCGTCCGTCGCGGCGAACGGGGTGTCATCGCCATCTTCGAAAAGCGCCCGAGCGAGTATGCACAGACCAGCGCCATCGGGCTTGACCAGGCCGTTCGCGACGGCCAGGTGGGCATCCTCCAAACGCGGCCCTTGGATCTTTCGATCGACGAGACGCAGCACGAGTTGACCGCGGCGATTGAGCGGCTCCAGGCGCGGCGCGTGGTGATCGATTCTGCTGTCCGGATTCCGAGCTTGCGCTCGCCCCCACATTTCGTGAAGATTTCCGCGAATCGCGTACCGGCTGGTCGCGGCCTTCAACCGGGATGGGCGTCACGGTGATGATGACCGCGGAGTTGGAAGACACCTACACGCACCTTCGGTTCAGCCCGCACGGGACCGCGTTTCTGACCGACGCCATCATCCTGCAGCGATATCTAGAGCTCGGAGGTCAGCTGCAGCGCGTGATGGCAGTGGTGAAGGTCCGCGCGAGTGCCCACAGCAAGGACCTGCGCCTGTTCGAGATCAGCGCCGACGGCATCACCGTCGGTGAGCGGGTCGCGGACTACGAAGGACTACTCACGGGCGGCCCACACGGTCGTCTCTCCCGAACGTCAGCCGCCACGTCGTCGGGCGCGCTCCCGACGACCGAGATCGTAAGACGATGGCACCCGATATCAGGATGCCCTGGATGAGCGCTCTATAGGCGATACTGCGCGGCGCGCGCTGCCGGGCTCGCGACGTCGGTCATCGTCATCATGGCTCTCGCGGACGAGCGGATCCCGCGCAGCTACGAATGGCCGTATTCCCGGCGGTGAAACTCTGGAGCTGCACTTGCACTAACGGAGTCTTGAAAACGTTGCCGGAACAAGCCGAACAAGGAGGTTCGGTTATGGATCGAATGACACGCCGGCATCAGTTTCGTGATGGCATGAAGCGTCGCATCAACATCCTGTTCCAGAACACCATATTTCGGTATCTCTTCGCCATCGCCGCGGTGGCGAGTGTGTTTGCCCTCAGGCATATGGCTCATCCCGCTGACCGGAACAGGTGCGCCATTCGTGCTGTTCTTTGCGGCGGTTCTCGTGACCAGCCTGTTTGCAGGCGTTGGGCCCGCGATTTGCGCTGTATTGCTCAGCATGCGCTCTCGTTGGCGCCTACACCTTCGTGATGCGGCGCAGGTTATTCCGTTGTGTCAAGCATCCTTCCAGTCGCTCTTGTTCGCCGTTGACGGGATAGTCGTCATCTATCTGACATTTCTCACGAGAAAGGGGGCCCGGTCACTCGAAAACGCCAACCGGCAGGCATGCGCCCAGTCCGGAGGAGAAGCTTACCGCGCCCTGTTTGATTCGATCGACGAGGGTTTCTGCGTGATCGAGGTACTGTTCGATGACGCGGACAACGCGCTTGACTACCGCTTTCTGGAAGTCAATCGGGTCTTCGAGAAGCAGACCGGCATCTCGAACGCCGTTGGACGCCGGATGCGCGAGATCGCGCCGGCGCACGAGGAGCACTGGTTCCAGATTTACGGGCAGATTGCTCTGACCGGCGAGTCGCGGCGGTTTGAGAATCCGGCCGCTGCCCTCGGCCGGTTCTACGACGTCTACGCGTTCCGACTCGGCAGGCCCGAGCAGCGGCACGTCGCCGTCCTCTTCAACGACATCACCCAACGCAAGCAGATCGAGGAAGCGTTACGAGAGAGTGAACAGCGGCTCGAATTGGCGATGGAGGCGGAGGCGGGATCGGGACCTTTGATTGGAACATCCGCACCAACGCGGTCGACCTGGACGGAAACAGTCGACAGTGCGCAGTCGCCCGGCCTTCAGCAGCATCTCGCGGCCTGTATGACGATTGGACCAAGCGAAAGTCCGCCCGGAAGACCTGCTGGTCTTTGAGGCCGAGCATTCAAGAGGCTTTCAGAAAGAAGCACCATCGCTGGCAGACGGAGTATCGAATGATGAGCTCCGATACAGCCGAGGACAGATGGATCAACGCCCAGGGTCGTATTTTCTACGACGCGTGCAACGCGAACCGCTGCGCATGATCGGCGTCAACATCGACACCACCGAGCGCAAGCGCATCGAGCGAAGAACTCAAGGCTGCCAACGCATTCCTCGACGCCATCATCGAAAACATTCCTCTCATGTTGTTCATCAAGGAGAGCCAGTCGTTGCGGTTCATACGGTTCAATCGCGCCGGTGAAGACTTGCTCGGCTGGCCGAAGGAGACGTTGATCGGCAAGAACGACTACGATTTCTGGCCAAAGGAACAGGCCGAGTTCTTCGTCGAGAAAGATCGCGAGACGCCTGAAAGCGGCAGCGTCGTCGACATACCGGAAGAACCGATATCAAACGCGCCATCGAGGCGTTCGCATCCTGCATACGAAAAAGTTCCGATCCTCGATACGGCCGGGTAATCCGATTTATCTGCTCGGTATCTCGGAGGACATCACCAGAGCGAAAGCGGATCGAAAAGGAACAGCAGTTTTTGGCTGAGGTTAGCGTAGTGCTGTCTGCTTCGCTCGAATACGAGCAGACGCTGGCGACCGTGGCTCGGCTGGTCGTTCAGAATATCGCCGACTGGTGTGCCGTTGACGTGATGGACGAGCAAGGGCAACTTCAGCCGACTGAAAGTCGCGAGCGCGGACCCTGACCAGGCGGCGCTTTGCGCGGTTCTCGAGCAGATGCCGCCCGATCGAGATCTCCCTCACCTCATGCGGTCTGTGATTGAGAGCAAACGGCCCATCGTCGTCGAGCACGGTGACGTCAGCAGCACATCGAGTCGCTTGCGCAGGGGCCGGAACACCTGCAAGCGCTCCTGGCCACTGGCATCAAGTCGTTCGTCGCGGTGCCGCTCTTGATGCGGGGACAGCCCTCGGCGCGCTGTTTCTCGGCTCCTCGACCCTGTCTCGCGTTTATCGGACAGGGCGATCTTCGTTTGGCCGAAGCGGCTGGCGGACCGGGCGGCTATGGCAATCGAGAATGCACGTCTCTACCGCGCTTCGGTCCACGCCACGCAACTCCGCGATCAGGTGTTCGGCGTCGTGGCTCATGACCTGCGGAATCCGCTTTCCACGATCCTGATGCAGGCATCGGCACTCAAGCGTCACGGGCCCGGAGCCCGAACGGCGATCTCTGAAGCCGGTGGAGGTCATCCACCGCGCAGCCACGCGCATGAACCGCCTGATTCAGGATCTCCTGGATGTCGCACTCATGGAGGCAGGGCAGTTGACCATCGAGCGATCGCGACTATCTGCAAGTTGGTTGATTGTCGAGGCGGTGGATATGCAGAGACCGCTCGCATCGTCGTCTTCTCTTGAGCTTCGAGTCGAAGTGGACCCCGATGTTCCCGAAGTCTGGGGTGATCGGGACCGGCTCCTTCAGGTGTTCGAGAACCTCATTGGCAACGCGATCAAATTCACGAAGGCTGGCGGTCGTATCACGGTGGGCGCGACATCGAGAGATGACGAGGTCGTCTTCTGGGTTGCGGATACGGGCGATGGCATCGCCGTCCGAGAACCTGCCCCGTGTCTTTGACCGATTTTGGCAAGCAACCAGGGCTGGGCGTCATGGCGCTGGGCTCGGGCTTCCCATCACCAAAGGCATCGTCGAGGCTCACGGCGGACGCATCTGGGTCGAGAGCACAGCGGGGAGCGGGAGTACTTTTTCTTCACGATTCCCAGAGTCTCTGCAGCGCAGGATAGACTTTCCGATCGCCGTCGACCTGATCGCAAGTGGCCTAACGCACCCGCTCGCAACAATCGATCGGTAATCGTCGTCAGCGCCAGGACGACCAGCGCCGCGGTTCCCGCCGCGTCATTGCCGGACTCCGGCACGCCCTCGACGTGTCTCGCTTCCAACCTCGCCTCCACCACGGCAACCGCCTCGACGCCAAGCGGTAACGAGCGCCGGCGGTCGTCGTGGCGGATGGCACTGGCTCGTGAGAACCTATTTCTGATTCGCTGTCGTCAATGCATTTCATCCCAGAGGCTGGGAACATGCGTTCGGATCGACCACCCATCGGGACTAGCGAGGGAACCATGTCTCAAAGCCGCATTTCATCCTGTCGAGGGATACGTCGCCGTCGTGGCTTTGAATCCGTGCGAGTCGGGCCTTCGCGGACAACTGCGCGCGCCGCGGGAAGTGGGCGAGCGCCTGCTGCGCCTATCACCGGGGCGAGAAAGTCGTCGACCTCTGGCGGGATCCGCAACAAGCAGACCGGCGAACCGTGGGAGCAGAGACACGATGGTGATCGTCTACTCGGCCACGAAGGGCCTGGCCGCGATGACGCTGGCCATCGCGCATTCCCCGCGGGCTGGCTCGACTACGAAGAACCGGTGTGCGCGTACTGGCCGGAGTTCGCGCAGCAGGGCAAGGAGCAGAATCACCGTCCGCCAGCTCCTGGCGCACCAGGCCGGGCTGTATCGCGCTGGACGAGCCGCGTCGATCGCGGCCTCGTCGCCGATCTCGATCGTCTGGCCGGTCGTGCTGGCGCGTCAGAAACCGGCGTGGGAGCCTGGAACGCGGCAGGCCTATCACGCCATCACGCTCGGGTTCTACGAGAGGCGAGACTGCTGCGCCGGATCGATCCGCAGCCATCGCAGCCTGGGACAGTTCTTCCACGGACGAGATCGCGTCGCCGCTCGGGCTGGACGTCTACATCCGGCTTGCCCGAGCATGATCCCGAATTCCCGGCTGGCCACGCATCGCGCGGCCACGGCGCCATCGACATGCTGCTCGGCTTCCCGCTTCGGCTGACGCTGGACGCGATGAACCGCGCGCCCAAGATCGTCCGGGCGCTCAGAGGTTCCGAGCTTGCCCTCACGACGAGCAGCGCGTCTACGCGCGCAACCTCGAAGTGCCGTCCGGCGGCGCCGTCGGCACAGCCCGCGCCATCGCGCACGCCTACAGCGTGTTCGCGCACGGGCGGGCGCGAGCTGGGATTGCGACAAGGAGACGCTGGACCTGCTGGCCGCTCCGGCGATTCCGCCCACGCGCGGGTTCTAGCGACGAATGCCTGAAGGGAGACGTGCAGTTCCTCGTTGGCTTCATGAAGCCGAGCCCGCCGTGGCCGTTCGGCAGCGCCAGCTCGTTCGGGTCACCCGGATCCGGCGGCTCTCTGGGCTTTGCCGATCCGAGCTGCCGGGCGTCGGTTACGGTGCACGTCACGAGCCACAGATGGGGACGCGGGTAACCGGCGACCACGCGGACGCGTGGCGCTGCGAGACGCGCCTACTCTTGTCTCTCGCAATTCGTCCGGGTCGCCGGGACGGCTCGTCGCCTAGAACCGTTCTCACTTCTGCGTGGTCGCTTTAACGACATGGGTTTCGCCGGAATTTTCGAAGAGTTCTTCAGCGTGTTCGAATCGGTGTAGGACGTCGTCCAGTGGTCCTTGGGCCAAAGTCATGGTCCGTCCTATGAGCGGTCGGGGACATGGGTAACAAATTAGTCCAGCGACATGGGTAACAGTTGATCGAGGTTTCTGGTCATCGTTCTTCGTTCTTCAGGGCAGGCGCGGAGCCAGCGGAGCTGGCGGAGCGCCCCCGTTGATCGGCGATGCGTGATCGGATGAAGCGTGTGCGATGACGTTCGTCACCCGAGCAAGGGCGAGCGTGGCAAAGTGGACGGTCCAGATCGCCGTCATCGACTTCTTCAAAGGCGACGGCTTCGCTGCGCGAGCGCGGCCGGGATCGAAAAGCGGCGCGCCCTGCCACGAGACGTTACCCATTTTGGTCGACGCGGCGAATCTCCGCGTGGCCGGGATAGTCGAGCGGCGGCAGGCGGCGCGGCAACGGTCGCGCGCGAGGGCTGATACTGCGAGGCCGGCACCGCCTGGCCTCAACGCTTCATGCGGCCGCTCGTGGTTGTACTCGGCGCAGAAGCGCGTGAAGCGGCGCTGTTGCGCGCGGGCGGTGGCCGCCGGGCGGACGCGCCGTGTGCGTCTTCGAGCACGGCGTGAAACTGTTCGTGCGCGCCGTTCTGCTCGGGATGCCCCGGCGCGATCCGTTCCGGGCACGATGCCGAGTCGAATCCACCACGACCGCCAAGGTCGACAGCCGGCCCAAGCCCGGTCCGCCAAACGGCGGGCCGTTGTCACTGCGAGATCGCGGTCGGGCAACCCGTACTCGGCAAACGCGCGTTCGAAGCAGCGGCCGCGTGACCGCGAGCGTGTGCGCCGTCAGCGCATCGCAGCGCAGCACGAGACCGACTGTATCCATCGCGCAACGTGAACGGATAACAGTAGCGGCGATCGCCGGTGAGAAACTCGCCCTTGAAATCCGTCGTCCAGCACCTCGTTCGCGGCGGTGATCGGCGCGCGGGCCAGCGGTCTGTCCGGAGCGGGCGACGCCGCTGGCGCGCGGGCGCCGATCAACCCGCGCGCTTTCAGATGCCGCCCACCGTGGTGGCGCACGGCCACCCGCCCCGGGGATCGCGGGCGCATCGGCCACCGCCGAGCAGTTTCTTCGGTCCCCAGTCGCGGATGCCGAGCAATACGTAACTGAACGAAGTACA
>ERZ1370068.9557-contig-8327_pt1 | contig 17436 bp, 31 predicted proteins | sample MGYA00561227_ERZ1370068 | MGnify/ENA primary metagenome ERZ1370068 (study PRJEB38410, sample SAMEA6850437) | metagenome | study: Metagenomic assessment of the ecological functions of the soil: analysis of the soil microbiota associated with the...
ATCTGCAGCGACAATCTGCTTCATAGCCGCGAGGCAACTCAAAAGCTCGATGGGGTAGAGGGGGTTTGGCCCGTCCGATGGAGCCATCGACATGGGGTCTGACATAAAAATTTCGCCAAAAATTGCACTTTTATCCCTCCTCCATGCTCCAATGATCAGGCCGCGCCTCTCCCTAGGTCCGCTGTGTAGTGAGAAGAAGCAGCCGTGACAATCGCCTCCACAGGACGCTGACGCTGTTCATGGCTTGCTCGGCTTCCGCTCTGGTTGGCCACAGAGAGAATGCACGAGTTCTGCAAAGGCGTGACCAAGGCGAATGGTCCGTCTCCTTGGAGATGGATAGTCCGACTACCGAGGAGCCGCGTAGCTGTGGCTTTCAATCCATTGTGGTCCTTTTGTTAGGCTGCGCGATCTAATTCCTGTTGGGACGGCCTCGTACCCCGCCCTTCTTCGTGCCCCTCATCCCCGATAGGCACGTCGTCTTTGGGCACGACGATGCCACTATACATGGTGATCCCCATGACGACAACTTTTGAGGACGGTTTCCAACCAAGGCCTCATCACCATTCCTCCTCCGTTGAAGAACGAGTCTCGCTGAGTCCTATCAAGCATGGCATCTGAGAGTTACGGACACATAGCAGCGAGATCAAGGTTCCGTGACACGCTCTCGCCACGGAACATGCTGAAAACTAACGAGAAACATTGCTAGTGGCTTGGAAGGGGATGGTTTAGATTGTGCTGTCCGTAGTGGGAGGGTGTGTGCCGGGAATTTCTCAGCAGGTCTTTCACCTGCCTGACGGCCAAGACCGAAATAAACTCTTTGACCTGTGCCCCTTGCTCAAGCTGGTGTGTGGCGGCACTCAGCATCCGTTCAACCTCGGATACGGGGCAAGAGAACTCTTCACCCAGACTCTCCACGATACCTCGCCACTTCATTGGCTGGCGCTGGAACGTCACCCTCACTTCTTGAACATTTGGATTCGATACACCCAAAGGACGCCTCACACCAGGCCAGAAGTATCAGACCTTCTACCGCGTCGATCTCCGCAGCCCCATAAAAGCCTAGCGGAAGACAGGAAGCGAATCAACTCCTCCGATAACCCACGCGAGGTCGAGAAGAGAAAGTGAGCAAAAGGAGACAGCGCGAGCGGTTGGGCTGGTGCATCATGCATCGCGAAAAATGGGGGACAGGGGAGGGCTTATGCAGAGAACAGCATTTCTGGCGATGAAGAAAGAAAAGCAGACTGAGTGGGGAGACCAACCGTGTAACCATCCCCGCCTCGTGCAAGAACGGTATCTCGGCCTGACGACAGGAGCCTTCGCCTGCACCGTGTGTGGCCGAGATCTTACGTTCGATGAGAAGCGAAACCCTCTCCCAAACTAGACCCACTGCGAGTGGAACAACGCCATCCCCCTCGGTTATTGAATTCGTTGAAACGAAAGGCTGGGCAGAATGAGCAACGAAGGCGAAAAGCCCGCATCCAAGTGAACGTGGAAGTCATTCGAGAATACCTGCACAGCCAATTCAAGGGGTTTGAAGTTACCGATAAGTTGGAAGGCCTCTTCCGTCACTTGTTTACCGTGACGAAATCGTCAGACGAACGATACCAATTAAAGGTTTCATGGCCACAGCTTTCAGATCAAAGCAACACCCCTGAAAGAACTAAGCAGCGCCTTGTCACGGACGATGTAGCGGGTAGGATGAAAGGTAAGTCTCAGGGGGAGTATTTCTCGTGGGGAAAGTACTAACACTAAAATAGGAGGATCTTGAGGCCAACAGCACTAACCGCGCAGCATCCCCACAAGTGCCTCCACCGTCAACGGCGCATTTCCCTCCGCCCGATTGTTGACCAGCACATACGCGCGCCGTCCTGCGCCGACCGCTTGCCGCACCAACTGCACCGCCTCTCTTCTCATCTGCGGTAGCTCCTCCACGATCTTCGTATAGGGTTCCGCTCGCTTGCTTCGCCGCCGCGTAGGACATCTCCAACGGCGTGCAGGAGTCGCAGGACCGTGAACACGCGCCGTGAACCCTTGCATCCGAGTGTGCTGCTCTGCGAGGGTGGCATGGAGGACCAGTGATTGTAGACGTGCGCCGACACCATGCCGTGAGCAGCACATGCAGCTAAGGCAGACCGAGGAGGCCTGTGGTTCCGCACCTCCACCGCATAGTGAAACTCACGGGGCAGTCGTAGGAAAAACTGATCGATCCGCCGAGCAGAATTCGTCTGTCGGGCATCCATGCCGTTGGAACTCGAACAGAAACGGGCCAGTGTGCCGGCTCGAACTTCGCTTCACGGTACGGCGTGCAGCACCAGCTCCTTAAACAGTGTTGGCATCCAGGAATCGCGGATTGGGCTGACCGGCCCTGCACTCCACTAGCGGGCGTGTCTTGGCGTAGGTCGGAATGGTGATTTCCTCCCACACCTTGAAGCACATCTCGAAATCTTCGGGGATCTGGGTGCAGATAGTGCCGGAGTTGATTGGCGGTGGGCGGTCACCGCCTTGAAGCCTGTCTGCGGCGTTGGGTCTCCAGGCGTCTTCTGACCGACTGGCCCACGGTGACGAGCCATCTGCGCCACGGCACCCCGCGCCCCGTGGCCCTCATCATGGTTTGCAAGGGCCATCTGCGGGAGCGCAAGCGGCGAGACCACCGCCAGTAGCAATGAAAGCGTTTTCATCTCTCAACTCCCTTGTTGTGCCTCGCCAATGGCGCATCTCATGAGAATAGGAGGCAGTGGCTCACCCGGCCACAGCCCATTGAACAGCGCCGCGTCCCACGGCAGACCCCAGAGAAAATCCTCGGCGCTGCGGGTGGGTACGAGCCCAAACGAGTACATCCCCGATCCATAAACCACGAGTGACACCACCACACACTTCGCGCCGCGTTTGGAGTTATCCGGCGCGCGGTCAGATACCGCTGGCGGGCATTTTTCATATTAACCTCACGGCAAAAGCGCGGCTGTGCTAGTGTCCGGGAATGACAAAAGCTCAAGCGAATGGTCTTGCGGGCGAACTGGAAGGTGCGCGCCGGTATCCTCAAATGCTCGCATCACTACGTCTCCTTGGAACCGGGCCAAGCCGCAAGCGTGTCCGCAAACAATTACTTCTGCATGGATTGTGGCTCTGATATTGTCCGCAAGGGCATACCGTCCCCCACAGCCTCCTAGCACTCATAAATAATAACCCTACGTGTCCCCTGAGTGTCCATTTCAACCAGAAATTGACCGACACTCACCCGTAATAGATCGAAACAAATCGAAGTCACCAACATGGCGCAAACCCAAGCATGGCTTGAGGTTCCGTTATACTGTCAACGGTTTATGTCAAGATTGACGTAAAAGCAGCTCCATTATCCACTGATGCGTCTCGCTTCTGCTATAGTGCGCCCATGATTACTCGTGTCATTGTGTTGGTGATTGATGGACTCGGTGTCGGGGCCATGCCCGATGCGGCGGAATACGGCGACGCCGGTTCCCATACCTTGTCCCATCTGGCCGATGCCGTTGGGGGACTCGACCTCCCCACGCTGGAAGCGCTCGGGCTTGGCCACATCACGGAGATCAAAGGTGTGCGGACGATGGGGCAGCCGGAAGGGTGTTTCGGTCGTCTTGGATTTCTCTCGAAGGGTGTGGATTCCATGGCCGGCTAGCTGGGAAATGGCCGGCTATCTGACGGACGTTGCTGGGCCGCTGTATCCCAACGGATTTCCCTCTGACATGGTCGCGGTCCTCGAACAGGCATTTGGCCGCAAGATCGTCGGCAATCGCCGCGCCTCAGGAACGGCCATGCTGCGCGAGTGTGAGGCTGAACATCTGTCGTCGGGCGCGTTGATCGTCTGGACGGATGGACGACGAACCTGCCATGTGGCGGCGCACGAGAAGCGCCATGCGTCGGGACAGATTCTTTCAGCGCTGCCGGGCCGCGAGAAAATTACTCAAGGGCCCCTGGGAATTTTGCGTGTTTCGGCCCATCCTCTCTTGGGTGATGCCGGTGCGGTACAGTTCAGCCCACAACCCCGTGCGTTCGTGCTTGAACCGCCCGGGCCGACCATGTTCGATGTGCTCAATCGTGCGAGCCAGATCCTGGTTGGGGTGGGGAAAGTCGGCGATCTCTTCAGCGGTCGCGGGCTCACTCGTTCCGTTCCCGTTGGGCACTGGACGGCGTTACTTGCTGAGGTCACGGGGATGTTGAAAAGGTTCCCCGAGGATTGATTTTGCCGGGCTCGATGTCCTGGAATCGGATGCTGCACAGTCGGCCACGGCCCTCCATGATTTTGATCGACGGCTTCCCGGGTTGCTGGAACAGCTTCGCCCAGGCGACCTGCTCGTCCTGACCGGCGATCATGGACGTGATATCACGAAGGCGGATCAGGTCCTGACGCGGGAATATGTCCCTCTCTTGGCCACTGGGCCGAAGTTGGCACATGGGGTCCATCTCGGCATCAGAGCTTCTGCTGCTGATCTGGGGACATACCATTGTTGAAGCCCTGCAAGGGGGCAACTTCCTGTGGGTGAGAGTTTTCTCGATGCCGCTCCGCGCAGGGTAGTGTGAGGGACGTAGGACGTGAAACGTGAATCGTAAATCGGTGAAGGGAGCACGCGGGTCATCGGGATGTCCTACGAACGCAAACTGAAGGAACTGCATCTAGAGTTGCCCCTCCCGCCGCAACCGTTGGCGACCTACGTTCCGGCGGTCCAGGCCGGAGATCTCTTATTTTTGTCCGGTGTCCTTCCAATGCGAGACGGGCAGTTAGCGTTCTCCGGTAAGCTTGGACGTGATCTGACGGTCGAGCAGGGGATGGAGGCGGCTAGGCTCGCTCTCCTGAATGCACTGGCGATCGCCAAGCAGGAACTCGGGACGTTGGACCGTATTGCACGCGTCGTGAAGGTCGTCGGGCATGTGGCGTCGGCGGAAGGTTTTGTGCAGCAGCCCCAAGTTCTCAACGGGGCCTCAGACCTCCTGGTTGAGAATCTTTGGAGAGTCTGGTCGTCATGCACGCGTGGCTGTGGGGGCTGCTGAGTTGCCTCGCGGGGCTCCCGTCGAAATTGAAGTGATTCTTTCCGTCTCCTGATCGGTCTCTCTAATCAGGATGCTGAAAAAGTCCGCCAGCGGCATTCTCGCATCGCTCAGAGGCTCAACGTACCGAGCGCGTACGCCTCGCCTCTTTGCTGTGCTGAACAAGGCGCGCCTCGGTGCACCAGGGTGGGCGGTGAAAGTCCAGCTTTTGAGCATCCTGCCCGGCGTTCTCCTGTTGTTCCCGAAACGTGCGGACCAGTGAAGTTCTGGTCTGTCCACATCGTTTCTCCGCAGCCTGCTAACCGGCTCTAGACCGCTGGATCGGGTGCGGGCTCGCCGGCTTGACTCTCGAAAAAACTGCTTGCTATAGTTCGGTCGATTCCTTTCTTCGCTTCATGTGGTATCCACGTTGTACCCTTTCTGAGTCCGGCGCGTAGGGTTCTCGTGCCACGCGCATGGCGACCGTATGGATTTCTTTCCTGACAGGAGTCTCTTCATGAGTGCGTTCGTAACCGGCGTGAGTACGATGACGTTGTGGGCCGGTCTGAGCGCTGGCGTGTTTGCGGCCACTCCTTCCGCGCTCGAGCTACATCCGTCAACGGCAGTTCCGGGCGCCACTGTATCAATCGGCGGGAAGCGGTTCCGGCGCATTTCGATCTGTGCATAGTCAATCGCGTGACCGTCGGTGGAGTTCCCTGCGTTGATTCAACGATGGGAGTCCGACCTGATCGAGGTGAAGGTTCCCTTCCGAAGCTCAATCCGGTCCCGGTTGAAATCATGGCCGGGAAGAAGAAGATGGCTGCCGGGACATTAATAGTAGTGCAGCCGACGATTACCGCAGTGACGCCGGCAGAGATCGAACCGGGCCATACCGTGCAGATCGCCGGCGCGCATTTCGGTGTCACGGCTGGTCCGCGCGATCCCAATACGATGTTCGGAGTCAACGATGTGATGATCGGGGGCGTGGTCGTCAGGCCGCGTCGCTGGAAAGACGACATCATCGAAGTCGAGGTTCCCACGAATGCTGCGTCGGGCGATGTGGTGGTTCGATTGGCTCTCGTCCGATCCCTTGCCGGATGGGTCTTGTTGCGCTCCGGTCCAGTACAAAGTGAGCAACGCCGTTCCTCTGAAGCTGATTCCGAGCATTCGCGTCGATCCCGGTCAGTGGGCCGGTCGGGACCAAGGTGGTTCTTTTTCGGCCAGGGTTTTGGTGCCGCGAAGGGGGCCGGTGACAAGGTGACGTTCGGCGGACATCTCGCCAGCCATCGCCCAGTGGTCCGATGACGCCATCGTCGTGCATCTTCCGATGGATGCGGAGACTGGACCCATCGTTCTGACCATGCAGGGGCGTGAGCGAACTGGTCGGGACCTTTACGGTTCACGTACCAAAAGTGATCGCCTTGACGCCTCCGGCCGCCCCAATCGGTACTCTGCTCAGAATCAGCGGAGAACATTTTGGATTCTATTCGGAAAGTGGAGCGACCCCCTACGCCTTTACCGATTTCAATACGGGAGAGAATCGAGTCGATATCGGCGGGGTCCGCGCCGTCATCTATCGCTGGCAAGACGATCGCATTGATGTGTGGGTGCCCTTCAGTGCGAAGAGCGGGCCGGTCGTGATCTATCGAGGCGCGACGAAGCCCAACTCCGACGGCTCCTGTTGTGTGACGAAGGAAGCCCTGAAGACTGAGGCGGGGGTCTTTACGCTCGTGACGCCGAAGGTCGATCTCCTACAGCCCGCAATCAGGCGGACTCGATGAGCTGATCACTATCAGAGGGTCGGGGTTCGGCACTTTCTTGAAAACAGCCGAGCATGCCGATTTTGGGCCTCAACCAGGGGGCCTACAAGCGACGAGATGATATCGAGTTGGGCGAGAACGTCTCGCGCACGGAAGTGCTGTTCAGCAACGTCGCGGCGCAGGTGATGTCCTGGACGGATACGGAGATCGTCGTGCGAGTGCCTCATCGGAATCTCTATGGTGTGGGGAAGCGCAATGAGTTCTTCAACGAGCCTCGCCACTGGCCCGCTGATCGTGCGGCGCGGCTCCTGGGATGTGCAGCCCGACGAATACCTGTTGTACTCCGAAGAAGTGGCTGACGTTGGAAGTGGGCACCTTTACCATTGAAGCCAAGGGCATGCCTGATCCGGGCTACTTCAATAACAATCGCCCTGACGCCGACACCAACCAGTGAGATACGGATTGTCCGGATCACGGTGGGTTTCCTCTGCCACGTGGTGGATGCCTTGCGGTCGTGGTGCTGGCGACGCTGTTGTGCGCGTCTCCCTCGTGGACTGCTGACCCTCCTCTTACGATCACCCCTCAAGCGAGCCATACGGAAGCCATCCTGATGGGGCTCTATTTTCCATACGCCTCAGCTGGGCTGGGCAGTAGGGTCTGGCGGCACCATGCTGAAGACGGTCGATGGCGGAAGAAGTGGAAGAAGGTCGTCAGCGGCACCACAGCGAGAGCCTCTCGGGCATCTTCTTCTCGACGAGAAGCAGGGATGGGCCGTCGGAGCCAATGGGACGATTCGCCGGAGCCAAGACGGGGAAATACCTGGCATTCACAACTCGTTGATACCCAGGTGGCGCTCTACGGCCTCTCGTTTGTGTCGTCCAGCGAGGGTGGGTGGTCGGTGGCGCAACGGAACCATTCTTTATACGAAGGACGGCGGGATCCATTGGGTTGATCAAGCGAGCAAGACGAACGCAGCCCTCTACGGCGTTCAATTTCTCACCGCACGGCATGGGACGGCGGTTGGGGCGGTGGGGACCGTCTTGATGACGGACGATGGCGGGATCACCTGGACCCCGCAAGAGACGCAGGGAGCTGTCACGCTGTTCGATGTGTATTTTTCTGATACGTCGACCGGGTGGGCGGTCGGGAACGCCGGCGCCATCTTCCAAACGACCAATGGCGGCCATCAATGGATCGATCGCACGTTACCCTGCACCCGCACCTGCGAAGCTGATCGACCTCTTGCGAGTGCGCTTTACCGACCTCAGACGCGGATGGATTGCTGGGGAACGAGGCATGGTCTACCGGACCACCGATAGTGGTTTCACCTGGACAGAGCAGGGTGCGGTCGCGAAGGTCTCGCTGTTCGATCTCTCATTTCCTGATGGAACACAGGGCTGGGCCAGCGCTGGAGAAAAAGGCACGATCGTTCATTTGACCATAGGCCGCTGACAGGCGGTTGAAGACGCAGGATGCTGAAAAAAGTCAGCCAGCATTGGAAGACCGTTGTTTGGTTTGTCTCGGTCTGTCTGGTTTTTGGTTGAACAAAACTAATCAGATGAGACCAAATAAACCAATAAACAAAACAAACCAGATCAACCAGATGGACCCGACAGACCGGGCTTGTCCCAGGACGTGCAGGCCATCGAAGCTTTCGTGTGCCACAATAGTTTTTCGCAGTTTGCTAGTCCTTCCTTATTTCATCGAGTCTTGATTGGAGAATGCTGAGCGCTGCGATCGCTGCAGTCTCGGCCCGTAAGATTCGTGGTCCGAGGGTGAGCGGGAGGAAACCCTCTTCCTGTGCAAGGCGCTGCTCGTCTGGTGTCCATCCACCTTCCGGTCCTACCAACAAGACAATCGGATGCTGACGGTTCTGTGGCAACGGCATGGTGTGCGAGCGAAGGGCTGCTGGAGCGTTCCACGAGCATGCCGCTTCATAGGCTCCGAGGCATATTGCCGGCAGATCTGTGCGAGAGTCTAGCTGGGTCTGCGATGGTGGGAATGGTCCATCGTTCCGGCTGTTGTGCCGCGTCCCGCGCAATGCGCTCCCATCTGGATCGTTGATGTTTCAGGCGTTCCGGGTTGGAGCTTGATGACGCTTGTGTGTGCTGTGAATGGGCACGATGCTAGCGACTCCGAGTTCTGTGGCCTTCTGAATAGACCCAGTCCATCTTGTCGCCTTTGATCAACGACTGTCCGAGCACGATCGGTGAGGTTCTGCGCGGTGGCTCAGTGTGTTGATCGATGATGCGGCTGTCAATCGGCCTGTGAGGTAACATGGGCCACTTCCACGCGATAGCGGTTCCAGCATCCGTCGTTCAGGGTGAGGGAGTCTCCTGGGTGCAACGCGAAGACTATCGCGAAGATGATGGAGAAGGTCACCGGTTCATGCGGATCGTTGCGGGAGTGATGGGCATCAGGGTCGACTGAAGAACGTGGACATAGTGCGGGTGTCTGGGCGATGACCGCCGGCGCTATTCGAAGAAGGTCTTCATCTTGTCGAAGAAGCCGTCCGCTGTCCTCTTCCATCGACCATGCCGCTCTCTTTGGCAAATTCTTTGAGCAATTCTTTCTGACGAGCGGTCAGCTTGGTTGGAATCTGAATCTTGATGACAAATAATTGGTCGCCGGTAGTCTGGTTCTTGGAGGCTGGGAATGCCTAGGCCTTTAATGCGCAGGGTCTTATCATGCTGCGTGCCGGCAGGAATCTTGATGACCGTATTGCCTTTCAGCGTGGGGACCTCCAATCTTTCCTCCTGAGTATGAAGCTGTGACAAGATGAATCGGGACGTCACAGAGGATATCGTGCCCCTGGCGCTGGAAGATCGGGTGCGGCTGACGGTAATCGCCACATATAGATCGCCTGGCGGGCCTCGCGTTGACTCCGTGCTCCCCTTCGTTTGAGAGCGCGAAGGCGCATGCCTGACTCGATGCCGGCCGGGATGTGTAGCGGCGATGGTTCGCTCCTCGATAAGGTGCGTTGACGAGCCCTGGCAAGCAGGACAGGGCTCCGTGACGATTCGTCCCGCCCCTCGCATTGGCCGCAGGGGCGAGTGATGCTGAAGAAGCCTTGCTGGAACCGCATTTGTCCGGCCCCTTTGCAACTGCGGGCACGCTTTTGACCGATGCCAGCGCTCTTAGGCCGGTCCCCTTGCAGTCGTTGCACACTTCCCATCGCGGGATTTTGAGTTTGGCCTCTTTCCCGTGGACGGCTCTCTTCGAAAGTCAGTTCCAGATTGTGCTGGAGGTCGTTGCCGCGCTCCGCCCGATTGCCGCCTCGCTGGCCCCCGAAAAATCCTCGAAGATGTCAGTGAAGGCGTCGCCGAAGCCGCTTCCGCCAAATCCGAAACCATCAGGACCGCCACCCTGCTGCGTCCCGGCGTGACCGAACATGTCGTAGCAGCGCTTGCGTTTGTCCTGGTCGCTCAGCGTCTCGTAGGCTTCATTGACTTCTTTGAACTTTTCTTCTGACGCGCTTTCTTCTGGGCCTCTCCCGTCCGGAGATCAGGATGGTGTCGGCGGGCCATATTCTCGATAGAGCCTTCTTGAGCTCGTCGTCGGACGCGGTTCGGTCGACACCTAAGGTTTCGTAGTAGTCGCGCTTGGACACAGGCGCCATCTCTCCCTGGTGAAAGAGCAGCAAGACCGAGCCCCAGTGCATCGACGAAGCTCGGTCTCACTGACGGTATTCTAACTTATCTTTTTTGTCTTTGTCTACTTCTTCGAATTCCGCGTCGACGACCTTTTCATCCGTCTTGGTCTCGCCGGCTCCGTTTCCGCCTGCGGCGTCGGTGCCGTTGCCGGATGAAGTCGATGCTGAAGCCTTCTTATACATTTCCTCAGCCAACTTGTGGGACGCAGTCGTCAATGTTTGGGTGGCGGACTCGATCGTCTCGGGGTCCGTTCCCTCCATCGCTTTCTTCAGCGCGGCCACTGCTTCCTCGATCTTGGTCTTGTCTTCTGCAGCGATCTTGTCGCCATGCTCACTCAGGTTCTTCTGTCGTCTGGTAGATCAGGGTGTCGGCCTGGTTTTGGCTTCGGCGGTCTTCCGCCGCTTCTTATCTTCGTCGGTATGGGCCTGTGCATCCTTCACCAGCTTTTCGACTTCTTCCTTACTCAAGCCGCTGGACGCCGTGATCTTGATGGACTGTTCTTTTGTGTCGCCAAGTCTTTGGCCGAGACATGGACGATGCCAGTTGGCGTCGATGTCGAACGTCACCTCGACTTGCGGCATCCCGCGCGGCGCGGGAGGAATGCCGACCAAGTCGAACTGGCCGAGGAGCTTGTTGTCGTTCGCCATCTCGCGTTCGCCTTGGAAGACTCGAATGGTCACCGCCGTTTGATTGTCGGCAGCCGTCGAGAAGACCTGGCTCTTTTTCGTCGGGACGGTCGTGTTCCGCTCGATCAACTTCGTAAAGACACCGCCGAGGGTTTCGATGCCCAGCGAGCAGCGGCGTCACGTCGAGGAGCAGCACGTCCTTCACGTCGCCTTTCAACACGCCGCCTTGAATGGCGGCGCCGATGGCGACCACTTCGTCGGGATTCACACCCTGGTGCGGTTCTTTGCCGAAAAGTCTTTGACGGCCTGAATCACTTTCGGCATGCGGGTCATGCCGCCGACGAGGACGACTTCGTTGATGTCGCGGGCCGTCACGCCGGCATCGGACAGGGCCTTTTTGCAGGGATCAATCGTTCGTTGAATCGAGGTCGTCGACCAGCTGTTCAAGCTTCGCGCGGGTGAGTTTCGTGACCATGTGTTTCGGTCCGCTGGCGTCTGCGGTGACGAAGGGCAGATTGATTTCGGTGTCCTGTGAAGACGAGAGTTCGATCTTGGCTCGTTCAGCTGCCTCTTTCAGGCGTTGGAGGGCCATCCGATCCTTCCGAAGATCGATGCCTTGATCCTTCTTGAACTCATCGACCAGCCAGTCCATGACGCGCTGGTCGAAGTCGTCGCCGCCGAGATAGGTGTCGCCGTTGGTGCGACTTGACCTCGAAGACGCCGTCGCCGATCTCGAGGATCGAGACGTCGAACGTGCCGCCGCCCAGGTCGTAGACGGCGATCCGTCTCGTCCTTCTTCTTGTCGAGGCCGTAGGCGAGCGACGCGGCTGTCGGTTCGTTGATGATGCGCAGGACGTTCGAGGCCGGCGATCTGGCCCGCGTCCTTGGTGGCCTGGCGCTGGCTAGTCGTCGAAGTAGGCCGGGACGGTGATGACCGCCTCGGTGACCTTCTCGCCGAGATAGTCCTCGGCCGTCTGCTGCATCTTCTGCAGAATCATGGCGGAGATTTCCGGCGGGCTGTAGCGTTTGCCGCGCAATTCGACATGCACATCGCCGTTGTCCCCTCGGACGACCTTATAGGGAAGGCGCTTGGCGGCGTCTTGTGACTTGCTGGCTGCGGAACTTGCGGCCCATCAGGCGCTTCACGGAGAAAATCGTGTTCTCCGGATTCGTAATCGCTTGCCGCTTTGCAATCTGTCCGACAAGGCGTTCTCCCTTGTCTGTAATGGCGACGACGGACGGTGTCGGTGCGGGCTCCTTCTGCGTTCGCGATCACAATCGGCTCGCCGCCGCTCATGATGGCGACGCAGGAGTTCGTCGGTTCCAAGGTCAGATGCCGATCACTTTGCCCATGTGCTCTGCTCCTTCCTGCCTACTTCTGTGTTCTAGTGATGTTGTTACGATAAACCGATCGGTTTCATCTGGTTCTGGTGCGCCGTCCTGTGCCTGTCCGGTGGACACGCTCACCATGGCCGCCCGTAACATACGGTCGTGCAGGCGGTATCCTCGCTGAAACTCGTCGACCACATGCTGCTCCGGAACCTTCTCGGGACGCGACGGAGACGACAGCTTGATGCGTGGCGGGATCGAACGGCTGGCCGACCGTCTCGACGGGACGTGACATGAAATCTCGTCAGGCTCCCGTCAATTGCTTGAGGGTGAGATCCACGCCCTGGATGAGGACGTCGTTGCTCCCACCGTTTCGAGAGCGCCTGATGGTCCGTTCCAGATTATCGACGACCGGCAAGAGCTTCCTTGAGCAATTGATTCATTGCCGAATCGGATCTGATCACGCTGGTCCCGCTGAGCCAAGCGCTTGTAGTTGTCAAACTCAGCGGCAAGTCGCAGATACTTGTCGTTGAGTTCATTGGATTTTTCGGTCTTTTCCGCGAGAGCCCGCTGAAGCTCCTCGACCGGGCCCTGTTTCCTCCGTGGCGGGGCAATCGCCGGGCGATGAAGTATCGAAGTTCTCGATTGTATTCGCGTTCTGGTGTTCCTCGGTCATGAAAGACTCCTTTGTCCGTCAGGAGATAGCCACAGGGCCATAAAGTCAACCGGGCCAGAAAAATTAATTACTTGTGCAGGGAACGGCGGTCTTTAGGCCTGCATGGTGGAGGAGGGCTACCTGAGCGCGTCGGTAGAAAGCTCAAGACCTTCTAATGTCAGGAGCGGTTCAAATTTTTGAATGGAAGTTGTTTCGGCTGCCAGGATGGAATCCGAGCCCTCCGGTACCGATGACATAGACGGAGCGTCCGAGCTCCTGTTCCATTCGCCGGACGACGGTATCAACCAGTCCTGCATACCCGAAATAACAGGCCGGCTTGAATACTGCCGGCGGTGTCGGTGCCGATCACGGTCTTAGGACGAATCAATTCCACCTTGGCCAGTTTGGCGGCGCGTGCGAACAGGGCTTCCGCCGAGATCCCAAGGCCGGGGGTGATGACGCCTCCGAGGTAATGGCCCTCTGCCGTGATGGCGCAAAAGGTCGTGGCGGTGCCGAAATCGACGACGATGAGATCGCGGCGATATTTATGATAAGCGGCTGCGGCATTCACCAGCCGGTCGCTGCCGATTTCTTTTGGGTTAGCGTAACGGAGTGTGAGCCCCGTGTCCGTATCCGAGGTGACGATCACTGGATGCTGATGAAAATATTGTTCGAGCATGTCTTCGACGGTCCCGGTCAGCGCAGGCACGACGCTGGAGATGATGGCACCGGAGAGACGTTGAGAGGGAATCCCTGCTGCCGTGAGGAGATTGGCAAAGAGGATGCCGTACTCGTCCGAGGTTTTTTTCACGTCCGTGGCCAATCGCCAATGGGCCGCCAGGGTGCGGCCGTCATAGACGCCCCAGACAATGTTGGTGTTGCCGATATCAACGACGAGAAGCATGAGACCTATTGTACGTTTTGATCGGGTGGTTTGGCCAGCAGGCTGCGGAAAAACAATGCTGGTACGCGAGAGCTTCGATGGTTGCTACGTCCGGGACAAGCCCAGTCTGTCGGGTCGCATCATGGTTGATCTGCGTTTGTGTTGGTTATTTGGCTTTCATTCGGTTCATCGTCGGCTACGCTTTGTTCAGCCAAAAATCCGAGACAGGCCTCGACGCGACCAAACAGCGGTCTTCCAATGCTGGCGGACTGTTTCAGGATCCGCTAGATTCTCACGTGGATGATGTCGGCTACGCGCAGGTGGATCGACCTCCGGCGTTCCCGATCCAGGTTGAGTCGCCTGCGGCAGCACGCGCAAGGATCCATCCTGGCCGATTCCCTCGGCAAGTCCCACGACTACGTCTCCATTAGCCCAACGTCGCTCGTACCGTGTGGCCGATGGTCGAGCATCGTTGGTAATAGGCCAACGCGATCCGATCCGTTCCGTGAATGACTAATTCATCGAGGCACTGTTCGAGTTCGAGGAGCAGCTGCGCGAGCAGTCTATTGCGGTCGACGACGATCTTCCGTTCCTGCCATATCGACGTGGCTGAGTCGCGAAGGTCAGCAGGCCAGTCATCGTGGTCAACGTTGACGTTGATGCCGATTCCGATGATCTGGAAAGGGTCTGATCGCATTCCTGTACCGCTTTCACAGAGGATTCCGCCTACTTTTCGTTCCGAGATCAGGAGATCGTTGGGCCATTTCACCGAGACGTGGATGGACGAGACTTGTTCGATCGCTTCGGCTGCGGCCAGCGCAGAGACCAGCGGCAACCAGGAGAGCCGTTCCGTGAGGCGTTCCGGTGGGCGTGTTGTTCTGAGGATGATGGAACAGTAGAGATTGGCACCGGGCGGGAAAACCAGGATCTGGAGAGACGGCCGCGTCCGGCGGTCTGGCTATCGGCGACGACGACGGTGCCATGTTCCACTTCTGCCTGTGCGAGCTGAACGGCCTCCCGGTTCGTTGAAGGGAGGCAATCGAACAGTTCGATGCGACGCCCCAGCCACGTGGTCGACAGGGTGCTGTGGATGGTGTCTCTGGTGCAGTGGGTGGCGAAGGTTGCACGTGTTACCTAGCAGGAATGCTCGGGAAACAGTCCGTCCAGCTACTCGTTCTGCGTACTCGTTCGAAGACCCTGCCAACGTACCCCAGAGTGGTACGCCTCCGGCCTTCACTCGCTGCGGCCTTGCTGGACGAACTGTTTGAGCATTCTGCGGAGTGGTAGTTGTTGCTGTAGTACATGTGCGGATTCTCAAAGTTCTCGCAGTGTCAAATGAGTTTCTCCACTACCTGCTAGGTCCGTGAGGCCGGCGGTGGTTCGAGTACCAGCTGAGCGTCGCAGCCGGGGCTGAATGGGTGAGGGCTCCGATGGAAATGCGATCTGGCCGGCCGCCGCCATCGCTCGTACGTTCTTTAAGGTGATGCCTCCCGAGACTTCCACGCAGCGCTCGGCCGTCGATGAGTTTCATTGCTGCGCTTGACTGTGGCCGGAGTCATATTGTCCAGGAGAATGATGTCGGCTCTTGCCATGAAGGGCGTCGTGAACTTCCGATAACGATTCCGCCTTCGACAATCATCTTGCATGCCACTTGAGGCCAGTTGCTTGTCGCCATCCGGCAGGCTGTAAGGACAGCTGGATTGTCTTCGTTTTCATCAGGGCCAGATGATTGTCCTTGATCAAGATGCCGTCGCTGAGCGACATGCGGTGATTCGTTCCTCCACCAAGTGACACGGCCCATTTCTGAAGCGCACGCAAGCCGGGGAGAGTCTTTCTTGTATCCATAATGGTGACTGGATAGCCATGAGCGGCGTGGCAGAAGCTGACTGGTCAAGGTGGCGATACCGGAGAGGTGTTGGAGGAAGTTCAGGGCGACCTCGTTCAGCCATTAAGATGGATCGCCCATCGCCTTCGATCCGCAATAGTACATCTCCATCTTTGGCATGCGATCCATCCGTCGTGGATGGAGTAAGCTTGAGGGATACTATCTACCGCGATGAATGTTTGAATGGCTGCTGCCATTCCTGCAACGACGAGAGGTTGTTGGGCGATGATCTGCGGCGCGGGCAGGGTGTAGGTTCGGAAAAGAGTGCCGTTGTCGTGATGTCGCCATGGGCGAGGTCTTCTTCGAGTCCCATCCGGACCGCACGTCGGATGTCAACAGCCGGCGGCCTGACCACCATGCTAGGCTCCCAGTATAGCGCGCAGCTGTTGTTCGCTGCTGGTCAGCATGGCGCGGTCACGGAGAGTGCGCGCAGGCGATCCTGGTGATCGGTGATCACTTCAGGCGGAGCTTTTGAGACAAAGTCCGCACTTTTCAGCTTGCCGTCGAGCCGCTGGGACTCCCTGTCGGTCTCTCGCAATCTGTTTCACGAGGCGGTCGAGCGCTTTGTTGAGGTCCACGTCTCCTTCGACAGCAACGCCAACGGTAACACCATCTCGTGATGAGGCGGAGTACATTCGACATCGGCCGCTGGGAGACTTGAGTGAGCGAGATTTGGCCTCGTCCGAGATGTACGAGTTCCTGTTCGAGTGTAGCCAGTCCTATAATCGCGGCAGGGTCTTCATGTGTGACAAAGAAGCGTACCTCTTTTCCCGGCGGATAGTTCAGCAGGACGCGGGCGGTTCTGAACAGGCCAATGCTTTGCTCAAGAAGATGAAAAGTTTCCTCCGCAGTACGGAGTCATGCCAGTCTGTTTGAGTGACTGGATATGGTTGAATGACAATGGTCTCACCACCGTGTGAGGCAAGGTTTGCCAGATTTCTTCGGAAATAAAGGGCATGAAAGGATGAAGAAGTCGCAAAGTACACCTCGAGCGTCTCCTGGAGCATCCGTCGAGTTGCAGAACCTTGAGGATGCATTGTGTCCTGGAGAACAGGTTTGATCAATTCAAGGTACCAATCGCAGTACTCATGCCAGAAGAAGTGGTAGAGAGCATTAGTCGCTCGGTCAAACCGGTAGGCTTCTAGCTCCATAGTCACGACCATGAGATCGTGCTAGTTCAGTCTGCTTCGAATCCAACGACCCGGAAATGACCGATCGGTTGGAGCGCGTGGATTCCTGACACCATCGAGGTGTCATGTGGGCGAAACGAGCCGCGTTCCAGATCTTGTTCGCAAAATTGCGGTAGCCTTCGATTCGTTCCTCCGCGAGTTTGATGTCGCGCCCCGGTGAGGCCATCGAGGCGAGCGTGAAGCGGAGCGCGTCGGTGCCGAATTGCTCCATCACATGCAGTGGATCGATCACGTTGCCTTTCGATTTGCTCATCTTCTGCGCCTTCGACATCGCGGACCAATGCATGGATGTAGACGTCGCGGAAGGGGACATCGCCCATGAATTTCAGGCCCATCATGATCATACGGGCAACCCAGAAGAAAACAGATGTCGAGTCCGGTAACGAGGGTAGAAGTCGGATAGTACGTCTTCAGCTCGGGAGTGTGCTCCGGCCACCCCAGTGTGGAGAAGGGCCAGAGG
>ERZ1370068.4189-contig-3274_pt1 | contig 17434 bp, 27 predicted proteins | sample MGYA00561227_ERZ1370068 | MGnify/ENA primary metagenome ERZ1370068 (study PRJEB38410, sample SAMEA6850437) | metagenome | study: Metagenomic assessment of the ecological functions of the soil: analysis of the soil microbiota associated with the...
GGACGGTTGAAAAGCTGCGCCGGCTGCGACGTCCCAGTGCTCTGATACACGCGGAAGCGCAGCGGCGCGAGCGTGCAGTCGAGCGGGGTGGGGCCCCGCGAGAGAGATAGACAATGACGACCAAGCTTTCTATCGTCCTGGCCCTTGTTCCATCCTGACCACCCTGTCCTTGCAGGCCTCGACCGTCCGCACTCGTCCAGACCAACGCCGCCGGCGACAGCGTGATGCTGATCGATCCGGCGACGAACAAGGTCGTCGGCGGGATCAAGGATATCGAGGTGAACCACGGCGCCGCGGCGGCGCCCGACGGCACCAGGCTCTACATCACCAACGAGGCCGAATCGACGCTCGACGTCGCCGATCTCAAGACGCTGCAGGTCATCAAGCACATCCCGCTGACCAACCACCCGAACAACGTCGCGGTCAGCAAGGACGGCAAACGCGTCTACTGTCGCCATCGTCTCGGGCGCCGGCGCGGTTGACGTCATCGACGCGACCACGCTGACCCGGGCGAAGAGCATCCGGACCGAGGGCGGCATTCACAACGTCTACGTGACGCCCGACGGCAGGTTCGCCGTGCGCCGGGTCGATTCCGGGGAAGAAGGATGTTCGTCATCGATCAGAAGACCGAGGAGATCGTCTGGACGCTGCCGACGCGCGAAGGCGTGCGGCCGATGACCTTCGACACCAACGCCGACGGCTCGACCAAGCGCATCTTCCTGCAGCTCTCCGAGCTTCAACGGCTTCACCACCATCGACTTCGCGACGCACAAGCTCGGCGAGGAGGTCAAGCTGCCTGGAAGTGTCGAAAGAGGAGAAGGTCGACCGAGGGGCTGCAGGGCGCGCCGCGCACGGCCTCGCCGTCACCAGCGACGGCAAGACGCTGTGCGTGCTGAGCAAGATGAACTCGCGGTATCTACACGTATTCATTGCCGGATCTGAAGATGACCGGCGAAGCGAAGGTCGGCCACCATCCGGACTGGGTGACGCTCACGCCCGACGGCAAGCGCGCCTACGTCGCGAACGCCGGCTCGAACTCCGTCTCGGTCGTCGATCTGACGACGCACAAGGGAACTCACGCAGATTCCGGTCGGCCAGGTGCCGAAGCGCAACATCACCGCCGTCCTGCCACTAACGCAATTGGTAATCGGTCAATTGGTTCGTTGGTAAATCCGTAAATAACCAACGTACCAATTGACCAGTTTACCAACCCTCAGCGAAGCGGATGACGACGTGCCGTCGGGCAGCTTGATCCCGGTGCTCGTCGCACCTGCCGGAATTTCGTAGAGCAGCGCCAGCGTCGCCTTCGGCGTCGTCTCGACGATCACGCCTCGTGGCGCTGTTGCGCGTGACGGCGATGATGCCTTCGACCCGCAGAATCTGCGTCATCTCGCGCCCCATCGGGAGCTTGTCGATCGGAAACAGCGGGTTCGGCCCGCCGCCGGCCGCGATCGCCACGTACTCCGGCGTCGCCGACGACGAGCCGGAACGTGCTCGAGTTCCGCCGCGGAGCATCGCTCTCGCCGACGGCAAGTTCCACGACATAGAAGCGATGGCCTGGTGACGGCTCCAGCGTGCCCGCCCATGCGCAACGCCGGGTTGGAATACACGACCGACCCGTCGATTGCCTTGCCGGTGACCGTGACGTCGATCAGCGGATGCTGCTGCGCCGTCGCGACGGGCGCCGCGTGGATGTAGGGCACGGCGATCGACAACGCCAACAGAACGGTCGCCGAGCTCCGCGGTTCCTTATTTCTCAACGGACGATCGGCTCGCCGACGCGCCATTCCACCAGTATTGCTTCTCGAGCTTCTTCGGCGTCGGCCAGATCCGATCCAGCGTCTCGGCCTCGTAGCAGCTCGCCGTTCTTCATCACATACTTGATCGACAGGGTGTCGTGGATGTCGGTCGAGCGGATTCCTGTCGAGCACGAGCAGATCCGCGAAGCTTGCCCATTGTCGATCGAGCCGACATCCTTCTGCAGCCCGAGCGCCTCGGCGCCGAAGATGGTCGCGACGCGCAGCGTTTCGTGCGGCGTCAGGCCGCCCGACTGCAGGTTCCAGATCTCCCAGTGCGCGCCGAGTCCCTGGAACTGCCCGTGGCTGCCGAGACCGACGCGCCCGCCGGCGTGCACGACGTCCGCGACGCCTTTCGCAATCCCCTGGTGTCCGTACTCCTCCGGCAGGAACCACTGGCCGCGGCGGCGCACCATCGTGTCGTAGAGCTCGTGCGGGATGAAGCGGCGCATCTTCGGATCGTCGTGCAGCTTCGCCGTGGTCTCGAAGCAGTAGTTCTCCGACCACGGCGCGCCGTAGGCGACGAGCGTCGTCGGCGTGTAGAACGTGCTGCGACTTCGCGACGAACTGCGTGACGTCCTTGTAGAGCGGCTGAATCGGCAGGCTGTGCTCTGAACCGGTGAAGCCGTCGATCATCTGCGACAGATCGAGTTTCATGTCGAGCGCGCCTTCGGTGGTCGGCATCAGGCGATGCTCCTTCGCCGCGAGGATGACCCACTGGCGGACGATGCGATCGCCGGCGACGTACTGCTTGATGGTGTCGGTCCTGTACGCCTCCTTGTAGCGCTTGATGAAGGCGGCGGTCGATTCCTTGTCGTCGAGGCCCGACGAGCTGAAGACGCCGGGACCGGTCGCGAGCACGCGCGGGCCGATGATGTCGCCGGTCTCGACGAGGTCCGAGTAGGCGAATACATCGTTGGTCGACGTCTGCGGATCGCGCGTCGTCGTCACGCCGTAGGCGAGGTTGGCGAGTATTGCCACACCTGCGTCTGATGCACGCCGTGCGGCGGCCACATGTGCGCGTGAACATCCACGAAACCGGGAACGATCGTCTTGCCGGTCGCGTCGACGATGCGCGCGCCGGCGGGCCGCGTCACCTTGCCGGTGGCGCCGACGTCGACGATGTGGTTGTCGGTGATGACGACCTCGCCTTTCTCGATCACCTCGTCATTCGCCGCGCCTCTCATCGTCACGATGCGCGCGCCGGTGAGGACGATCGATCCGCTCGGCCGCGCGCGGCAGCTTCGACGACCGGCGTCGATCGTCTCTGGCGTCTCGGCGCTGAGCGCCTGACGATAGATCGTCGAACCGAGCGCCCACACGACCGCCTTGCCGTCGCGGGTCCACGAGAGATAATCGCCGCCCTCGCGCGACAGCCGCTTCACCGGCACGACCGAGTCGTCCTTGCCCTTGATGCTCATCTTCGATCGGCTCTTTGCCGGCGCGCGGCAGGCCGACGATGACGTGCTTGTTCTGGAGGCTGACGAAGGCCTGGCGTCCGTCGGGCGAGACGCGGATCTCGGACGCCTGCGGCGGATTGATGCCGGCGCCCGCGCCGGTGATCTCGACCAGCTGCCGGCGATCGAAGCCGTCGATCCGGATCGAGCTCAGGCCGCGACGGCCGGTCAGATAAATGTGGACGCTGTCGTTCGCGAAATGCGGCGATGCGCCGCCCTGCGCCGACGCGATCAGCGTCGAATCACCGCCGCTGGCGGGAATCCACCGCAGGTCCATGTCGGCGGTCTCGCGGATGCCGCCGATCTCCTGACGGCGAGTCGTCCGGCTGGACGTCGCTGTGACCGGCGGCGATGTAGCGCAGATCGGCGTACAGCTGATCGGTCCGCGTGCCGGTGACGTAGACGATCTTCGTGCCGTCGGGTGTGAAGACCGGCTCGGGTAGTACGCGGCGTAGCGCGAGAGCTGTTCGGGCTGACTGCCCGGCGCCGCGGCGACGCGCGAACAGGTGGCCGCCTTCGCTCGACCAGGTGACGAACGCCACGTAGCGCCCATCGGGCGACCAGGCCGGCATGAATTCGCCCTAGTGCGAGGTTCGTCAACCGCTGCGGCCGGCCGTTCGGCACATCCATGATCCAGAGGTGATTCAGCGAGCTGAAGACGACGCGCGTGCCGTCGGGCGAAATCGCCGGCCAGCGAATCAGTCTCGCCCGCACCACCGGACCATCGTCCACCTTGTTCTCGAACAGCAGACGCGGCGCGATGTCGGCCTGGACCTTCGCGGTGAACGGGACGAGCGTCGAGCGGCCGCTGGCGACGTCGACGCGGTGGATGTGGCCGTCGATCGGCGACGACCAGCGACTGGCCGTCGGGCAGGAACGCGTAGCCGGGCATCGTGTCGCGTGAGGCGCGCGACTCCTGATCGTCGCGCGTCACCGGATAGATCAGCCAGCGCTCGTCGCCGGTCTCGAGGTTGCGAATCCGCAGACCGGTGCCGGTTTCGAAGCGTGTCGCGAAGACGAGGGACTTGCCGTCGGGCGAGATCACGGGCCGCATCGCGCTGCCCTGCGCGTTGGTGATCGTCGCGGTGTCGCCGGTTTCGCGATCGAAGCGGATGATCTGCCAGATCGGAAAGCGGGCGTTGTAGGTGAAGTTGCCCATCCGCTCGGCGTAGTAGATGAACTTGCCGTCGGGCGACGCCACCGCGCCCATGCGGTTCGGCGCCGGCCGAGGCGGTCCACTGCCCTCGCCCTGCGGCTGCTGCGGCGGCGGCGGCGAGCCGATGCGGAGGCCGGTGCCGCCGTCCTTGTCGTAGAGGAAGACGGCAAACGTCGGCTCCGGCGCGCGCGACTTCGACACGAGCAGGTACTGGCCGTCGGCGGTCCACGACGGCGACAGCATGTCCTCGGGACGATCCTGCGTCGGGCGATCCTTGGTGACGGCGCGCGGGTTCGATCCGTCCGCGTTCGCGATCCACAGGTTCTCGACGCCGCTGCGATCGGAGACGAACGCGATCGTCTTGCCGTCGGGCGAGAACTTCGGCTGGCTGTCGAACGACATGCCGCCGGCGATGCGCGTCGCCGTGCCGCCGTCGATCGGCAGGGTGTAGAGATCGCCGAGCAGATCGAACGCGATCGTCCTGCCGTCCGGCGAGACGTCGAGCGACATCCACGTGCCTTCATCGGTCGTGAACTCGATCGTCTCGGCTTTGTCGAGAATCAGACCGGCCGGCGCCGCCGGCTTGTCGCCGTCCTGCCGGTCCTGCGTATGCACCGCCCACGACGCGGCCGCGACCAGCGCGGCGCCGGTGACCAAACGAATCGCGATCGATTTCATGGGATCCTCCGCGGCGCGAGGCGGCCCTGAAAGGGCCGCCCTACGAGCGATCAAGAACGATGCGCGATTATCGCCGAATCAGGAGGACTTACGCCGGTCCCGATCGAGCAGTTCCTGCAGGCCTTCGCGATGAGTGGCGAGAAAAAGCCGGTCCTTGTCGCGACCAGCGGCGTGCTTCGATTGGACGATGTGCAGCAGTCGCGCAGCTGCCACTTCGACACCGTCGATCAGAAAGGTCCGGCGCTCGTTCCACACCGTCTCGAAGTCAGCGAAGCCGGCCACTGACGAGCGTCAGATCGACCTGGAGGTCGCCGGTGCCAGTAGACTTTCACGACCGCACGTCGCTCAATCAGTCGCTCCGCGAGCCATCGATCGCGCGGGAATCGAGCGGCTCCTCGCCTGCCCACAACTCGAGGGCGGCCGCTTCACACGCCTCCCAACATCGGATCAGATTGTCTGGATCAGGCGCCAGGAACAAGTCGCGGTCTTGCGTCGTGAAGACGGTCGAGCCACCGAGCGCGTAGTAGTTTGCGCCGCCTACGCCTATCAGCACATAGCGAACGGCACGCTCGTGCAAGGCGCGGGCAAGCGGAACGAGCGGATCCACACTCTATCGAAGCTGCTTCGCGTGCTTATAGTGATCCCGAAACGCCTGGTCCATCCGTGACACCCAGTCTTTGTTTGCACCTGACTGGTTTCGCGGCAGCGCCTCGGCGAGCTCGATTGCACGGATATCTCGTCATCGACCTCGATGCGGATCGACTTCGCCTGCTCGACGGCATCGTCGAGCATCCGGAACACCGCTTCGAGCTCCGAATTCATCCCGCGATTATCTCAGCGTCATGCCCACATGCGCCGAGGTACTCGCAGCTACGCTTCGCGACGCCGGTGTCGAACGGATGTTCGGCCTGCCTGGCGGAGAGATTCTGGAGTTCATCGAGGCCGCGCGAAAGGTCGGCATCGAGTTCATCCTCGTGCGCCACGAAGCGGTGGCGGCGTTCATGGCCGACGCGGCGGGACAGATCGCGCGCAAGCCCGCGGTCTGCGTTTCGACGCTCGGCCCGGGCGCGATGAACCTGACGCTCGGCGTCGCCAACGCCTATCTCGATCGTTCGCCGCTCCTCGCGATCACGGCGACGATGTCGACCGCGGCGGCGCCGTACGCGACGCATCAGCAGCTCGATCTGAACGCCGTCTTCCGTCCGTTCACCAAGCAGACGATCACGCTCGACGGCGTCAACACCGCGGCCACCGTGCGGCGTGCGTGGCGGACGACGATCGAGCCGCGGTTCGGACCGGTGCACATCGCGCTGCCGAGCGACGTCGCGCGGCAGGCCGATCGACAGGCCGAAGATCCCGCGGCCATTTGCGCTGACGCCGGATGCGGCGCCGCCGCCGAGCGCCCGAGGCGGTCGCACGGATGGCGGACGAAATCGCGCGCGCAGGCGGCCGGTGTTGATTCTCGGCCTCGATCTGAATCCGCACGTCGATCCGCCCGCCGTCCGGCGATTCGTCGAAGCGGTCGGCGCGCCGGTGTTCGTCACGCCGAAGGCGAAGGGCATCCTTCCGGAGGACCATCCGCTCTTCTACGGCATCTGCAGCGGCCTCGCCGGCGGACGCGGTCATCGTCGACTTCTTCGCGAAGAGCGACCTGCTGGTCGGCGTCGGCTTCGAGCCGGTCGAGTCCGACAAGATCTGGCATCAGACGATGAAGCTGGTGTCGATCGGGCCGGTGACGATTGCCGCCGGCGTCTATCGGCCGGCGCTCGAATTGACCGGCGACGTCAGTGCGAGCTTGACTCATGTTGAGCGATCGCGCCGGTCTGAAGACCGGCCCCTACGATGCGGGGTTTGGATCGCACGACTGGACGCGCGAGGACGAGCGCGCGTTTCGCGAAACCCTCGAACAAACCCTCCGCGGTGCGGCGGTCGGCCCTGAAGGAACAGGTCGCCGGCCTCTCCGCACTCGCCGTCACGCGCTGCCTGCGCGATCTGTTTCCGCCGGACACGATCATCACGACCGATGTCGGGTCGATCAAGTTGATCGTCTCTCAGGCGTGGCGCTCGACCAAGCCGATGACGTTTCTCGAGTCGAACGGACTGTCGGCGATGGGCTACAGCCTGCCGGCGGCGATGGCGGCGAAGCTGGCGCTGCCGGATCGGCCGGTGCTCTGCACGATGGGCGACGGCGGGTTCTCGATGGTCTTCGCCGATCTGGAGACGTGCGTGCGGCGGAAAATCCCCTTCATCACCGTCGTCTACAACGACAGCGCGCTGAGCCTCATCCAGGTCGCGCAGGAGCGGCGCGGGCACACCGGACTACGGCGTCCGCTACGGCCCGGTCGATTTCGCCGCGGCGTCAGCCGCGCTCGGCGCATGAGAGCCGCCGCGCCAGCACGCTCGAAGAGTTGGCGGCGGCAGTGAAGGAGGCGCGGGCGGTCACCGATCGGGGAACGCCCGCGGTCATCGAAGTACCGATCGATGCGCGAGAATATCGCGCGCACGCACGGTGAATTGGGTAATTGGATAATCGTGGTAATCGGGTAATTTCAATTGCCAATTAATTACCCGATTACCCGATTACCGATGCGATTATCCAATTGGCCCAGCTGGCCGGCCAGATGATCGTTGTGGCCGCTGCGCCCCACGTTCTCGTGCCACTTCAGGTTCCCAGTCGACGAGCCGATGCAGACGATGTCGATGCGCTTGTCGCCGTTCAGATCGGCGACGACGCAGCCGGACGCGGCCATCTTGGCTTCGTCGAGGACCTGGTGCGTGCCACTCGCCGTTCGGATCGGCTCGGCGCATACATGACGTGCACCGCGGGGCTCTTGCGCGCTGCGATCGCCGGCGACCACATCGTCCCGGCCGTCGCCGTTCAGATCCGCGACCGCGACTTCGTGACCTTCCGTCATGCTGCTGAAGATCACGCTGGCGCTCCCATTTGCCCGCCGCGATCCGCGTAGACGACGATCTCGTTGCCGTGCCACGGTTCGACCGACGCGAGGAAGCGCTTTGCCGTCTCTGCTTGCCGACCGCGCGACGTCGCTCGTGCCGAGGCTTCGGCGCCTTGTCGCGTGTTGTGCCCCGGCGACAGCAGCTGCGCTCGTCCACTTGAGATCCGCGCCCTTCCCGCTGGCGCGCCACAGCTGAATGCCGTCGAACGACGTCACGAGCAGTTGATCCCGCTTGTTGCCGTCCCAGGCGATCGGCCGGCACGCGGTGGATGATGCCGTTGATGCCGTTGTCGGTGATCGTCAGGCGCTTCCAGTCGGTCTGGCGGTAGAAGAACAGCGGCGCCTTGTCCTGGTCGTAACGTCGGCGCGGCGCCCTTCGGACCGAGCAGCGGGGCGTTGATCAGTTCCTTCTTGCCATCGCCGTCGGCATCCATCCACGCGATATGGTGCGACGTCGGGAACTTGTCGATCTGCTGCGGCGCCTTCCAGCGCTGTCGCGGATCGCCGTCGTGACGCGCGAGCCAAACGAGGCCTTCGCTCGATGCCGGCGACATGGCGAAGCGCGTTCTCGACGGCGATTTCGGGAATCCCGTCGCCGTCGATGATCGGCGGCGGCGAAGTTCACGATGCCGGCGAGGCCGTCGGCCATCACGTGGCGCTGCCCACGTCGGGTTCTCGTACCCAGGCCAGTTCCTGGCACGCGCTGACTGGTGCCGATCACGTCCGGCTTCCGTCCTTGTTGATGTCGATAACGCCGACGGCGTAGCCGCCGGGAAACTTCGTCTCGATGTCATGCGCGAGCGAATTCAACCGGACCCGACGACGGCGCTCCGCCGAGAGACGCGACGGTCAGCGATGGCAGCGCGACCGCCGCGCAGCGGCGAGAGTCACTGAGTATCGCATGGCGCAACCACCCTGCTGCAAGAGAAAGGGCGACGACCTTTCGATCGTCGCCCTCGCAATTCGAATTCCGAATTCCTGATTCTGAATTCCTACACGCCAGCGCGGCGGTCGTTCCGCGCCTTCTGCGGGGAAGATCTCCTTGAACGCGGTCATGAAGCGGTCCATCTCCTCGGCGGTGCCGATCGAGACGCGCATGTGCGTGGTCATCGGCGGGAACGGACGGCCGACGGAGACCTTGCTTGCGCGCGGAACTCGTCGATGACCGGCTGGATCTCGCGGCCGATCTCGACCATGAAGAAGTTGGTCTCGGACGGAATGCTCTCGTAGCCGTACGCGTGCAGCTCGCTCGTCGTCTTCTTGCGGAGCGTCGATGCGTCTTGCTTCTTGACTTCGGCCTGCGCGCGCCGTGTCCTTGAGCGCCGCCACGCCGCCCCACTTCACGAGCGCGTTGATGCTGCCCATGCTGTACGGCCGCATCTTGTGGATCATCTCGGCCGAGCGCGATCGCGTAGCCGAGACGCATGCCGGCCAGCGCCGCGATCTTCGAGAACGTCCGCGCGATGATCGACCGGACGGCCTTCGAGGACGTACGGCACCGACGTCGCGTAGCGCGGATCCTCGACGAAGTGGTGATACGCCTCGTCGATCAGCACCGGCATGCCCTTCGGGATGCCGTCGAGCAGCTGCTTCACTTCGTCCTTCGTCACGATCATGCCGGTCGGGTTGTTCGGGTTGCACAGATACACGAACCCGAGCTCGCTCGCGTGGTCGTTCGCCGCCTTGATCATCGCGCGGGATGTTCTGGCGAGTAGTCCTTGTTGAGCGGCAGCTTGATCGCGACCGACTTGATGCTGGTCGCGTGCTGATACACCGAGCTGTAGGACGGCTCGACGCCGAGCACCTTCTTGCCGCCGAGCAGGCACGTCGTGCCGACGACGTCGAGGATCTCGCCGGAGCCGGCGCCGAGCAGGATGTTCTCCGGCTTCACGCCGTGGTGCTTCGCGATCTCGCCGCACGAGGTTGCCGTCGGGATACCCGTAGCGGTTCGAGTAACTTCCAGGCCGTTGTTCATCGCCTTCATCACCGACTCGGGCGGTCCCCAGCAGTTCTCGTTGCTCGAGAGATGCGCCATCGCATCGTAGTCGTCCATGCCGGCGCGGGGTGCGCGCGGCGCGCCGCCGGGCGGCCGCGGCAGGCCCTGCGCGAGAACATCGACGTCCGGATGTGCCCCGAGATAGCCCAGTGCGGCGGCGAGTCCGCCAACGAAGCTGCGGCGTGAAACACTCATGAAAGCCTCAATATTACGGTGGGGCTCTGCCCCACACCCAGCTTCGTCGCTCGCGGGGGCCCCTAAACCCCGCTCCGCTCCTCGCAGGCGCGCTGTGCGCGCCTAGCCGCTTGTGATCGACTCTCGGGCAGGTCCGCATAAGCGAACCCGCGGCATTTTATCGCGTCTCGGCCTGTTCCGCCGCTAATTGATGGAGCGTGTCGCCCGGCCACCCGGAACACGGTCCAGTCGTGCCATCGGCGGCGCCCAGGCCGCGGTAGAACCGGATGTGCCGGTTCGTTTCCAGTCCAGAAACTGCCCCACTCGAGTCGCCCGCAGTCGCGCTCGACCGCGAGGCGGGCGAGGTGGACGAGGAGTTGGCGGCCCGCACCCTTCCCGCGCCACTCCGGCTTGACGAACAGATCCTCGAGGTAAATGCCGTGCTTGCCGACGAACGTCGAAAGTTGTGAAAGAAGAGCGCGAAGCCGACCGCCTCGCCGGCGCCCTCCGCGATGATCACCTCGGCGCTCGGCCGCGGCCCGAACAGCGACGCGCGCAGCGTGCTTCGGTGGCGGTGACTTCGTGAGCCAGCCGCTCGTAGTCAGCGAGCCCGCGATCAGCTCGAGGATGAGCGGGACGTCGTGCTCGGTGGCGATGCGAATGGTGATGTGCATTGTGTGTATATGCGCCGGGGCCCCACCCCCAGCGCCTGCCACCGCTCGCTTACGCTCGCGGCGCTGATTCGTGACGACTATCCGCTCGAGTCTACGCACCAGACGATAAACCATTCCGCGCGCCGGGACGTCTACTACACAGAATCCCATGCCCAACCTCAAGTTCGCCCTCCGGACGCTCTTCAAGACCCCGTTCGTCACCATCGTCGCGATCGTGTCGCTGGCGCTCGGCATCGGCGCGAACGCGGCGATCTTCTCGCTGTTCAACCAGATCCTGCTGCAGCCGCTGCCGGTGCGCGGAGCCGAGCGGCTGGTCAACCTCGTCGGCGCCCGGCCCGAAGCCGGGTCACAGAATTCGTGCAGCCAGGCCGGCGACTGCGACGACGGTGTTCAGCTACGCGATGTTCCGCGACCTCGAGAAGCGTCGCAGACGCCGTTCACCGGCATCGCGGCGCACCGCGCCTTCGGCGCCAACCTGAGCGCGCGCGGCCAGACGCATGAACGGCGAGGGCATGCTCGTCTCGGGCAGCTACTTTCCGGTGCTCGGCCTGCACGCCGGCGCATCGGCCGGCTGCTGACGCCGGACGACGATCGCGCGCCGGGCGAATCGCACGTCGTCGTGCTCGGCTACGCGTGCTGGCAGACGCGCTTCGCGCGCCGACCCGAACGTGCTCAACCAGACCGATGATCGTCAACGGCCAGACGATGACGATCGTCGGCGTCGCGCCGCACGGCTTCGACGGAACGACGCTCGGCGTCGAAGCCGACGGTCTACGCGCCGATCACCATGCGCGCGCCGGTCGCAGCCGTGGTCGAAGCGCGTTCGACAACCGCCGCGCAACTACTGGACGTATCTGTTCGCGCGGCTGAAGCCGGGCGTCTCGATCGAGCAGGCAGCGCACCGCGATGGCAACGCGCCATGCCACGCGATCGTCAACGACGTCGAGGCGCCGCTGCAGAAGGGCATGAGCCGACAGACGCTGGCGCGGTTCAAGGCGAAGCCGATCTGCTCGAGTCCGGGAGCGCGCGGCCAGAGCAGCGTGACGCGCGAGCGCGGAGCGCCGCTCACGCTGCTGCTGGGCGTCACCGGCGTTCGTGCTGCTGATCGCGTGCGCGAACATCGCGAACCTGCTGCTCGCGCGCGGCGCGCGGGCGCGCCGGCGAGATGGCGGTCCGGCTGTCGATCGGCGCGGGCCGCGGCCAGCTCGTCGGCCAGCTGCTCGGCGAATCGTGCCTGCTCGCGCGTCTTCGGCGGCATCGGCGGCCTCGTCGTCGCGCGATGGACGCTCGATCTCGATCGTCGGCGCTGCTGCCGCGCGCAGGCGGCGGAGATCGTATCGCTGACCAGCTCGATCCGATCGTCATGCTGTTCGCGGCCGCGCTGACGATCGGCACCGGCGTGCTGCTTCGGGCTGTTCCCGGCGCTGCACAGCACGCGGCCCGGATCTCGATCTCGTCGCTCAAAGGCCAGAGCTGGCCAGCCGTCAGGCGCGCGCGCGGCCGCGCGCTTCCGCACGTCGCTGGCGACGGCGCAGATCGCGCTGTCGATGGCGCTGCTGGTGCTCGGCGGGCCTGTTCACGAAGAGCCTGTTCAACATCAGCCGCGTCGACCTCGGACTGAACGTCGACAACGTGATCACGCTTCGCCGTCTCGCCGGCGCTGAACGGCTACAAGATCGGAGCAGACGCGGCAGCTGTTCGAGCGCGTCGAGGACGAGCTCGCGCGCGCTGCCCGGCGTCAGCGGCGTCACCGAGCTCGCACGGTGCCGCTGCTGCGCGGGCAACAACTGGGGCAACAACGTCTCGGTCGAGGGCTTTCACGGCCGGGCCGGACACCGACATCGAACTCGCGCTTCAACGAAGTCGGTCCGGCTACTTCCGCACGCTCGGCATCCCGCTGATCGCGGGGCGCGACTTCACGCGCGGCCGACGCGCTCACCGCGCCGAAGGTCGCCGATCGTCAACGAGGCGTTCGCGAAGAAGTTCAACCTCGGGCGCGACGCGGTCGGCAAGCGGATCGAGCAATCACAGGCGACCAGCACGCCGAAGCTGACATCGGAGATCGTCGGCATGGTGCAGGACGCGAAATACGCGAGGTCAAGCGCGAGATTCCGCCGCTGTTCTTCCAGCCCGTACCGCCAGGACGAAGCACATCGGCGCGATCAACTTCTACGTGCGGACGGCGAGCGGATCCGCGAGCCGTTCCTCGCCAACATCCCGAAGGTCGCTCGCGCGGCTCGATCGCCAACCTGCCGGTCGAGAACCTGCGGACGATGCCGCAGCAGGTGCGCGAGAACGTCTTCCTCGATCGGTTCATCAGCGTGCTGTCGGCGGCGTTCGCCGTGTCTCGCGACGCTGCTCGCGGCGGTCGGACTCTACGGCGTGCTCGCCTACACCGTGTCGCAGCGGACGCGGGAGATCGGCCTGCGGATGGCGCTCGGCGCGGCGCCGGCGCGGGTGCGCGACGATGGTGCTGCGCCAGGTCGGCGTGATGGCGATCGTCGGCGGCGTCGATCGGGCTCGGCGCGCGCGGTCTGGCCTCGGCCGCGCTCGCGCAGTCGCTGCTGTTCGAGCTGAAGGGATGCGATCCGGCTGGTGCTCGTCGGCTGCGGCCGTCGTCGCTGTCGCTCGTCGCGCCTCGGCGGCCGGGTTCATCCCGCGCACCGCGCGTCGCAGGTGGATCCGATGAGCGCTTTGCGGTATGGATGAATCGAGTGATCGGGTGATCGGCGATCGACAATCGGCCGATCGGCCTTTTAGATCGCCGATCACCCGATCGCCAGATCACCGATTCAGAAAGCCCATGACTGCCATCAGATTTGCCCTCCGCACCCTCTTCAGACTCCGTTCGTCACCATCGTGGCGATCGTGTCGCTGGCGCTCGGCATCGGCGCGAACGCGGCGATCTTCTCGCTGTTCAACCAGCTGCTGATGAAGCCGCTGCCGGTGCCCGAGCCGATGCGGCTGGTCAACCTGCGCGGCGCCCGGACCGAAGCCCGGGTCGCAGCAACTGCAGCCAGGCCGGCGACTGCGAGACGGTGTTCAGCTACCTGATGTTCCGCGACCTCGAGAAGGTCCAGACGCCGTTCACCGGCATCGCGGCGCACCTCTCCTTCGGCGCCAACCTGAGCGCGCGCGGCCAGACGCAGGACGGCAGAGGGCATGCTCGTCTCGGGCAGCTACTTTCCGGTGCTCGGCCTGAACGCCGGCCATCGGCCGGCTGCTGACGCCCGACGACGACCGCGCGCCGGGCGAATCGCACGTCGTCGTCCTCGGCTATACGCCTACTGGCAGACGCGCTTCGGCGCCGACCCGGCGCGTGCTCGAGCAGACCGCTGATCGTCAACGGCCAGACGATGACCATCGTCGGCGTTGCGCCGAAAGGGTTCGACGGAACGACGCTCGGCGTGAAGCCGAAGGTCTACGCGCCGATCACGATGCGCGGCTTCTCGCAGCCGTCGAAGGCGTTCGACAACCGGCGCAACTACTGGACGTATCTGTTCGCGCGGCTGAAGCCGGGCGTCTCGATCGAGCAGGCGCGCACCGCGATGGCGACGCCGTGCCGACACGATCGTCAACGACGTCGAGGTGCCGCTGCAGAAGGGCATGAGCCCGCAGACGCTGGCGCGGTTCAAGGCGAAGCCGATCCTGCTCGAGCCCGGAAGCCGCGGCCAGAGCAGCGTGTCGCGCGAAGCGAGAGCGCCGCTCACTGCTGCTGCTGGGCGTCACCGGCGTTCGTGCTGCTGATCGCCGTGCGCGAACATCGCGAACCTGCTGCTCGCGCGCGGCGCGCGGGACGCGCCGGCGAGATGGCGATCCGGCTGTCGATCGGCGCGGGACGCGGACAGCTCGTCGGCCAGCTGCTCGGCGAATCGTGCCTGCTGGCGATCTTCGGCGGCATCGGCGGGCTTGTCGTCGCGCAGTGGACGCTGAACCTGATGGCGGCGCTGCTGCCGGCGCAGGCGGCCGAGACCGCTGGCGCTGACGATCGATCCGATCGTCATGCTGTTCGCCGGCGGCGCTGGCGATCGGCACCGGCGTGCTGTTCGGGCTGTTCCCGGCGCTGCACAGCACGCGGCCGGATCTGATCTCGGCGCTGAAGGGCCAGAGCGGCCAGCCGTCGGGCGCGCGATCGGCGCGCGCGGTTCCGCACGTCGCTGGCGACGGCGCAGATCGCGCTGTCGATGGCGCTGCTGGTGTCGGCCGGGCCTGTTCACGCGCAGCCTGTTCAACGTCAGCCGCGTGGATCTCGGCCTGAGCGCCGACAACGTCGATCGATGTTCGCGATCTCGCCGGAGCTGAACGGCTACAAGCCGGAGCAGACGCGGCAGCTGTTCGAGCGGGTCGAGGACGAGATCGGCGCGCTGCCCGGCGTCACCGGCGTCTCGAGCTCGACGGTGCCGCTGCTGAGCGGCAGCAACTGGGGCAGCGAGCGTGGCGGTCGAGGGGCTTCAAGGCCGGCCCGGACACCGACATCGACTCGCGGCTTCAACGAGGTCGGCCCGGCTTGCTTCCGACGCTCGGCATGCCGCTGCTCGCCGGCCGCGACTTCACGCGCGGCCGACGCGTCTCACCGCGCCGAAGGTCGCGATCGTCAACGAGGCGTTCGCGAAGAAGTTCAACCTCGGGCGCAACGCGGTCGGCAAGCGGATGGGCAACGACGGGCCGAACGGCGCCGCTGACGATCGAGATCGTCGGCATCGTGCGCGACGCGAAGTACGCGAGGTCAAGCAGGAGATGCCGCCGCTGTTCTTCTCGCCGTGCCGCCAGGACGAGACGCATCGGGCAGATCGATCTTCTACGTGCGGACCGCAGGCGGATCCGCGAGCAGTTCATGCCGAACATCCCGAAGGTGCTGGCGCGGCTCGACCCGAACCTGCCGGTGCGCGAATCTGCGGACGCTGCCGCAGCAGGTGCGCGAGAACGTGTTCCTCGATCGGTTCATCAGCGTGCTGTCGGCGTCGTTCGCGTGTGCTCGCGACGCTGCTCGCGGCGGTCGGGCTCTACGGCGTGCTGGCGCCTACACGGTGTCGCAGCGGACGCGCGAGATCGGGCTGCGGATGGCGCTCGGCGCGGCGCCGTCGCGGGTGCGTGCGATGGTGCTGCGGCAGGTCGGCGTGATGGTCGATCGTCGGCGGATCGATCGGACTGGCGGCGCGCGATCGGCCTGGGCACCTCGCGCAGTCGCTGCGTGCTTCCAGATGCAGGGCTACGACGCCACCGTTCTCGTCACCGCTGCGCTGACGTTGACGCTCGTCGTCACCTTGCCGCCGGTTTCATCCGGCGCACCGCGCCTCGCAGGTGGATCCGATGACGCGCTTGCGCTACGAGTGATCGGCGATCGGGTGATCGGGCGATCGGCGATCGACAGCCAGGCGATCGGCGTTTAGATCGCCGATCTGCCCGATCACCCGATCACCCGATCACCGATCTGCCCGATCGCCGGCAACATTGCCCGTGCTCGTGCACGATTGCCGAGCGGATCGCTCGTCTCGCTGGTGTCGTTTCTCGCCGCGGCGATGGCGGCTGCGTGCGCGATCGATCGGATCGGATTGACGATCGCGCCGCTCGCCGTCCTGATCGTCGCGATCTGCGGCGGCGGCGGGCAGTGTTCACCTCCTCCTGCAGCCGCGCGATGCGCGACCGGGGAGACGCTCGCGTTCACGCCGCGATCGCCTGGCGGCGGTGTGTCGCGTATCTGCTGTGGCTGGCGCGGCCAGGCCTTCCCGCCGATCGGCGGCGGCCCCGATCTCGCGCATCATCTCGTGCTCGTCGACTACATCGAGCGGCACTGGCGGCTCGTGCACGATCCGGCGCTCGGCGCGGTGATGGGCGAGATGGCCGACTACACGCCCGGCGTCCACCTGCTCGCCGCGCTGGCCGCGCTGGACGCGGACCGACGGGCTGCACACGATCTATCCGATCCTCGCCATCAGCGTCGCATTGAAAGCCGCGCTCGTGTTCGCGATCACGGTGCGCGTCCTGCAACCGTCGTCGCACGCTCGCGTGCCGGTTCGCCATGCGCCGCGGCGGTACCTCTTCGCGCCGCAAGAGGCTCCCTGCGCTCGTTCACCGAGCATTCGTTTCTCGCGCAGGTCGTGTCCGAACTCTTCGCCGTTGCGATGTGGTGGGCGCTCGTCGCATGGGACGAACGCCCGTCGATGGCGGCGACCGTGAAACGTCTTCGCAATCGCCGGCGTCGGCGCGTTTCTCACCTGGCCGGTGTGGATTGGTCCGCTGCTGCTGGCGCAGGTCGCGACGATGCGCTGCGCGGCGATCTGGCAGTCCGCGAACGGCTCACCGCGATGCTCACCGCCGGTGCGCCGATTGCCGTCGTCGCTGCCGTGCACGCGGTTGGACGCGCACGCGGCCGCCATCACCGCGACGAGCGGCTTTCGTCGTTGTTGGCCGTCGATCGAGCCTGAATCGCGGCGTGCGTGGTTTTCCGCCGCCAGATCCTCGCGGCGATCGGCCGTCGTCGCCGCCGCTGACGGTCGTGCCGTCGCGGTCGACGCGATCTGGCTGATCGCCTCGATAGCAATACGT
>ERZ1370068.7111-contig-6049_pt1 | contig 17434 bp, 29 predicted proteins | sample MGYA00561227_ERZ1370068 | MGnify/ENA primary metagenome ERZ1370068 (study PRJEB38410, sample SAMEA6850437) | metagenome | study: Metagenomic assessment of the ecological functions of the soil: analysis of the soil microbiota associated with the...
TCAGTTACGTATTGCCCCGTCCGTGCCCACGCCGGCGCCGATGCCGATCGTCGACACCTTCACGGCTTCGAAGTGATGCACGCGGCGAGATCAGGCTGGAATGTCGCGTTTCGAGCACGATTGAAAGCGTGTTAAGCGCCTCGAGCGCGACAAAAAGCGCCTGCCGAAGAACCTTGGCGGCGTCGTCGCTGTTCCCACCCTGCACACACGGAAGCCGCCGAACTGGTTCACCGACTGCGGCGTCATGCCGGGAGAGAAGGTGTCCCATGGCCAGGAACGCCGGTGCTTCGACGGATCTGCGGATACGACGTCCTCGCGACCGATCCACGCCTTCAAGCTTCACCGCGTGCGCACCGCCTGACAACAGCGCATGAACCGCGGTGATCGCGTCCGGGATGCCCTTCCGCATGAGGAACGGAGGTCGGCGATGACGAACTTGCTACCGGCCGAATGCGCGACGGCCCGCGTATGCATCGCCATGAGCTCGACGGTCGCAGCAGCGTCGTCTCGTGGCCGTGCATGACCATTGCGAGCGAGTTCGCCCAGAGAATGGCGTCTGGCCTGGGACCGCGCGACGAGACGCGCAGACGCTGGTGGCGTCGTAGGCGGTGACGATGGAGATCTTGCGGCCTTCAGCGCCTTGAAGCGCGGGCGAAATCGCGAACGTTGTGCAGCGGCTGAAGAGCGGGGCGGGGCGGCTCGGGGCAATTCGTCGCATGGATCAGGTCCTCCCCGGGAACTCTAGTTGTCAGTTGTCGGTTGTCAGTTATCAGGACAATCGTGGTCGCCGTCCTTGCGAATCGGCGCCACACTTATTAGCGCATCGCCTCTTTGATCCTCTGACACACCGTCACCAGTGCACGGTTCCTCTCGGCGGTTGTCAGGCTGTCGAGCGAACATTCGGGGTCCAGAGCCGCCTGATACGTCGGAATGTCGGTTTCCAGCATGAGCACGCGCTCAGGACAAACCAGATGACCGTCAGACCCTTTTGTCCCGGGCGGCCCTAAGCAGCGCCGGCCACCTCGCGCGCCACGAACTCCGACTCGAAAATGAGGGCTGACGAGCAGCACGGCGACTTTGGCGCGTGCCAGCGCGTCAGCGATCCGCGCTGCCAATCCGCGCCCGGCTTGATTTGCGTATCGTCCCAAACCGAGATCGTGCCACCTCGCACGTAAGGTCGAAGGTGGGTCTGCAGCAGCGCAAGCCACTCTGGTCGTGGTGGCTGTAGCTGATGAAGACGCCGTCACGTGTCGGAGCGATCGTGCCGCGGGCCCGGCTGCTTTAGCGGTCGTCCCCGTCGGATCGACGTGAGACGCTATGTCTGACAGAAGTCCAGTGATCGAGTAGCGCTCGTAGCGACGGCCCTGTGGCTGATCAGGCTTCTTCAGTTCGAAGTCTTCCGCTGTCATTAACATAGAGGTCCTGAACGGCCCGGGCATGTGCGCTTGTCCACAAGAATCCGCCGCCCCTGCGCCTTGCGTATATGGTATACAGGTAGAGAACGCGCGGCTGTCAGGGTGGCGAAGCCAGGTTCACCCCGGTCCTGAGCACCGTGAAGTCGCGCACCCGCGCCGTGCCGATCGATCCGAGGATCACGGTATCGGTCGCGATCCCCCATGCTACCAATATCGAGAAAACCGAGCGAGGCATTCGAGCGCGCATCCCACTTCGTCCGCATCCCGGGCATCTTGCGGGTCAGCTCGAGGGCACAATGCACCGCCCGGACCGGTCCATCGAAGCCTCGAAAGATCGCCAGGCAAGCCGTCACCCAGAAACTTGTTCACGATACCGTCGTGCGCGAGCACCGTCGCGGCAAGCTCGCTGAGAAACTCGTCGAGGATCTCCTGCATCTGCTCAGGGCGATCGAGGGACTGGCAGAGCTGGCGTAGCCGCGCATGTCGGCAAACATCACCGAGAGCTCTTCCTGCCCGGCCTTCTTCCGCAGCTTGTCGCGAACTCAAACGGGTCGTTCGACTCGTATTGAACAACATCTATCTGCGCAAGCATCGTCTTCCATGAGCGCGCGGCGTTGCGCAGGGCCACGGCGGCCTGCGACGCGAAGTGCTCGAAAGCAGGACGACGTCACGAAGGGTGTAGTCGCCATTGTGCTTGCTGAGCAGCGCAACATGACGCCCAGGCGTTCGGCGTCTTTGCCGAGCCGCACGCGACACCATCATCGACTGCGTCGCATGCCCGGTGCCTTTGTCCACGCTCCGAAGTGTGTAGGCACGCCCGCTCAGCGCTGCGACTGCAGCGATTCACCGGTCTGGAGCACCTGACCGGCCTTGCGCTGCCTTCCACCGGCACACCCTTCTGCCGGTTAGCCCCCCATCGCTCCAGCAGCATTCCGGCGTCTCGGTCCGGCTGCTTCGGCGAAAGTCACAGATCCTCGCGCACGGGCAAATGTGAAGCAGGACGCTTCCTGTGGAGAGTCGGTCAACTGGCAGGCTCACAATCAGGATGCGGAGAGGAGCTTCCGCGCTATTGAGCTCGGCGCCAAGCCCCCGCGCCCATGTCCACAAGCGCCAGCAGCCTTTGGGAGAGCGTCAGGTCTATTGAATCAGCCATGGTTGCGCGATGTGCGTGGAAGAGCGCCTGGATTCTACCCGATGCTATCCTTAGGGATTCAATGGCGATGGCAGGCGGAGAGCGCAAAGGCTTGGCGTGGCGATCTTCGGATCGCCTTTGCGACGCGGTACGCCGCCATCGGCGAGCGCCAGCCCGCAACGCAGCCAGCAGACCGTCCCGGTTTGATCCCAAGGCCGTCCTCGAAAGCATCGGCAGCAAGGCAGCAGGTGCGCCCTCGCCAAGCAGGACTACGTCGTCGAAGCAGACCGTCAACGACCTATGAGGACGGGAGCACCAAGCCTGCTCGTGGTGATCAAGATCCCGCAGCGCGAAGGCCGCGACGTCAGCGATCTCGGCAATCAGCAGAGGCACAGGCGGGTAAGGACCAGAAGGAGCCCACCTGACCGGCGCCGTGAAGCTCGCGTCGAGCGACGGCTTTGAGGTCATCACCGAGAGTGTCGTTCGATCAGGAGTCGGGTGTGCTGGTGGCGCCTGAGCGGTGGAGTTCAAGAAGGGCGGCCTGAGCGGCTCCGGCGTCGGCATGACGCGACGACGACAACCAGGAGATCCTTCCAGCTCAACGAGGTGTTTGGCCCACGTCCTCATGAAGGGCGAGGACGACACGGTGACGATGGAGTTCACGTCCGGGGCTGCGACGCTTGTGCGCCACGACCACCTCGAGCTCGTCGGCAGCGTGCACGCCCTCCGCCAGGAGCAGGTGCTCGAAGCAGACCATGGGCTGGCGCGTCTGACGCCTGACGAAGAGCACATCACGTTCATCGAACTGCGCGGCACCACGCGTCGCCGGCGGAAAGGCGTTCGACTCGATGTCAGCTCGACATCGATCTCGCGTATCTGGATGACGGTTCTGTCCTGCAGAGGGTCGTACTCAACGGCGGCGGCGCGATGGCAATGACCGGACAGAACGGCGCCATGGGCCGGCAATTCATTGGAGACACGCTGAGCCCGCGTTCGCTCCCGACGAGTCATTGACGAGTGCAGGAGACGGGCTCGGCAAGGGGTGCGCGTCAACCTGCCTGGCGCTGCCGGCAATGCCGGGGCGAACTGTACGTCGCGCATTCGATGCCAAAGGTGAACCCGGCGCAGGGCTCACCTCGGTGGCACGCTTCACCGAGAACGTGGAATACCGCGAGGAAGGCCAGCGCGCTGCGTGGGCCCATGGCAAAATCGCGCGCTCGCTGTCGCGTTTGCGCAGGATGCGGTGACGAGTGCGCTCTTCACAGGCACGGTCAAGTTCGAAGAGCAGGTCTGTAGGCGTCGGCTGCGCAGGCGCAGCTTTACGATCCTTCTGTCAAAGCGTATTGCTGCAGCCTGCAGCGATGCGGCGGCGGACCGCGGGTCGCCGACGCTCAGATCACGATCGACGCAGGCGCTGATTGAGATGGTGTCGCGCTGCAGGGGCGTAAGATGACCGCGAGAGACAGCGTGAAGACGACGTTGCGGCCGCAGGGCACCAGTAAGCTGCCAGGACTGCTCAAGGAGGCAAGGCCAGAACGGGCTGGCTGAAGAATACCCTCGAATATCAGGGCGCTGGCGGAAAGGCCATCTACACGGGCAGCGCCGCGCTGTGGCAGGGTGAGACCGCGATCCGTGGCGACGCCATCACGCTGGATCAGGAAAGGGCGACCACACGCCACCGGCTCGGCGCGATCGACGTTGATGCTCGACGCCGGCGTGTCGATCGGCACGGCAGCGGAGATCAAATACGACGACGCCAAGCGGCTCATCACTTACAACTCGCCTCGCTGGTCGCGCCGGCGGCTATTGCGGTTCCGGCGGCGGCGCAACCGCATCTCAGCGGCACGCAGGGCGACATCCGCGGCGATCGTATCGAGGTCGCGCTCAGGAGAACACGGGCGGGCGAAGCAGCTCGAGGCGTATACCAACGTCGTCGTCCGCGTCGATACTCGGGTGGCGACCGGTGCGCGCCTGACCTAATTTCTCCGAAGACGAGCGCTACTCCTGCCTCGCGGGCGCGCCGAACGTCGGTGTCAAGGTAGTCGATGGATGCCGTGAAACCACGGGCAAAAACGTTGACCTTCTTCAAATCGGCCGATAGGATCATCGTCGACGGCAACGAGGAGCTTCGCACGCAGACCAAGCGCGGCGGACCATGTCCCGCCGCCCGCTCGGTAATGTCCACACTCAAAACCCACGACCTCACAAAATCGGACGGCGGTCGCACGGTCGTGCGCGGCGTGAGCCTCGAGGTCTCGTCGGGCGAGATCGTCGGCCTGCTCGGGTCCGAACGGCGCCGGCAAGACGACGACGTTCTACATGACCGTCGGACTGACGGCGCCGGACTCGGGCGCGTCGAGCTCGATGGACAGGACGTCACCGACGATCCGATGTACATCCGCGCGCGGAAGGGCATCGGCTACCTGCCCGCAGGAGCCGTCGATTTTCCGCGGGCTGACGGTGGAGCAGAACCTGCTCGCCATTCTCGAAACCATGGGGCTCGACGGCGCGACGCGCGCGCGCGCGGCTTCGGGAGCTGCTGGCCGAGTTGAACCTGACGCCGCTGGCGCAGTCGCCGGCGCACACGCTGTCGGGCGGCGAGCGCCGGCGCGCCGAGATCACGCGGGCGCTGGTGATCTCGCCCAAGTTCATCCTGCTCGACGAGCCGTTCGCGGGGATCGACCCGATCGCGGTGTCCGGACATCCAGAAGATCATCTTCCACCTGAAGAGAGCGCGGAATCGGCGTCCTCATCACGGATCACAACGTGCGTGAAACGCTGCGCATTACCGACCGCGCCTACATCGTCCACGGCGGAGCCATCTTCAGGAGCGGAACGCCCGATAGCCTGGCTGCGGACGAGGAGGTTCGCCGGATTTACCTGGGGACCGAGTTCCGATTGGACTAGAATGGGCGTAAGATTTGCATGGAGCTGAGTCGGGACTACGCGGACGATTCGACTAACACGGCGCATGGGTATCCAGCAAAAACTACACACGAAGCTCGTCCAGAAGCTGATTCTGACGCCATCGCTGCAGCAGGCGATCAAGCTGCTGCCGATGTCGACGCTCGAGCTGTCCGATCTCCTCAACCAGGAGATGGTCGAGAACCCGATGCTCGGAGGAGGTTCCGACCGAGGACCTGCAGCCGGCCGAGGCCGCTCCAGACCCAGGAAAAGTCTGAGCCCGAGCAGCAGCCGAACAAGACCGACACCTGGGACGACCAGGACTACGAGCACTTCTTCGGCGACTACCTCGACGACGGCTACCGGCCGAAGGCGCCCCAGGAGGTCAAGGAGCTGCCGCCGATCGAGAACACGCTCTCGACGGCCAGCTCGCTGTCCGATCACCTGATGTGGCAGCTGTCGATGCAGACCGACGACTCGCTCACTGCGCGACATCGGCTCGGCCATCATCGGCAACCTCGACGACGACGGCTATCTGGTGGCGTCGTTCGACGAGCTGGCGCGCGATGGGTCCGTGGCCGGTGAGCCGAAGTCGAGCGCGCGCTGAAGCTGGTTCAGAGCTTCGACCCGACCGGCGTCGCGGCGCGCGATCTGCAGGAGTGCCTGCTGCTGCAGCTGCGCCACCTCGGGCTCGAAGGCACGCCGACGGAGAAGGTCGTCACCGAACACCTGCGGCTGCTGCAGAACCATCAGGTGCCGGAGATCGCCCGCAAGCTCGGGATGTCGATCGACGACCTCAAGGAGCACATCGAGGTCATCCGGCACCTCGATCCGAAGCCGGGCAGCCGCTACAACCCGACGCAGTCGCAGTATGTCATCCCCGACGTCTACATCATGAAGGTCGAGGACGAGTACGTCTGCGTGCTGAACGAGGACGGCCTGCCGCAGATGCGGATCAGCCCGGTCTACCGCCGGCTGCTCGACAAGAGCGCGCTCGGACAACACCGACGAGACGCGCGCCTACGTGAAGGACAAGTTCCGCTCGGCGCTGTGGCTGATCAAGTCGGTCGAGCAGCGGCAGAAGACGATCTTCAAGGTCGCCAAGAGCATCATCAACTTCCAGAAGCGATTTCCTCGATCACGGCATCGAGCATCTGCGGCCGCTGGTGCTGCGCGACGTCGCCAACGACATCGGCATGCACGAGTCGACCGTCAGCCGCGTGGTGACCAACAAGTACATGCACACGCCGCAGGGCGTGTTCGAGATGAGCTTACTTCTTCCACAGCGGCATCAGCAGCTCGTACGGCGAGAGCGTCTCGTCGGTCACGATCAAGCAGCGCATCCGGAAGATCATCGAGAACGAAGATCCGCGCAAGCCGCTGAGCGACTCGAAGATCGTCAGCATCCTGCAGCGCGAAGGGCTGGTGCTGGCGCGGCGCACGATCGCGAAGTATCGCGAGGAGCTGAAGATCCCGACGTCCAATCAGCGGAAGGTTCTTTACTAGCTGCCTGCAAGCCGCAGCGGAAGGCTCACGAGAGCGTCGACTTATGCGACTCGAACTCCGCGGCCACCACGTCGACGTCACGCCCGGCCTCCGGCGCTTCGTCGAAGAGAAGCTCGCCAAGCTCGAACGTCTGCTGAACGATCGCGCCGTCTCGGCGCAGGCGAGTGCTGACGGTCGAGAAGCACCGCCATCGTCGCCGACATCACGCTGCACGCGCGCGGCGAGCAGTTCCTGCACGGGCTGGGCGATTCCGGCAACTGGGAAACCGTCGCTGACCCAGGCGATCGCGAAGATCTCGCACCAGGCGCAGAAGCTGAAGACCAGCGCACGAAGGACAAGCGCCACAACCTCAAGGCGCCGTCGCTGGAGCCGCTCGGAGCCGATCGGTCAGCGCGCAACGGCGCAGCGAAGCCGGCCGGCAGCGCACGCTCGCGCCGCGCGCGGGCGGGTGCCGCGCGATCCTGCGGCACGTCACGGCAAGCGATCAAGCCGATGTCGATCGAGTCGACGCCGCGCGCGAAGTCGAGGCCGGCGGCGACGGCGTCGTCGTCTTCCGGAACGTCAGACTCGCGGCGATCAGCGTGTTGTACCGGCGGCCTGAACGGCGAGCTGACGCTCGTCGAAACAGAAGCTTGATACTCTAGACGCGCGGATGTCCCTGCCTCCTGGCGTCACCGTCGCCGGGCTGCTCAGCAGCCGGCCCGGAGCGTTCGGCCTGCCGCTCGAGCTGCTGGCCGGGCGCGACGGCCTCGATCGGGTCATCACCAGCCCGCACATCCAGAAGACCGGCCTCGCGCTCGCCGGATTCCACGAATACCTCAAGCCGGGACGCGTCCTGATCTTCGGCGAGAGCGAGATCCGCTATCTCGAGAGCCTCGAGCCGGCGGCCCGCGTCGGCCGCGCTGCGCCTGGCGCTGACGCGTCGATTTTCCGTGCGTCCTGATCACCGGCGGATTCACGCCGCCGGCGGAGCTCCTCGCCGAGGCGCGAGCGCGCCCGGCGTGCCGCTGCTCAAGACCGCCATCGTCGACGCCGACGGCGATCGCGAAGCTGTCGTCGATGCTCGAGGACTCGCTCGCCGAGCGCACGATGACTCACGCCGTGCTGATGGACGTGCTCGGCCTCGGCGTGCTGATCGCCGGCGAAAGCGGCATCGGCAAGAGCGAGTGCGCGCTCGACCTGATCGTCCGCGGCCACCGCCTCGTGGCCGACGACACCGTCGAGGTGCGCCGCCGGCAGGAGACGATCCTCATCGGCGCCTGCCCCGAGCTGACGCGCTACCACATGGAGCTGCGCGGCCTCGGCGTGATCAACATCATGGAGCTGTTCGGCATCGCGTCGACCCGGTCGTCGAAGCGCGTCGAGCTGGTCGTCCAGCTCGAACGCTGGGTGCCGACGCGCGAGTACGAGCGCCTCGGGCTCGACGACGCGTTCTACGAGATCCTCGGCCTGCGCGTGCCGCTGATTCGAAGATGCCGGTCGCGCCCGGCCGCAACATCGCCATCCTCGTCGAGGTCGCGGCGCGGAACCAGCTGCTTCGCCAGCGCGGCCATCACGCGGCGCGCGGACTCGCCGATCGCCTCGACGCGCAGCGCTGCGCCAGGCGAGCCGCCGTCGCCCGACGAAGAGGACGAGGAGATCGAGCTCGGGGGACCGCTGATGAAGCGGCAGAAGCCGCCGGCTCAAGCGCGCGGGCGAAGGCCGCGGCCACGCGTTCGGCGGACGAGGGCGGGCGCGCAAAGGAGAGACGAGCGGCGCGCGGCGGTCGCGCCGTTCATCGTGCTGACCGGCCTGTCCGGCTCGGGCAAGTCGCAGGCGATTCGCGCGCTCGAAGACCTCGGCTACTTCTGCGTCGACAACCTGCCGACGACGCTCATTCCGACGCTGGCGAAGCTGTCGCTGCGCGCCGGCGGCGACATCGAGAAGGTCGCGATCGTCGTCGACGTCCGCGAGGGCGGGTTCCTCTCGTCGTTTCCGAAGATCTTCCGGCAGCTCGCGGAAGATGCCGCAGGCTGAACCCGATCCTGATCTTCCTCGAGGCCAGCCACGCGGCGCTGGTGCGGCGCTTCAGCGAGACGCGGCGCCCGCATCCGCTGGCGCCGGATCGCTCGGTGACCGAGGGCATCCGCGACGAGCGGTCAGCGGCTGAACCTGATCCGCGACGCTGGCCGGACGAGATCGTCGACACGTCGGACATGACGGTCCACGAGCTGCGCCAGTTCTTCATGGGCCTGTCGCGCGACCGGGCGCAGCTCGCGCCTCGTCGTCACCGCTGCTGAGCTTCGGCTTCAAGCACGGCGTCCCGGTCGACGCCGATCTGATGTTCGACGTTCGCTGCCTTCCGAACCCGCATTTCGTGCCGGCGCTGCGGCGCCGCACCGGCCGCGATCGGGCGGTGGCCGACTTCCTCGAGCGCGACTCGTCGACGCGCGAGTTCATGGACCGGCTGGAGCGCCTACCTGCGCTACGTGATGCCGTTCTACGTCGCGGAGGGAAAGAGCTACCTGACGATCGCGATCGGCTGCACAGGCGGCCGGCACCGGTCGGTGATGATCGCGGAGCGCCTGCGCGCCGCAGGCGCTCGAGCGACACGGCGCGGCGCGTCGTCCGCGATCCGTCATCGCGACGGTAGAGAGCTGACGCGCCAGGCGGCGGTCAGCAGGCAGCTGGGACAGCGTATGCCGTCGAGCCCCTGCCTGTCCTTCCGACCCATCCTGGCCTTACGATAGATGCTTGTGATTGGCGTCGTCGTCGTCACGCACGGGCAGCTCGCGACCGAGCTGGTGAACGCGGCCGAAATGATCGTCGGCGACCTGCCGCAGTTCACAGCCGTCTCCATCGGCTGGCACGACGACGTGAACGACGCGCGGGAGGACATCGCGCAGGCGATCGAGCGCGTGCGCGGCGAGGAAGGCGTGCCTGCTGCTGACCGACATGTTCGGCGGCACGCCGTCCAACCTCGGGATGACGTTTCTCGAGACCGACCGCGCTCGAGGTGATCACCGGCGTCAACCTGCCGATGCTGATCAAGCTGGCCAGCCTGCGCAGCGTCGTCCGACCTGCTGGCGGTGGCGAAGGAAATGCGCGACCACGGACGCAGCGCGATCTGGGTCGCGTCGGATCTGCTGCGCGGCGAAGAAGGGCACTGCGTGGCACGAGATGCGCCAGGCGGTCACCGTCGTCAACCAGCTCGGCATGCACGCCGCGCCGCGGCGAAGTTCGTCCACCTGGCGACGCGCTATCGAGGCGCGCGTGCAAGGTGGCCCGCGATCGCCGCGCGAGATGGACGGCAAGAGCATCATGGGGATCCTGCTGCTGGCGGCGGCGCGCGGATCCGACGATCACGATCTCCGCCGACGGCGCCGACGAGACGGGACGCCGTCGACGCGCTCGTGGCGCTGGTCGCAGTCCGGGTTCGGCGAGGACGCATGCAGCGCCTGAAAGGGCATCGGCGTCTCGCCGGGCGTCGTCGCCGGCCGCGCGGTCGTGCTGATCCAGCGCGCGCAGGTGCTGCGCTATCAGATTGCGCCGGCGCGGCTCGACCGAGGAGTTGCGCGCGGCTCGACGAGAGCCGCGCTCCGCTCGCGCGAGCAGCTGGTCGACATCCAGGCGCGCGTCGCGCGGCGGCGGCCTGAGCTCGTCGTCGCTGTTCGACGCCCAGCTGCTGATGCTCGACGATCCGATGCTGCTGCCGCGCGCCGCCGACATCGTCCGCGAGCAGCGGGTCAACGCCGAGTGGGCGGTGCAGCAGGTGCTTCCACGAGTTCAGCGCCGTGTTCGAGGAGTGTCGCCGATCCGTACCTGCGGGAGCGCAAGGGCGACGTCGCCGACCTGGTCGGACGCCTGCGCATGAACCTGCGCAAGGGCGTGGCGACGCCGCGCGATCTGCTGCGCGAGCTCGACGAGTCGTCGGTGCTCGATCGCCGACGAGCTGACGCCGTCGATCGCGGCGCAGGTCGACTGGACCAAGGTTCGCGGCTTCGCGACCGACGCCGGCAGCCGCACCTACCACACCGCGATCCTCGCGCGCTCGCTGGACGTGCCGGCCGTCGTCGGCCTGCACAACGCGAGCGAGCGGGTCCAGGCCGGGCAGCTCGTCGTGCATCGACGGCACCGCCGAGCGAGGTGATCCTCGATCCGACGCCGCGAGGAGCTGGCGCGCGCGGCGCAGTCACGCCGACGATCACCGGCCCGCGCGCGACGCGTCGACGCCGAACGGCGCACGGCCGGCGTCGACCGCCGACGGCGTGCCGATCCGGCTCGACGCGAACATCGAGTTCCCCGACGACCTCGCCGCCGCGCGCTATGCCGGGCGCCGAGGGCATCGGCCTGCTACCGGTCCGAGTTCCTGCGTCGACCGGCGGCGTCGAGGACATCCGCGACGAGGACCGGCAGTAGCGAGATCTATCGCGGGATGCTCGAGGGGATGGCGCCGGGCATCGGTGACCGTGCGCACCTTCGACGTCGACGAAGAGCAGCTCGCGTCGCGCGCTGTCGAAGCATCCGCTCGACCGCCGGCTGGGAGCCGGACGAGGCGCGCGCGAGCCGGCAGGGGCTGCGCGGCCTGCGCCTCAGCCTGACGCGGCCGGACCTGTTCCGCGTGCAGCTGCGCGCGCTGCTGCGCGCCGCGCGCCACGGCAGCCTGCGGATCATGTTTCCGTTCGTGTCGAGCGTCGAGCAGATCCGCGAGGCGCGCGCGATGGTGGCCGAAGCGGCGGCGCGATCTGGCGCGGCGCGGCGAGCAGCGTGCCGCCGGTGCCGATCGGCGTGATGATCGAGATCCCGGCGGCGGCCTACACCGCCGATCTGCTCGCGCGCGAGGTCGATTTCTTCACCATCGGCACCAACGATCTCATCCAGTACTGCCTGGCGGTCGATCGCGCGGACGAGCGGGTCTCGCGGCTGTACGAGCCGCTGCACCCGGCGATCCTGCGCATGATCCTGATGGTGCGGCGGGCGGCGACGCGGCAGCGCATTCCGGTCTCGCTGTGCGGCGAGATGGCGTCGGATCCGGCGCTGCTGACGCTGCTCGTCGGGCTCGGCCTGACCGAATTCAGCATGACGCCGGGGCGCGATTCCGGTCGCCAAGCAAGTGCTCGCCGAGCTGCGCAGCGACGAGCTGCGGGCGCTGGCGCGCCGGATCCTGCAGCTCGCCGACGGTCGACGACATCGAACGCGAGCTGCTGGCCGCGCTCAGCCGGCTGACGCTGATCAAGGGAGTGACGTCGTGAGCGGTGACATTACGCGCGTGGAGAAGCCGTGGGGCTACGAGCTCCACTGGGCGAAGACCGAGCGGTACGTCGGCAAGCTGATTCACGTCAACGCCGGGCCACGCGTTGAGCCTCCAGTATCACAACCTGAAGGACGAGACGATCTACCTGCACTCGGGCAAGCTGCTGTTCGAGATCGAGGAAGGCGGCGAGCTCGAGAAGCGCGAGATGCTGCCGGGCGAGCGCGTGCACGTCACGCCGAAGACCGTGCACCGCATGACGGCGATCGAAGACAGCGACATCTTCGAGGTCTCGACGCCGGAGCTGCACGACGTGGTGCGCCTCGAAGATCGCTACGGGCGCGAGGACAAGAAGTGAAGGCGATCGCGGCGGCAGGTCGATCGGGCGGAGGGGCCCTTGCAGACGAGGTGGCCGGCGGGCCGTGCGCGGTCCACGGCGCTCCTGAAAGGGACACATGACCACTATCTGCCGCATCGTGCTCACCGTCGTGACCTGCACGACCAACCCCGACGTTCCGAAACCGTCGCCGGCGGAAGCGGTCGCGATCCTCAGCGCCGGCGGTCGTCAGTTCTTCGTCCCCGAGTCGGCCCCCGCCGTGGGAGCGCTACGGCGGCGACGACGACTTCAGCACCGCGCACTACGACCGCGACGAGATGATCGCCGGCAGGGTTTCGCCACCACCTTTGGCTCGAGCGCGGCGTCGGACACCCGGCGCCTTGACGGGACGTCGATTTACGATCCACCAGCCGTGTGGGGCGCTGCCGTTCCACGGCTACGGGACGCACGGCCTCGTATGGCGGCCACAACGCGATCGTTGCCAGGCTATTACTACGGCCCCCATCACCGGGGCGTCCACGAAAGACCTCACGCGTTCGTCCGACCGCGGGTCGCGCGGGGCTCCGGGACGGCCTGAGCGAAGTCCCCAGCCGCCAGAGGCCGGCGGCGCGTGCGCGGCGCGACCGTCATTCCTGCCGGTGTCGGAGGCGTTCGTGTGAGGCGCTGAGCCGCTTCCTGCGCTGCTCGCACATCCCCAGTCAGGGGGCGCGATGCAGAACAGGCGAAAGACGACGCTGCTGGCGGCCCGCGATGCTCGCCGCCGGAGTCGTTTCCACCGAAGCGCAGCAAGTCGGCCGGTTCTACGCCGGCGTCAACCTGGGGGCACATCACGAAAGCGCCGACAGGGTGTCCGGCACCACGTCGGCGGTCGGGCTGACCGCAGGCATCCGCCTGAAACGAGCCATCCGGCCTGGAGATCGATTTGAACCGCCCGCACGTCCGAGCTCTCGCGCGATGTACCGGCACCAGCGTCTCGTTTGCCGGTCCCGGTGCCGTCACGTGAAGAGATCGAGCGGCTCGCCGTGGTCACCCGGTTCATCAACTCGCGGCGAGTCCTGTCCACGTTTTCGGCCGTCGTTGCGTACTACATGCGGCCTCCGGCCGGTGGAGCCCGCGGCTGTTCCTGGGCGTGACGAATCACATGCGCGCGCGAGCGGGCCGAGCTGATCCACCTCTCGATCCCGGAGGGCATCGATCCCGAGCGCGTCCGGAGGACGATGCCGGAGCAGGCGCCGTTCCTCCGGGAGCTCGGCGGGCTGACGATCGGCGGCAGCGTCGGATTCGCGGTGACACGGCACCTCTCGGTTGCGCCCGACCTGCGCTACGACTGCGGATCGATCGGCGACGAGATCAACGGCACGCTGCGGACCTCGGTGCGCGTGCTGTGGTCGTTTTAGCGCACTGCGTCCACTGAACGGGACCGACTGACGTTGGAACGCAAGGCCGCGAAGCCCGCAGAGTCTCAGAACATGCCGCGTTTCGCTGACCTTTGCGCGCTTTGCGTTCTACGGCCATCGTGGATCGTCCTGGTCAGAACGGGGATATCGTCGTCGGTGAGCGGTTCTGATCCGACGCCGTCGTGCCGCAGGTCCCCGGCGCGTGTCGCCGCCCATGCCCTCGTCGCACCGCTGCCGCGCGACATGCCGCCGCCGCGCCCGCCGCCGCCACCGCTCAGCAGCACGACGCGGTCGCCGCGAGATCTCGGTGGTGTAGCGCTTGTTGCCGTCCTTGTCGTCCCACTGCCGCGTCTGCAGCCGGCCCTCGACGTAAATCTGCTTGCCCTTGGTGAGGTACTCGGTGAGCGATTCCGCCGTGCTTGCCCCAGAGGACGACGCGGTGCCATTCGGTTTTTTCCTGCTTCTGGCCGGCCTTGTCGTTCCAGACTTCGGTGGTCGCCATGTTGAGCGTCGCGACGGCGGCGCCGCCGGGCGTGTAGCGCAGCTCGGCGTCGCGCCCGAGGTTGCCGACCAGAATCGACTTTGTTGACTGAGCCCATAGGAGTTCCCTTCGGGAAGTTCGCGAAGTCTGAAGTCTGAAACACGGAGCTCGAGCCGAGCAACGCATTCTACATCGTCGCGATCGTAGTTCTACCGTGTGACAGGGAGGTCACGGACGTTTCAGGCGTTCGAGTCCCTGGCGCGCGAGGCCGGCTTCGCTGGGTCTCGAAATCTCTTGACGATCTCCTCCCACGCCGCGCGCGCGCCGTCCGCATCCTTGAGCGTGCTGAGCGCGAGCCCCTTGCGGTAGTAGGCCTCGGGAATGGCTTGTCGCCCGTGGGTAGTTGCGGATGGCGAGGTCGCACGCTTCGACCGCCTTGTCCGGCTTGCCGTCGGCGACATACGCGCTGCAGATGTTGACCTGCGCATCGTCGGCCATGTCCGGCTTCGGGAAGCTCTTGACGTAGTCGGCGAAGCCGAGGATCGCGAGATCATGCTGGCCGGCGAAGTAGTCGCCGCGCGCCGCGTCGAAGATCTTCTGCGGCGACGCACCCACCGGCGACACCGGGCGGTCCGCTGGTCGGCTGCGCCACGTCAGGTGCCGACGGATGCGGCGCCGTCGGTTGGTCGCCGCCGGCCGCGTGGCCATCTGCTGCATCGACTGGCGCAGCGAATCCAGTTCCTGCGTCAGCGATCCGATCGCGCACGTTGTTGTCGTCGAGCTTCTCGCGGATGACGCGGACGTCGTTGGTCAGGTTCGTCGACCACCAGCTTCTGGTCGGCGAACGCCTTGCGGTTGACTTCCGCCTGCTGATCGAGCCGGGTGTTGACCGCCTTCAGCGCGTCGGTGACCGAGCCGATCAGGTTCTGCAGCAGCTGCGTCTGTTCCTGCAGCATGCGCAGGTCCGCCATCAGCTGCTGATGTTCCTTGTTGGCCGCCCGGGCGGGCGACGCAGTGCCGCAGGACGGCGACGACTGCCGAGCGATGCGCCGAAAGATGTCAGTCTCATAAGCTCACTTCGCAGTGATGACGAAATGCGCCCGGCGGTTCTTGCGAGAACGCCGACTCGGTTGTGGCCCGGATCGAACGGGAACTCCTTGCCGTAGCTGACGGTCCGGACGCGACCCGCCGGGATCCCCAGCGACACCAGATAGGCGCGCGCCGCAATCGCGCGGCGCTCGCCCAATGCCAGATTATACTCGGCTGTGCCGCGTTCATCGCAGTGACCTTCGACGGTGACGGTCCAGCTGGGATAGCGTTTCATCAGCGCGGCGTTCTCGTCGAGCGTCTTCTGCGACGCCGTCGCTCAGCTCGCTGCTGTCGAGCTCGAAGAACACCGGCTTCAGCGGCGAGTTCTTGTTCAGCTCGTCGAGCGACGCCGACGCGATCGCGTCGTCGCGCACCGGTTCGGGCGGAACGATCGTCGGCTCCGCGACCGGCTCGGGCGGCGCCGGCGGGCGCGACGGGTTCGTGCCCGACGTCGGCGGCGGCGGGGCATCGGGCGGGCGACCGGCGGCTTCTTGCCGCCGCGGGCAGCCGTCCCCATCGACGAACACGATTGCGATCAGGAGCGCTGTCTGCCGAGCCGCTTTCATCGTCGATTCTCCAGTCATCTTGGACCAATCAGGTTTTTCATTGTTGCCGGTCCGGGTGATCTGCTTCACGTTCCGGCCGTCGCGCGCCATCGTGAACACCTGCGTCTTGCCCGACCGCGTGCGAGGTGAACACGATGTGCCGGCCGTTCGGCGAATAGGCCGGGCTCTCGTTGGTGCCTCTCGCCGTTGGTCAGCTGCGCTGGACCTGCCGGTGACGAGGTCGATCACCCGGATGTCGAAGCCGGGCCCGCTGCGCGACGAGAACGCAATCTCGTTGATGCGGCGCGGGCGACCACGTCGGCGCGGTCGCAGTAGCCATCGGAGCGTCCGCTTGGCCAGGTTCAGCCCGTCGGACGCCGACGACGTAGATCTGCGGCGTGCCGGTGCGATCCGAGGTGAACGCGATCTGGTTGCCGGACGGCGACCAGGTCGGCGTGATGTCGATCGCCGGGATGGTTCGTCAGCCGGCGGAGGTTCGAGCCGTCGCGGTTGACGACGTAGATTTCCGGGTTGCCGTCGCGCGTCGAGCTGAAGGCGATGCGCGTGCCGTCGGGCGACCAGGCCGGCAGCCAGTTCTCGCCGACCCTGTCGCCGCTGGTCACCTCGTCCAGCGTGCCCTGGAAAATGTTCGAGATGAAGATGTTCGGCGCCGCCGCGCCGGGTACGACGTGTAGGCGATCGACGCGGCCGTCGGGCGACCAGCGCGGCGCGATGTTCAGCGTCTTGCCGACCGTGACGCGCCGCTGATTCTCGCCGTCGTAGTCGGAGATGTAGATCTCCTTGATCGCTGCGGTTCTCGACGGTGCCGCGACATGCGCTCGCCGTCGCGGTCCGAATCGAAGGTCGAGCTTCGTGCGCGCCGACGCCGTTCAGCGCGCGCTGCGTCTTGTGGATCTCGTCCGAGATCGTGTGCGCGAACAGCCGCGGGTTGGCCGCCGGTGCCGTCGTACTGCCGTCCGAACGCCGACTGCCGCGTGCGCACGTTGAACAGCCGCATCTCGACCTTGATGCCGTCGTGCCGGCCTTCTGCACCGTCCCGATGACGAGGCCGTCGGCGTTCAGCTCGCGCCAGCGGTCGAACGGCACGTCGGTCGAACGACGTCGCGCGCGGAATCGAGCGCGTAGGTGTCGCGCGGGATGAAGGAGAACTCGCGCTCGAAATTCAGATCGTCCCAGAGCACCTGCGCCGATCGTTTTCGCGATGGCGGCGCGTTTCGGCGTCGGGCGACAGCGGGATGAAATCGGGGACCGCCAGACGCGGCGGCGACGCCGCCTTCGCCCGAAATGGTCGTCACGATTTCGCTCGGCTGCTGCGGCACGGGGCCGGGGGCTGTTGAGGGGCCGGTTGCTGCGCCCCGGTCACGGCGATCAGCGCGA
>ERZ1370068.1823-contig-11769_pt1 | contig 17430 bp, 20 predicted proteins | sample MGYA00561227_ERZ1370068 | MGnify/ENA primary metagenome ERZ1370068 (study PRJEB38410, sample SAMEA6850437) | metagenome | study: Metagenomic assessment of the ecological functions of the soil: analysis of the soil microbiota associated with the...
CGCTCCTGCGATGATGGCTTTGGTCATTTGTATCGAAGTTCAGATGCACTGGGGGCGTCGGATTGGGAAAGGCGTCCGGGCAGCGGCGGCAGGGCGTCTTGGTCGAGAGCACGGCGCGCATCGCCGCGAGGTCGAGCGTCGGTGGTGCCGCTCGGGCGCTCGATCTCGACGTTGGTCAGCGATGCCGTCGCGCTGGATCGTGAACTTCACCAGCGTCTGGCCCGTCGCGCCCTGGTTCTGGCTCCACGCCTGAGCGGATGCGCACGACCATCGTGGCGATGTATTCCGGACAGCAGAAGTCGGCGACGTCGAGCGACGATCCGGATCCGGCGCCGCCGCCGGTCGACAGGCCGAAGCCCTGGCCGCGCATGCCGGTGTCGGCGACCGTGCTGCCGGGGCTGGTCTGCGCGCCCGCGCGTCGGCGTGCGGCCGCGCGCGCTCGTCCGGCGCCTGCTTGACCGCGGCGGCGCCGGCGCGACCTTCACCGGCTTCGCGTTCGGCAGCGGCACGGTCATCTCCGGCGTCTTCGCGGCCGGCGGCCGGATCGGCTCCGGCTTGCGCGATCCTCCGGCGGGATCGCGGTCTGCACCGGCCGGCCGCCCATCGTGGTCATGCCGCCGTTCTCGCGGGCCGTCGCCGCCGCCGCTCGAGCGAGATCGTCATGACGGTGCGCGGCGCGTCGGCGGCGCGCTTCAACAGCCCGCCGGGCGCGAGGAGCAGCGCCGCCGTGAGCGCCAGATGCACCGCCACCGAGACGGTGAGCATCCGCCGCAGCCCCGCGGGTGTCTGCATGCGATCGCGAAGGACGTCGCTGACATCGGTCATCGGTGGCTCGAGCGCTCGCGCTCATCGCGTCGGGGCATCCGCGTGACCATGCCGATGTTCTGGACGCCGGCGGCCTTCAGCATGTCGATGATGTCCATCAGATCCTGATACTGCACGCTCGCGTCGCCGCGCAGCGAGACTTCCTTGTCGGTGCGCGTCTCCATCTGCTGCCGGACGCGCTCCTGAAAGACCTCGGCGCGGACCTGCTCCTTGCCGATGAACACGACGCGCGACTGCCGGAAGGTGTCGGGGATCGTGATCTCGACGCGCTCGCCGGCGACCTGCGTCGCGCGGCGCGCCACCGGCAGCTTCACGTCGATGCCGCGCTGAATCAGCGGCGCCGTCACCATGAAGATGATCAGCAGCACGAGCATCACGTCGACGAGCGGCACGACGTTGATTTCCGCGAGCGACGTGACGACGCGCCGGCCGCGGCCCGCCCGCCCGAAGCAGCGCCGGCGTCGTGGGCCGACTTTCGGCACTACGTGAAGTTCCTTTCGGAGATGTTCAGGAACTCCATCGCGAAGTCGTCCATCTCGGAGGCGAAGATCTTCACGCGCTGCGTCAGGTAGTTGTAGAAGAGCGACCGCCGGAATCGCCGCCGCCAGGCCGGCCGCGGTCGCGACCAGCGCCTCGGCGATCGGCGTGCCGACCGCCTGCAGGCTCGTCGATCCGGTCACGCCGATCTGCTCGAACGCGCTCATGATTCCCCAGACCGTGCCGAACAGCCCGACGAACGGCCCCATGCTCGCGACCGTCGCCAGAAACGGAGACGCGGCTCTCGAGCTTGTTCACCTCGACCGCCGAGGCGCGCAGCAGCGCACGGTCCACCGCCGTGAGGCTCTTCAAGGTAGGACGTCCGGCGGGCGCGCGCGGATTGGGTCCGTCGGCGGCGTCAGGCGTGCGCCTGGCGAAGCTGCGCGGTCAGTTCGGCGTAGCCGGTCTGAAACAGGCCGACCAGCGGGCTGTCGCCGAGCGATCGGCAGACCGCCTGCACCTCGGAGAACTTGTTGCTGCGGCGGAACACTTCGAGAAACTGCGCGCTTTGTTTGCGCGGCGCGCTGGAAGCGTCCACCACTTGTAGAGGAAGATGCCCCAGGACCAGACCGACAGCAGTCCGAGGATGACGAGAATGGCGATCGAGATCGCGGTCGCGCGGGCGATTAGGCTGACGATGCCGGTGCTGGAGCTTTCGGGCGCGGCACCAGCGGTCGCCTGCACAGCAGGGCGACCAGCGGGCTTCCAAGCGTGCGCAAACGGCCCTCCGAGACATAACAGTGCGCCGCTGGGACAGCGCGATGTGCCAAACTGTATCACGCTGATGAAATGGCTGTCAAACCTATGTTACGATTGGAGTTCCTCGCTCTCCGCATGCTTCGCTTCCTGCGCATCAAGCACCTCGCGGTGATCGACTCGGTCGAGGTCGAGTTCGACCCCGGCCTGAACGTCCTGACCGGCGAAACCGGGGCCGGGAAGTCGATCCTCGTCGAGGCGGTCGGCCTCCTGCTCGGCGGACGGGCGTCGGGCGACCTCGTGCGCACCGGCGAGGACGCCGCGGCCATCGAGGCGCATCTTCGAGAGCGGCGGGGAAGAGCTGCTGGTCCGGCGCGAGATCACGTCGCAGGGCCGGAGCCGCGCGCTTCATCAACGGCGCCCTCGCCACCGCCGGCGCGCTGAAGGACCTGTCGTCCCGCCTGATCGAGCTGCACGGCCAGCACGAGCACCAGACGCTGCTCGATCCGTCCACGCATCTCGGCGTCCTCGACACGTTCGGCGCGCTCGACTCGCTGCTCGCGCCGACGGCCGCCGCGTTCGACGCGATGCGCGCGGCGCAGGAGGAGCTCGGCGCGGCTGCGCGCGGCCGCCGCGACCGTGACGCGCGGCAGGACCTGATCACCTTTCAGCTCGGCGAGCTCGGACCGCGCGGGACTCCGGCCGATCGCGGCCGGCGAACCGGGCGAGGACGTCGAGCTCACGCGCGCTGCGGCAGGTGCTCGCGAGCGCGGAGCGCGTCGAGCGGCTCTGCGCCGAAAGCTACGCCTCGCTGTACGACAGCGACGACGCGATTCTGGCGGCGCTTGGCGGCGTCTGGCGGCGCGTCGCGGAGCTGGCCGCGCTCGATCCGCAGTTCAAGCCGTATCTCGACGCCCGCGACGGGATCAAGTCGCAGCTCGAGGACCTGGCGGCGTTTCTGCGCAAGCTATGCGCGACGGCATCGAGGCGTCGCCGGCGAAGCTCCAGCAGCTCGAGGAACGCCTGGCGCTGCTCGAGCGGCTGAAGCGGAAATACGGGCCGGCGCTGGCCGACGTCGTCGCGCGCCGCGACGCGCCTGCGCCGCGAGCTGACCGATCTCGAGCGCGGCGACGATCGCATCGCCGAGCTCGAGCGCGGCGTCGCCGCCGCGCGCGCCGCCTTCCTCGCGGCGGCCGGAGCGCTGTCCGGCGGAGCGGCGCCGCATCGCCAGGCGCTCGGCGCAGCGCCTCGAAGCGCTGCTCGCGGAGCTGGCGATGGAGCGCACGCGCTTCGAGGTGCGCTTCGCCGACGCCGGTGCCGGAGACGGCCTGGACCGCGCGCGGCATCGACTCGGCGGAGTTCTTCGTGTCGCCAAACCCCGGCGAGGACCTCCGCCCGCTGGCGCGGATCGTGTCCGGCGGCGAGCTGTCGCGCATCATGCTCGCCATCAAGACGCTGACCGCGACGTCGCGGCACGGGTTCAGCGACGCCGCCGATCGGCCGCCGAGCGCGTCGGCGCCCGGGCCTGATCTTCGACGAGGTGGACGCCGGCATCGGCGGCCGCGTCGCCGACGTCGTCGGCCGCAAGCTCCGGGCGCTCGGATCGGCGTTCCAGGTGCTGTGCATCACGCACCTGCCGCAGATTGCCGCCTACGCCGACACGCACTTCGAGATCGAGAAGCGGGTCGACGGCGGCCGGACGCGCACCACCGTCCGGCGGCTCGACGAGCGAGGCGCGCGTCGACGAGCTGGCGCGCATGCTCGGCGGGGAAGCGATCACCGATGGCCTTCGGCGGTCGGCGCGTGAGATGCTGGTGGAGCGCACGCCAGGACGCGCGGCGGGCGAAAGCGAAAGGGCGAAAGCGAAAGTCGCGAAAAGCGCAAGGCGAAGCAGCGTGGCGCGTAAATACCTGATCGAAACCTTCGGCTGCCAGATGAACGTCCACGACTCGGAGCGGATGGCCGGGCTCCTCGAGCAGGCCGGCTTCGAGGCGACCGACGACGCGGCCGACGCGGACGTGGTCGTGATCAACACCTGCAGCGTCCGCGAGCGCGCCGAGGAGAAGCTGTACACGCGGCTCGGCGAGCTGCGCCAGATGGCCGCCGAGCAGGGCCACGATCCGATCGTCGCCGTCGCCGGCTGCGTGGCGCAGCAGGAAGGCGAGGCGATCCTGAAGCGCTCGCCGGGCGTCGCCGACGTCATCATCGGCACGCAGGCCATCCGCCGGCTGCCGATGCTCGTCGAGCAGGCGGCGCGCGACGCGCCGCGCCGGTCATCGACCTCGACCCGCTACGACGACGTGACGTTTCCGCTCGGGGTGACGCGGCGCAGCGATCCGGTCAAGGCGTACGTGACGATCATCGAAGGCTGCAACGAGTTCTGCAGCTTCTGCGTCGTGCCCTACACGCGCGGGCACGAGCGGATGCGGCCGAAGGCGGACATCCTGGCGGAGGTGCGCGAGGCGGCCGGCGAGCGGGCGCCGCGAAGTGCAGCTGCTCGGGCAGATCGTCAACCACTACGACGCGCCGGACGACCCGTCGTGCGACTTCAGCGGCCTGCTCGAGGCGATCCACGACGTCGACGGCATCGAGCGGATCCGGTTCGCGAGCCCGCATCCGCGGCACGTCTCGCCGCGCTTCCTCGAGGCGATGGCGCGGCTGCCGAAGATCTGCCGGCACCTGCACCTGCCGGTGCAGTCCGGGCTCGACGCGCGTGCTCGAGGCGATGCGGCGCCGCTACACGCGCGAGAGCTACCTCGAGCTGGTCGACGCGGATCCGCGACACGCTGCCGGACGTGGCGCTGTCGACCGATATGATCGTCGGGTTCCCGGGCGAGACCGACGCCGACTTCGAGGACACGCTGACGCTGACGCGCGGCGGTGCGGCTACCACAGCATGTTCTCGTTCAAGTACTCGCCGCGGCCGAACACGCTGGCCGAGAAGCGGCTGGCCGGACGACGTGCCGGAGGCGGAGAAGACGCGGCGGATCGTGGCGCTGCAGGCGCTGCAGCGCGAGCATCCAGAGCGGGCTGAACGCAGCGCGCTGGTCGGGCGCGACGGTCGACGTGCTGGTGGACGCGGCCAGCCGGCGGCGCGAGACCGAGCTCTCCGGCCGGACGAGCACGCAACGTCGTCGTCAACCTGCCGGGGCCGGCCGGACTGGATCGGGCGGACGCTGCCGGTGCGCGATCGAGCGCGCCGGGCCGCACAGCGTCTGGGCGGCCGAGGCGCGTCGATTGACAGCCGGCACGTCGGCGGCGCCTAGGTTGCAGCATCATGCAAATCGAGATGACGCATCAAGGGCCTGATGGTCGACCCGATCACGAACACGCCGATCGTCATCCTGCGCGACAAGGACGGGCAGAAGGTGCTGCCGATCTGGGTCGGGATCTTCGAGGCGAACGCCATCGCGCTGCAGATCGAGAACATCGCGACGCCGCGGCCGATGACGCACGACCTGCTGCGCAACGTCATCCACGACCTCAAGGCGATCGGTCCAGAAGATCGTCGTCTGCGACCTGCAGGAGAACACGTTCTACGCGCTCATCTACCTCGCGCTGAACGGCGACACGGTGGCGATCGACGCGCGGCCGAGCGACGCCATCGCGCTGGCGCTGCGGACGCGGGCGCCGATCTTCGTCGAGGAGACGGTCATCGACCACGCCAAGACGGTCGATTTCACGACCGAGAAGGCCGACGCCGACCGGCTGCACAAGTGGCTGGAGAGCCTCGACCCGGACGACCTCGGCAAATACAAGATGTAGCGTCGGTCCACGACATGTCAGCGTCGATCGCTGCAGCGCGCTTCCTGTTACAATCGCCGCGTTCCGATCTCCCGCATCCGATGATCGTCGCCATCGCCAATCAAAAGGGCGGCGTCGGCAAGACCACGACCGCCATCAACCTCGCCGCGGCGCTGGCGCTGCGCGGCAAGCCGACGCTGCTCATCGACCTCGACCCGCAGGCCAACAGCACGATGTCGTTTCTCGACATGCCGCAGGTGACGCGGAGCGTCTACGACGCGATCGCCGACCCGCGGTGGCGCTCGAGGACGTGATCCTGCCGTCGCCGCTGACGAACCTGTCGATCGCGCCGTCGCGGATCGCGCTGGCCAAGCTCGAAGCGAAGCTGGTGGGGGAGATGGACGCGCATTTCCGGCTGAAGGACAAGATCGAGCCGATCCGCGAAGACGCTTCCCGCACATCGTCATCGACTGCCCGCCGACGCTCGGGCTGCTGACGGTCAACGCGCTGGTGGCGGCGACGCACCTGCTGATCCCGATTCAGTCGTCGTATTTCGCGCTCGAGGGCACCGACGACCTGCTCGAGACGATCGAGAAGGTCCGGGCGCGGCCCAACCCGGCGCTGCGGATCCTCGGGCGTCGTCATCACGATGCACGACAAGCGGACGGCGCTGGCGCGCGACATCCGCGCGCAGATCCAGAAGGTGTTCGGCGGCAAGGTGTTCAAGACGGTGATCACCAAGAGCGTCCGGCTCGAGGAGAGCCCGGCCTACAAGGAATCGATCTTCACGTTCGCGCCCGAGTCGACCGGCGCGACCGAGTATTACCGCCTGTGCGAGGAGGTCATCGATCGTGCCTAGACGAGGACTGCCCGAGACCATTGCGATGCGCCACGACGAGCACTACGTCGAGGCGCTGGCGGCGTCGGCCGGGCACGCCGGTCGGCCGGCTGATGCCGATCGACCAGATCGACCCGAACCCGAACCAGCCGCGCCAGGTCATGGGCGACCTGTCGGAGCTGATCGCGTCGATCGCCGAGAAGGGCATCATCGAGCCGCTGGTCGTCCGGCAGCGCGGCGAGCGGTTCCAGATCGTCGCCGGCGAGCGGCGCTACCAGGCGGCGGTCCAGGCGGGCCTGCGCGAGCTGCCGGTCGTCATCCGCGACGTCGACGACGCCGAGATGCTCGGAGCTCGCGCTGATCGAGAACCTGCAGCGCAAGGACCTGACGCCGTTCGAGGAGTCGGAGGCGCTGCACGGGCTCGCCGAGCAGCTGCGGCTACACCCACGAGGACCTGGCGCGGCGGCTGGGCAAGTCGCGGACGTCGATCACCGAGTCGCTGGCGCTCGACGGCGATGCCCGAGGAGGTCCGAAACCTCTGTCGGCTGGCCGACATTTCCTCTAAGTCGTTGCTTCTGCAGGTAGTTAGGCAGGAAACCCCCGAGAAAATGACCGCCCTGGTCGAGAAGATCGCCAGCCAGGGCGGCGCGACCCGCCAGCAGCTCCGCGACGCGGCCGCCAAGCCGAAGGCCGGCCGGCCCGAAGCACTACGTCTTCGCCTTCCGGCCGCCGACCAAGGCCGTTCAACCTGAAGCTCAGCTTCGCGCAAGAGCCGCGTCAGCCGCGACGAGATCATCGACGCGCTGGAAGCCATCCTCGACGACCTGCGCAAGCGCTCGTAGCGCATTCAGGGCTGGCTTGCCGGCCGTACGCTTTACGTGCGCGGCAGGGCGACTCGGAAGTCGTCGCTCTTCATTTCCCCGAGAGTTCCAGGCGTTCTGCGTTGAGTCTAGTCAGTGCACAGCTGACCACCGGTACGGCGGCGTTCGCCGAGTGGCGCGTTCGGAGCCTGTTTCGAGGCACTGGGGATAGGCGGCACGCCAACGATGCCCGCGGACCATCTCCGCAGCCCCTCCGGGTGGCGTACGAGCTCAGAGGCGTTGGTTAACATAACATGCATTATGGGACCCTGCCGAAAACGCTCGCAAAAGGGGCCTGTGGATAAGCTGTGGAACGTTTGGAACCGCGATTCGGCGGGTGCGCGTCTAGGCCGTCCAGTTTTCGGCGGCGAATCGGGCGTCGGGAACGGTGAGTTCGATGGCGCGGTGCGCCGGCAGCCGTTCGATTTCGTTGCTGGCCGCGGTCGTAGGTTGCCACAAAGAAGCTGAGCGCCGAGCCGGCCTCGAGCACTTTCAGGGGCAGGGACACCTCGAGAATCGCTGCCGGCAGACACCGCCGCCTGCTGCCGTCCGATATCGTCCCAGCGAGACGCCGACGGGTCGTAGCGCCAGAACCGGCCGTCGGCGCCCTGGTCATCCCGCTTGACGGAAAACGGACGCCCGCCGGCTGCATGAACTTGAGCGAGAACTCATACCCTTCCGCCAGCAGCTGAGCGAGGGGCGGCTGCCGTCGACCCGGACGTGGAGATACTCGCGGTCGAAGCCGAACCGGACCAGCGCACGAGGCGCGTCGGGCGATCGATCTGATGCATAGCGCCGCGCGACGTCCCGTGCCTCCGCGACCCCGGCGCCGAGCCATTCGAAGTAGCTGGTTTGCTTCGCCGTCCAGCATCGGGGAGATCAACCCCGTCGGGTGTGACTGCGGCGAGACGACGCGAAGCTCCGCGGAGATGTTGCTGACGAACAGCTCGTCCGGAACTGGTCGTCTGCAGCAGTCGATAGACGTTCCGCAGGTGCCGCCGGAACAGATCGTCGAACTCGAGATCGTGCGCCGACGAATGGTCGTCGCCGTACCACCAGAACCAGTCGCTGCCTTCGGCGATGAGGACCTCTCTCGCGCGCCGCGCCAGCCGTCGCGTCGACGCCCTGCGTGCTGGCGCCGCGAGCGCCTGCGCGCGCGTCGGCCAGCTGGCTCCACGCCCGCTGGTCGTCGGCGTGGCCGATCCAGATGTAGAAGTTCGCGTCGATCCACGAGCCGGGAAAGATGGTCGGCAGCTCGCGGCCGCGCCGCGCGCACGGCCTCGCTCATCGTGACGGTGCGCAAGCTCGGGGTGCGCCGCCAGGCGGCGTAGAGCGCGCGCAGGAACGGCCGGCCGCCGCCCTCGAAGTGCTCCCAGGCGTTCTCGCCGTCGAGGATGATCGGGATGAGCGCCTCTCCGCCGCCGGTCCGGCGCGCGTGAACGGCGGCCCGCCTCCGCCAGACGGCCGACGAAGTCGTCGGCGGCCGCCTCCGCCGCCCAGCCGGCGTAGGCGAACCCGATCAGATCCGACAGCACGTGATCGCGGAACAGCGCAGCGACCGCGTGCCGCCGCCGTGCCGACGTCGTACGGGCGTATAGAGCCGCTCCGGCTGCTCGACGATGGCCGCGGCCGTCGCGCGAGAACGCGACGCCGAGCGTGCTGCGCCAGGATCAGCTCGTCGGTCGCCATCCACCGGAAGCCGGCCGGCTGCGACGAGCGGCACCATCGCGTCGGACACCGACCCTTCCGACGGCCAGACGCCGGCCGGCGCGCTGCCGAACAGCCGCTCGTGAAGGTACGCGCCGCGCGTCAGCTGCTCGCGCGCGTCCTCCGGGTGCACGAAGCGCTGCCGCGGCATCGCGCGAGTCCGGGTGCGTGCGCTGGTAGATGTCGGTGTCGCACAGCAGCGGCAGGATCGGGTGGTAGAACGGCGAGGTCGACAGCTCCGATCTGCCCGCGCGCGCCGGCCTCGCGATACTCGGGAATCACCGCGTTCAGCAGCTCGAGCTCGACGCGTCCGCAGCAACGCCTTGTCGTCCTCTGATGAACCGCCGCCGCTTGGCGACGCAGCTAGACCACGCGCGTCGTCGCTGTCGAGGTAGAAGGGATCGATCCAGGCGAGCTTCTGCCAGACCTGGAGGTCGCGCAGGTCGTCGAGCGTGAAGCGCCTGACGGCTGCCGCCGCGGTGCCGGCGGCGCGTCCCGCGCCGCGAGCAGCTCGGCGTAGCGCGGATGGACGTCGATCATGCGCTGGCGCTGCGCGTGGAAGAAGTTCTCGAGCGATGAACGCGGCGTCCTGCTCCGTCAGCTCGCTCGGCGGGCTTGCAGGCCGACTTCGAGATAGCGGTCGCGTGCGCGCCCGGCCGGCGAACGCCTCGAGCTGCACGAGCAGCGACGGCACGAGGTTGAACGTCATGCGCACGTCGGGAAACTCCCGCAGGAGCGCGACCATGCCGTAGTAGTCCTTCAGCGCGTGCAGCCGCACCCACGGCAGGATGTGCTCGCGGGTGACGAGGTCCTCGTAGTACGGCTGGTGCATGTGCCACAGCAGGGCGACGCGAAGTCATAGGTGTTAGTCTAACTGTCAGACCGGCCACGGCCCGATCGACGCGGCCTGACGGCTGAACATGTTCCGGATCATCGATCGCTACATCCTCCGCGAGACTGCGCGCTGCCGTTTGCTGATGGCGCTCGGCGTGCTCACGTTCATGCTCGTGATCCCTGTCGTGCTCAAGCAGGGCGAGGCGCTCATCGCGAAGGGCGTCGAGTGGTCGATCATCGCGAGCGCGTTGCTGACGCTGCTGCCGCAGGCGCTCAGCCTGTCGATTCCCGATGGCGCTCCTGCTCGGCGATCCTCATCGGCTTCGCCCGGCTGTCGGCGGACCGCGAGTTCGTCGCCCTGCAGGCGTGCGGCGTCAGCCTGCTCCGCCTGCTCCGTCCGCTCGCGTTCGTCGCCGTCGCTGGCACCGCCGCCAGCGCCTACGAAACCATCGTCGCGCTGCCGAACGCCAATCAGACGTGGCGCGAGATCACCTACAACGTCGTTGCCTCGCGCGTCGAGCGCAGCGTCAATCCCGGCGTCTTCTTCGAGGACTTCCCCAACCTCGTGATCTATGTCGCGGCAGGTCGCGCCCGCAGGCGGCTGGCGCGACGTGTTTATCGCCGACAGCCGCCACGTCGGCGCGTCGGGACCAGACCACGGTCTATTTCGCCAGGAGAGGCTGGATTCATCTCGATCGCGAGAAGAAGCTGGTGCAGCTCGAGCTCGTCGGCGGCACGGCGCACACGACCTTCGCGAACGATCCAGCCAAGTACTGCAGGACTCGGCGGAAGAGCGCCATCTCATCTCGCTCGATCCCAAGACCGTGTTCCCGATCCGAACTCGCTCGGCAAAGGGGCGCCGGAAATGACGTTTGCCGAGTTGCGCGAGGCGATCGCCGAGTGCGCAGACGGGCCGGCGATCCCGCGTATGGCTATCGCATCTTCTGGCAGCAGAAGTGGGCGCTGCCACTCACCTGCCCGATTCTTGCGCTCATCGGCCTGGCACTCGGCGCCACGAATACGAAAGGCGGCAAGCTCGCGAGTTTCGTTCTCGGCTTCGGCGTCATCTTCGTGTACTACGTCCTCCTCTGGGCGTTCCAGTCGCTCGCCAAGGCGGGGCGCTTTTCGCCCGAGTGGGCGCCGTGGATTCCCAATCTGCGTCATGGGAACTGGTGGCCGTCGCCCTGATCGCGTGGCGGGCCCGATCCGCCGACCAACCGATCCGGCTGTCACTGCCCGCGTTCTGGCGTGCGCCGTCGCCGAGGCAACCGCGGCCGGCCTCAGCCCGCGATCGAAGCGGGTCGTCGTTGCTGATTCGCATCCCGAACTTCCACCTGCCGGCACCGAGCCTGCTCGATCGTCTACGTCGCCCGCGAGTACTGGCGATCGTCGTGCTGGTCGAGCGTCGCCGGCGCTGCTCGGCCTGTTCTACATCTCCAGCGTTCATCGACCTTGCGGACGAGGTCCCGTCGGGACAGACGACGACCGGCATGCTGATACCGGTATTTCGTGTTCCACACACCGTTCTTCCTGTCGCTGATTCTGCCGATGTCCGTGCTCGTGGCGAGCCTCGTCACCATCGGCACGATGACGAAGAACAGCGAGTTGATCGTGATCCGCGCCTGCGGCATCAGGCCTGTACCGCACGGCGGCGCTGCTCGTGCTGTTCGCGCGTTGTCGTCGGCGCGTCGATGTTCGCGTTGCAGGAATGGGTAGCTGCCGATAACCAATCGCGAAGGCCGACCGGGTCAATCGCATCGCGCGGGCAAGCCGCCGCTCACCTCGCCGCTCAGCGCAGCGTGGATGGTCGGCCGGAACAGTGCCTTTTACCACTACGACCTCTTCGACAACGCCGCCAACAAATTCGTTCACCTCTGGATGCCGACATCTCCGATTCGCAGTGGGCGCTAGCGGCGGGATGACGACGTAAGTCAGCCGACGCCGCGCTGGCCGCGGACCGCGGCGGCGAATCGCGCTCGGAGTGGCCGGGAAAGAACGGATGGGTGCGTCAGTTTGCGTCGAAGCCGGGTCGAAACGTTGCGGCGACGACGGTCGCCGTGAGATACGAAACGTTCACCGACCTGCCGCTGCAGCTCGAGCCGCCGACGTTCTTCTCGAACCGCGTCGTCGAAACCGAGCAGATGAGCTACGACCAGTTGCTGAACTACGGAGCAGCTGCAGCAGCTACATCGAACAGCTGCGCGCGAGCGGCTGCCGACGCGGCGCCGTTTGTCGTGGCGTCTGCCGGCGCAGTCGCGTTTCCGTTCGTCGCGATCATCATGACGCTGATCGCTGTCCCGTTCGCGACGAGCGACCGGGCGGCGCGGCGCACTCTACGGCATTGGCGTCGGATCTGACGCTCGCCGATCGCCTACTGGGTGACGATCGCGTGTGTCCGGAGCGCTAGGCAAAGGCCGGCGTGCTGACGCCGGATCTGGCCGCGTGGGCGCCGAATATCCTCTTCGGCGCCGCTGCGCTCTACATGGTGCTCACCGTGTCACGGCGCGACCTTGAGCGCGCGGTCGAGGACCCACTCGCACGTCTGGATCGCTCACTATCGCCTCGCATGCGAGCAGTCACGCCGCCGATCGTGAGGCCCGCCGTTCCGAGCGGTGTGCGTTTCGTCCAGCACCCAGCATGACTCTCAGCGCATGCTGTGAAGCGGCCGGTCGGCTGCCGTGTGCGGCGGTGACGGAGACAGATCGTTGAACTTCAGATGCGTGACGCGGCGCGGTTCGCGATCGTCGCGTAGACGGAGCGCTGCCACCGCTCGTCGCGGGACGCCGCTGATTCGCTCGTCCTGACACTGGCACGCGGTGACGCGCATCGGCCGGTCCGCCTGCGAATGGTGAACGTCACCGCCGGTCGCATCCCGCCATGGCTGCCGTCGACGGACCTGACGGCTCCCGCGTGCGACATGTGCTGGTGCCGGCGCGAGATGCGAAGTCGAGCACGTCGCCGGTCGGTGTGGCCGCCGCTATCGGCGGCGCGGGACACCGGATCGGTTTCCGCGCGCCAGCGCGTACGATCGCATTGGGATCCGCGCGCGCTGCCGACACCTGATGCGGCGGACGTCGATGTCGCGGTGCTCGACGTGCGGCGGCGACTGGACGTGCACGCAGATCGGATTGCTCATCAGCCAGGGCGCCCGATCGCCGGTCGGAGTGGCGCGCACTCGACAGTGAATATTCGCCGGCAGTCTCCGCGGCGTGCACGACTGGATGTGGCTGCTCGTGATGATCGCGGACCGAGTCTGGCCGTCTTTTCCAGGTCGACGTGCTCGAACGCCGGCGGCGCGTTGCCTACGGACTGTCGAGCGATGAGCAGTTCCGCGCGGGCTCGAGCGTGTCGCCGTGATTCGGCGCGTGCCGTTGTCGTTCTGCAGCGGCTGAAACGAAGCGCGCGGCGGCGTCGCGATGCCGTCGATCGCGCGACGCACGCGTGGCCGGCGCGCGAGGCCGCCGCAGCAGCGCATTCGGAATCTTGAACCGCACGTGCCGGTCAGCGGACGCGACGGGCGTACGTGCACCGACAGAGATCGGAAGGCTGATCTGGTAGCCGGGGATCGGCAGCGCGAAGCGGTGTGTCGATCGGGTCGAACTCCCATAAACCGATCTGCGCATGCGCGTCGTGGCCGGCGACGGCCACGATCGGCGCTGCTCGCGTGCAGATCGAGCCAGCGGTTGATGGTCGTTCCGCGTCGTCGGTCAGCAGCCGCCGCGAGCGTCTCGGGAGGTCGCGCCACGGGTATGCGGCCGAGCAGCGCGAGGAACCGACGTCGACACCGGGAAGATCGAGCGGCGCGCGTGCACTCGCGCCAGCTCGATGTCGGCGTTGACGAGCTCGATGCCGTCGAAGGGCTCCGACCCAGCCGCCCCACCGCAGGTCGCCGCTTGGGCGAATCGGGGTGCGCCGCGATGCCCGAATCCCGCCCAGCCGCGCGACATCCTCGACCACGTCGTCGAGCGTCGCCGCCCGAGCGGACATGGCGTCTGTCGGCAGACCGATTGCGACGTAGTGTCCGCCATTCGTGCTGATCTCGACCGCGTCGATGCAGAGCACGCCGGATCGGTGCGCCGGCGGATCGGGCTCGCGCGTGCGCATCGCCGTGATCCGTGAAGACGACAAACTTGCAGTCCTGCGCGCGCGCCGCCGCGGCGACGACGGCCGTGGCTCGCTGCGGCCATCAGATCGGTTGGTGTGGACGTGTATCGAGCCGGCGATCGTGCCATCGTCGGCCGGCGGCAGACGTCAGTTGCGGCCGGGCGGCAGCGACACGCACGACTGTAAACGACAACGGCGGCCACGAGGGCCGCCGTTGATCAGCCGAGCGCGCTTCACGATGCGCAGCGCCTACAGCTTCGCTCCCGCGCTGGAGCGCGTCGGCCTTGTCCGTTCGCTCCCAGGTGAACTCCGGCTCGGTGCGGCCGAAGTGGCCGAACGCCGCGGTCTTCTTGTAGATCGGCCGGCGCAGGTCGAGCTCCTCGCATGATGCCGCGCGGCGTCAGCTTGAAGTGCGCGCGCACGAGCTCGGTGATCTTGCTCGTCCGGCAATCGTGCCCGGTGCCGTCCGTGTCGCACCATCACCGACACCGGATCCGCGACGCCGATCGCGTACGCGAGCTGCACCAGCGCGCGGTCGGCGAGGCCGGCCGCGACGACGTTCTTCGCGATGTAGCGCGCCATGTAGCAGGCCGAGCGGTCGACCTTCGTCGGATCCTTGCCGGAGAACGCGCCGCCGCCGTGCGGCGCCGCGCCGCCGTAGGTGTCGACGATGATCTTGCGGCCGGTGACGCCGGCGTCGCCGTGCGGGCCGCCGACCACGAAGCGGCCGGTCGGGTTGACGTAGATCTTCGTGTTCTTGTCCATCATCGCTGGCGGGAATCACGCGTGTTGATGATCTTCTCGGTGATGTCCTCGCGCATCGTGCTCGTTGCGTGACGCGTCGGGCTGTGCTGGCTCGAGACGACGACGGCGTCGACGCGGACCGGCGTGTCGCCGTCGTATTCGACCGTGACCTGCGACTTGCCGTCGGGCCGGAGGTAGTCGAGCGATGCCGTCGCGCCGCGCGCACGACAGGCCCGCGCACGAGCTTGTGCGCCAGCATGATCGGCAGCGGCATCAGCTCGTCGGTCTCGGTGCAGGCGTAGCCGAACATCAGGCCCTGGTCGCCGGCGCCGCCGGTGTCCACGCCCATCGCGATGTCGGGCGACTGGCTGTGAATCGACGACAGCACCGCGCAGGTCTCGGCGTCGAAGCCGTACTTGCCGCGCGTGTAGCCGACTTCGCGTGATCGTCTCGCGCACGACCTCCTGGTAGTCGATGTACGGCAGCTCGTCGTGATCTCGCCGGCGACGATGGCGAGGCCGGTCGTGACGAGCGTCTCGCACGCGACGCGGCTCATCGGGATCCTGCGCGAGGATGGCGTCGAGAATGGAGTCGGAAATCTGATCGGCGATCTTGTCGGGTGCCCTTCGGTCACCGACTCCGACGTGAAGAGATGCCGTCCGTTACGGCTCATGCACGCGCTCCTTCGGCGCTGACTCGACGATGTCAGAGATCGCGTAGAAACGGTTAAGTTTAGCAGAGTCACGGGCGCGGGTGAAATCGATCGTAGACCGCGCGCAGCCGCGCCTCGAGCACGTGCGTGTAGATCTGCGTCGTCGACAGGTCGGCGTGGCCGAGCATCATCTGAATCGCGCGCAGGTCGGCGCCGCGTTCGAGCAGATGCGTCGCGAACGAGTGACGGAGGACGTGCGGGCTGAGCGCGCGCGGCAGCCCGGCGCGGCGGCCGTAGCGCTTTCAGGATCTTCCAGAAGCCGACGCGCGTCAGCGGACCGCCGCGCGCGTTGACGAAACAGCGCGTCGGCGCGGCGCCCCCGCTCCACGCAGCAACCGGCCGCGCGCTCGCGCTGATAACGCCGCACCCAGTCGGTCGCCTGCTCGCCGATCGGGATGAGCCGCTCCTTGCTGCCCTTGCCGATGCAGGTCGAGTTACTGCTCGTCGAGGTGGAGGTCGGCGGCGCGGACGCCGACGAGCTCCGAGACGCGCATGCCGGTCGCGCATAGAGCAGCTCGATCATCGCGCGGTCGCGCAGGCCCAGCGGCGTCGATGACGTCCGGCTGCGCGATCAGCGTGTCGACTTCGGTCGATCGACAGGAGATTTCGGGAGCGCCGGCCAGGCGCGCGGCGGCTGCAGATCGTCGGCAGGGCTTCGATCGCCAGGCGGCGATCGAGCACGAGAACCGGTAGAAGCCGCGGACGGCGGCGACCGAGCCGTGCCACCGATCGCGGCGACTGGCCGCGCTGCCATCTGCTGGCGGCACGAACGCCTCGAGCGCGGCCCGATCGAGGGCGTCCATCGCGCGCTGTCGACTGCCGGCGGCAAACGCCGCGAGCGCCGCGCAGGTCGCGGCCGTAGCTCTCGAGCGTGTGCGCCGACAAGCGCCGCTCGACGCGCAAGTGATCGAGGTAGGATGCGATCACGGCCGTACGGCGTATGCTAGCATCCGCGGTTCGGTCCCGAGGTCGTCTGCCGATGTCCCTGCGTTCGAAGTGGCAGTCGCTGCCCACCGAAGCCATCAATCCCGCCACGCTCGCCATCGACAAGCTCGCCGCCGCCGACATCGTCGAGCTGATGCTGAACGAAGACCGCAAGATGCTGGCGGCGGTGCAGCGCGAGAAGGAGCGCATCGCCGTCGGCGTCGACATCATCGCCGCAGGCGCTGCAGCAAGGGCGGCCGCGTCATCTTCGTCGGCGCGGGCACCAGCGGCCGGCTCGGCGTGCTCGAGTCGGCGGAGATGCCGCCGACGTTCGGCACCGAGCCCGAGCTCGGTGCAGGCGATCATGGCCGGCGGCCAGGACGCGATGCTTCAGCGCCAAGCGAAGGCGTCGAGGACAACTACGAAGAAGGCGCGCGCGTCGATCAGCCGCCTGCGGCCCGACCAAGAAGGACGTCGTCATCGGCGTGTCGGCGAGCGGCATGACGCCGTTCGTGCGCGGCGGCGCTGACGCGCGCGCGCAGCGCCGAGCTCGAAGATCATCTTCGTGACCTGCGATCCGCGCACCGAGCTGCAGACGTTCGTCGACCTCACGATCGCGCCGGCCGTCGGGCCCGAAGTGATCGCCGGCTCGACGCGGCTCAAGGCCGGGCACCGCGACCAAGATGGTGCTCAACATGCTGACCACCGGCGCGATGGTCCGCATCGGCAAGACCTACGGCAACCTGATGGTCGACGTCCAGACCGGATCGGAGAAGCTGCAGCGATCGCGCCCGCCGGATCGTGTCACATCGTCACGGGCCTCGACTACGAGGAGGCCGACAAGCTGCTCGCGGCGCGCCCGCTGGAACGTCAAGGCCAGCAATACGTAACTGAACGAAGCATAC
>ERZ1370068.4993-contig-4038_pt1 | contig 17429 bp, 31 predicted proteins | sample MGYA00561227_ERZ1370068 | MGnify/ENA primary metagenome ERZ1370068 (study PRJEB38410, sample SAMEA6850437) | metagenome | study: Metagenomic assessment of the ecological functions of the soil: analysis of the soil microbiota associated with the...
GGGCCGGCCGCCGCCATCGCTCGTACGTTCTTCAACGTGATTCCTCCGGACACTTCCACGAGGTGCTCGCCCCTTGATCAGCCGGATGGCTTGACGGACAGACGCCGGGTTCATGTTATCCAGCAGAATGATGGTCGGCTCGTCCTGCGACGGCCTGCCGCACATCTGCCAACGATTCCGCTTCCACGATAACTCTTCATGTTCCGAGGGGCGTTGGCTTTCGCCTTGCGGCAGGCAGTTCGGACGGGCATTGTCGTTCGGTTTATGAGGAGGCCAGATGATTGTCCTTGATGAGGACGGCGTCGCTCAGCGACTGGCGGTGATTCGTGCCCCCGCCGAGGAGGACCGCCCATTTCTGAAGCGCACGGAAGCCCGGGATCGTCTTTCTCGTGTCGAGGATGGTCACAGGGTATCTGACGAGCCGCGTCGCAGAACCGACGCGTCAAGGTGGCGATACCGGAGAGGTGTTGGAGGAAGTTCAGGGCGACTCGTTCGGCCTTCAGGATGGATCGCCCATCGCCTTCGATCTGGAGGAGACAGTCTCCATCCTTTGCGCGTTCTCCATCCTGGCGGTGGATGGAGAAGACGAGGGACGCATCCACGGTCCGAAAGGTTTGCATCGGCTGCGGCAAGACCGGCGACCACCAGCGATTGTTGGGCGACGATGCGCGCGCGCGCTGGTGTGGAGAGAGAAAGAGTGCGGCTGTCGTGACGTCGCCAAGGGGAGGTCTTCTTGGGTGCACGTCGAATGGCGCGCTGTATGTCGGCAACCGGGGCCTGATCATCTGTTACGCTCCCAGCATGGCGCGCTAACTGTTGTTCACTGCTGATGAGCATGGCTTGATCTCGGCGCAGGCTTGTACGGCGATCTTGGTGATCGGTAATGACCTCAGGCGGAGCCTTGGCGGTAAACTCCTGATTCCGCAGTTTCCCCTCCAGCCGCTCGATCTCCTTGGTCTGCTCGAATTGCTGCTTGATGATGCGATCCAGCGCTTTGTTGAGATCGACGTCGCTCCGCCACCGCAATGCCGACGGATAAGCCCTCCGTGACCAACCGGAGGAGGTTACTGGTTGGCCAGTGAGTCGTTGGGGCCAGATCGACAGTGCCACGGCCGAGATGGGCGAGGTAGCTTCGGAGTTGAGTCCAGGTAGGCCCTGTCGCTGTGGCGCGTTGTGCGCGACGTAGAACGTGATCTGTTTCCCCGGCGGATAGTTCAAGAGCATGCGGGATGTGCGCACCAGGCCGATGGTCTGTTCGAGTAGCGCAAAGCGTTGGTCCATTTCGGGTGCGGCCCATGTAACTTCTGGTATTGGATAGCGCTGAACCACGATGCTCGCACCCTTGTGCGGGGATTGTTTGCCAGATCTCTTCGGTGAGAAACGGCATGAACGGATGCAGGAGGCGCATCGTGGTCTCTAGCGTCTCGACGAGGGTCTGTCTGGTCCCTGGTCCTTCCGGGTCCGCCGAGTTTTGAAGTGTGGGCTTGATCAGTTCCGAGGTACCAGTCACAGTACTCGTGCCAGATGAATTGGTACAGCGTATTCGCCGCGCGATCGAACCGATAGGCTTCCAGTTCTGATGTGACCACATGGATCGTCTGGTTGAGGCGACTCAAAATCCAGCGGTCGGGGAAGGAGTGCGTTCGGATGGCGCGGCGGCCATTCGTGGCCCATCGAGATTCATGAGGCTGAAACGAGCCGCGTTCCAGATCTTGTTCGCGAAATTTCGGTAGCCTTCGATTCGTTCCTCCGCGAGTTTGATGTCGCGCCCCGGTGAGGCCATCGATGCGAGCGTGAAGCGGAGCGCGTCGGTGCCGAACTGCTCCATCACATGCAGCGGATCGATGACGTTGCCTTTCGATTTGCTCATCTTCTGCCCTTCGGCATCGCGCACGAGTGCATGGATGTAGACCGTCGCGGAATGGGACATCGCCCATGAATTTCAGGCCCATGCATGATCATCCTGGCCACCCAGAAGAACAAAGATGTCGAGCCCGGTGACGAGGGTCGAGGTCGGATAGTACGTCTTCGAGCTCGGGCGTCTGCTTCGGGCCAACCAAGAGTGGAGAACGGCCAGAGTCCGGAGGAGAACCAGGTGTCGAGCACGTCTGGATCGCGAATGAAATCCTTGCCCCCACACATCGAGCAGAGCGGGGGTTGAGTCTTCGCGACGACTGGCCGAGCCTCACGGGGAATGATCCAAGTACCATCCGGTTTGGTTGATATCAGCACCTTGCCATTGCATGTCCGGCAGTACCATGCAGGAATCTGATGACCCCACCAGATTTGTCGTGAGATGCACCAGTCTTTAATCGTCCCGCATCCAGCCCAAGTAGTTATTGGTCCAGCCTTCAGGAACAATCCGAATGCGTCCATCTTCAACTGCTTTGATTGCTGGCTCGGCAAGCGGTTTGATCTTGACGAACCATTGCGGTGACAGATATGGCTCGACCACAGTTTTACAGCGATAGCATTTTCCCAGAGACATCTTATGGTCTTCGGTTTTGAGAAGAAGACCAGCGTGCTTGAGGGTTTCTATGATGATTGCTCGCGCATCGCGTACAGGACGTAGAAGGATCTTTCCCATGATGCCCTGATCCACTGCTGCTTCAGTTAACCCACCCGAATCCATGCGTGCATGATCGTCAAAGATTGAGATCCTTGGTAGGTTATGTCTCTCACCCGCCTCAAAGTCATTAAAGTCATGAGCCGGGGTGATCTTCACTGCTCCGGTCCCGAATTCGCGATCGACCAGGATCGCATCGCCGACAATCGGGATGGTCCGACTGGTCAGAGGCAAACGCACGTTGTTTGCCAATCAACTCGTTATAACGTGGATCTTCAGGGTGGACGGCCACGGCGGTGTCGCCCAGCATCGTTTCAGGTCTGGTCGTCGCGACGGTAAGTCGAATGGTTGGATCATGCTCGAGCGGGTATTCGATAGAGTACAGTTTTCCTTTGGTGTCTTCATGCTCGACTTCGATGTCCGACAGAGCCGTCAGACAGCGCGGGCACCAATTGATCAACCGCTCCCCTCGATAAATCAGCCCGTCTTCATAAAGCCGCACGAAGACTTCCAAGACGGCTTTTGATAGCCCCTCATCCATTGTGAATCGCAGACGATCCCAGTCGCAGGATTCTCCCAAGCTGCTTCTGTTGACTGACGATCGTGTTTCCGGAGGTGGCCTTCCATTGCCAGACGCGCTCGATGAAGCGTTCGCGTCCAAGGGATTCCCGAGAAGCGCCTTCGGCCATGAGCTGCTTTTCCACGACGTTCTGCGTGGCAATCCCGGCATGGTCGGTGCCGGGCAGCCAGAGAACATTGCGGCCCTGCATGCGTCGCCAGCGTATCAGGATGTCTTGTATCGAATGATTCAGCGCGTGGCCGACATGCAGTGAGCCCGTGACATTGGGTGGGGGAATCACGATGCAGTACGGTTGGCCTGGATGGGTCGGCGAGGCGTGGAAATAGCCTTGCTGGTTCCAGACCTCATACCAACGTGCTTCGACCGCCTTGGGATCGTAGGTTTTCTCGAGTTGGGGTGTGGCTCATCTGGTTCATCTGGTTCGTTTGTTCATCTGGTTGATTTGGTTCAGCTGGTTAGTTTCGTTCAACCAGCAAAACCAGACAGACCAGATAGACCAGACAAACCAGAACAACGATCTTCTTGCGCTGGCGGACTTTTTCAGCATCCTGCTAGAAATGCGGCGCATCTTAGCATGCGGGTGCTGGCCTCTCAAGGCGAAGATGGAGGACACACGTCGCTTGAGGGGTGTAGAGCCGTGTGTTATACAGACTCGCACAAGGCGAGGGCGAGGGGTTCGTTCCGCTTCCACTTTTTACAATTTGGAGAGACTATGGCCACAGGGCGTGAAAAAGACCGCAAGACGAGAAAGAAGCATCGGAAGAATGTCGCGCGGGTGAAGGCACTGGCGACAGCCAGACGGGGTAAGGGTAAGAAGAGCAAGAAGGGGTAAGTCGGAGCGTGGACGAGAGTCCTACGCGGCTTGTGTGAGTCGTGTGATCTCTGCTTTGATCTGCTCTTCGGCCAGGTCTGGCACGAGACGCTGAACAGCCTGTTCGACCTGCTCTCGGGCCATCGCCTGGACGAGTGCTTCGACCATTTCAGAGGTCTGCTTGGCGGCAGCCTGTTGGATCTCTTCCTTGACGAGTCCCTCGATCGATCCGAGTTGTTCCCGAACCATATTGGACAGTGCGGTGCGAACGGCATTGGTTTGTTCGCGGACAAATGGATCGATGCGCTCTTTGATCAGGGGGCTCACGATTTCGAAAATGCTGTGCCGAATGATGGGTTCGAGGAGGGACATTTCCCGTGAGAGAACCTTCGGGAGTGCCGTCATGAGCAACGGTTCAAGCACCTGTGTCAGCCGCTCTTCCGAGAGGGACGCACCCATGTGTGTATGTACCTCTGTTTCCACGGCTTTGGCCACGAGGGCGGCCAGGTCTTTTCCCACCATCCGGGGGAGCAGGTCGGCAATCTTTTTCCGTCCGTTCTGACATGGACTGAAGGAGTTGACCGAAGAGGCCCTTCATCGCTTCTTCCGGTTCGGTTGTCGAGGCCTGCGCTGCTGTGGTGGTGGTCACGGGGAGTCTTTCGGTTGGGGGTGGGGTGCGACCGCCTGTTCCTCTTCTTCCTCGGTCAGGCTGTCATCGTTGAAGTCATCACCACCATCGGCGTCCGTCGCGCTCGAGACCGGAGGCCAGGAGCGAGATTTCTTCTTTGTTCCGTTCGTCCTGGATGCCTGCTGTGCTTCCAAATCCTTGATCATATCGATGAGGTTTTCGGACTGAAATGGTTTGTTGAGAAAGGCCTTCACCCCCAGCGAACGCAAGTGGGTTTCATCCACACGATCCGAAGGGCTGATCAGGGAGACAATATAGGTTTCTGCCAGGTTATCCAGCTTGTGGACTTCTTTACAGAACCCCGAAAAGGTCATGTTCTCCAAATGATAATCTGCGATGATGAGATTCGGGCTCATCCGGCGTGCCGCTTCTAAGGCTGCGGGGCCATCCTGGAATCCTACGACATCACACCCTTCCGGTTTCGAGATCTGCTCGACCAGCCGGCGGACGGCGGGACTACTATCGACGACAAAGATGGTTGAAGCCACCTAACCCTCCAATGTTATTGAACTATATCGAAGCTAGCAGTGAGGGTATTCTTTGTCAAGAAATCGCACGATAGGTGCGTGTTTTGACTTCCGGATTTTTGAACTGACTACAATTCGACATTCAGTAGGACTCGTACGACCAATGAAGACCCCGATCCACGTCATCTTTTTTCGATGCAGCTGAGACGTTGTTTCATATTAATGGTTCGGTGGCGGACATCTACCTCACGTATGCGGTTCAGCACGGGTTTCGACAGACTCCCGACTCTCAGGCATCGATTGCGCAAGCCTTTCAGCGTGCCTTTCGCGACGCGTCGCCGCCGGTCTTTGCCGCAACGGATCCTATCAAGTTGAAGCAATGTGAGACGGCTCTGGTGGTTCGACATCGTGCACAACGTGTTTTATCGCGTCGGGATGTTCGAGCGGTTTGATGAATTCTTCGAGCAGGTCTTTCAGGTGTTTGAAGATCCTCGCTCCTGGGCATTGTTTCCTGAAACCCATGCCGTGCTGACCAGGCTGCGTGAAGAGGGATTCGAGCTGGGGAATCGTGTCCAACTTCGATTCCCGGCTCTTTCCTGTGATGCGGGGGCTCGGAATCGACCGGCTCTTCGATTCCGTGACGATTGCAAAGCCTCGCCAGGGCCGCCAAGCCGGCGCCGAAGATTTTCGAGATTGCCCTTGAGAAACATGCGGTCGATCCGGACGAAGCGATGCATGTGGGTGACAGTATCCGGGACGATGTGGAGGGTGCGACGAAGGCCGGGCTGACCGGCGTGTTGCTGGATCGAGCAGGGCGCGTCTCAGGCGTCGGGTGGGCATGTGATTCGGACGTTGGAGGAACTTCTTCCGTTGGTGATGGCATTAAAGAAGTAGCGGAACCAGATCTTTCGCGCGGCCCTGCAGCGAGAGGTCAACCAGGTTTGACTGCGGGGTGCTCTCGAGATTGATCTCGATGACCAGCGCGCCGACCTCCTTCGCTACCGACGCAAAGCCTGCAGCTGGATAGACGACTCCCGATGTGCCGATCACAAGGAGGAGGTCGCAGGCCCGCAGGGCCTGATCGCAGCGGCGCAGGTCGTCTTCCCAGAGCGATTCCCAAACCAGACGATATGAGGCCGGAGCAAAGCATGACATAGCCGGCAAGTCGGCAGGATGGGAAGAGGAATCTCACGATTTTCCGAGATGACGCCGCAGCCCGTACAGCGAACCTTCCAGATGTTACCGTGAATTTCGGAGAGGCGTTGTGATCCGGCGGCTCGATGGAGCCCATCGACATTTTGCGTGATCAGCCACATTCGATCGGTCCATCGCTGTTCAAGCTCCACGAGCGTGTCGTGGGCAGGATTTGGCTGTTTCGTGGCAATCAATTCGCGCCGCCAGTTGTACCATTCCCAGACCAGCCGCGGGTCCCGCTCAAAGGCCTCCGGGGTCGCGAGATCCTCCGCGCGAAAGGTGCGCCACAAGCCGTCCGCCCCGCGAAAGGTCGGTACGCCGCTATCCGCAGAAATTCCAGCTCCTGTGAGGGCGGTCACATTTCGAGCGGAGGCGAGGTGTGTGCGGGCGAGGAGGATCTGATCGTCAGTGGCCATGGTTGAATGTGCGAATTGTACCGCATTTCGAGCCAACGATTCTGCGTGGTATAGTACGCGTCCATTATTCTTGTGAGGAGCATGATGAAACAGATTCTGATGGTGGGGGCTGGATCGGTTGGTGGATTCTTTGGCGCACATTTAGCGAAAGCGAATCTCTCTGTTTCTTTCCTGTTGCGGCCCAAGACGCTCGCAGCCGTGAAGCAGAATGGCCTGACGATCCGCAGTGCCAATGGCTCCTTCACCGTGCATCCACCAGCTGCTTCCGATCCGCGAGATCTCCCGAAGCCGGACCTGATTATTCTCTCCGTCAAAGCCTACGATCTGGATGAGGTGCTGACCCAGAATCGAGCCGGTCCTGACCGATCAGACCGTCATCTTGACCCTGCAGAATGGAGTCGATACCGAAGATCGCATCCTGGCGCGTTTCAACGGGATTGTGTCGTCGGTGGTATCGCGTATATCTATACCAAGATCGCGGCACCCGGCGTCATCGACCATTATAAGAAGGGGGCTGTGGCGATCGGGGAGTTGATGGGGCATCAGAGCCCTCGTCTGCTGGCCATCGCGGATCTGTTCAAGCAGGCGGGGATTCTTTGTCAGCTGGCCGACGATATCCGGCGCAGCAAGTGGGAGAAGATGTGTTGGAATTGCGTCTTCAATCCCTTGACCGTGATGATCGACGACAAAGTGGCCAAGGCGCTCGATCATCCTGAGATGCTGCGAGTGATTCACCAGATCGTGGGTGAAGTCGTGGCGGTGGCGGCCACCGTAAAAGTGCCGTTAGCCGCAGATATGGCAGAGAAGGTGGTCCGTTGGACGCAACGAGATACGGGATATCCATACCTCGATGTATGACGATTGGAAGGCCGGTCGACCGACCGAGATCGATTTTCTGAATGGATATGTTGCGAAGGTCGGGCGGGAATTCGGCATTCCGACGCCGCTGAACGACCTGCTGACGGCGGTGATCAAGACCATCACCGAGCGGGATCGAACCGGTCCCGGCATCGTGCGCATCGACGGGGCGGTGGTCCAGCCTGTCTCGCTTGATCGTGCCGCGATCGCATCGTTGCCGGCAGAACATCAGCTCGATATTTCGACGGTGATGCCCGGCATGAAGGGTAAAGGGATTCGCGTGCAAGGGTCTGCTCGATATCCCGGCGCCTGGCGATCGGGGCGGATCATGCTCACCTTTCATGCCTCAGACGGGAAATATTCCGCCTGTCTCACGCTCCAACAGGCGAGAGAGTACGGGGTTCTCGTCTATGAACTTGATGGAGCGTCGTTGCCTGATGCGAAAGGCGGTCCGTTCCGGTTAGTGACACCCGGTCTCGGAGATCTGTGCGCGAACGTGAAGGGGGTCGCGAGAATCGAGGTGACCATCGGAACCGGAACAGATACGCGGCCATCGGTAGAGGCACGAATTGTTAACCTGCGCTATATCTCTCCTTCACCGAATACCTCAGTAGTTTCCTGGCCTTCGTAGCCGTAGCGGCTTGACATGAAGGCGCAGTAGGCTGCTGCGGGGAGCTTCACTTGCTAGGCGTCAATGCCTGGCGCCAAAGTTAATGTGAAATGCCGCCCCATTCATCACCAGGGCCGGCACCGACTTGACCCCGGCTGCCTCCGCTTCTTTTCACCCGCGCTTTGCTCGTGCCGAGATGGACGCTTTCCACGGAATATTTCGCAGGATTCAGGGCGTTGGCGACGCTGTGCTCGGCCTGCGACGCACTGGGCATTCCAGCGTGATAGAAAATCGCTTTTGTTTTCATCATCGATCTCCCTTTCAGATGTGATGGTTTTGATGAAGTTACCGTATCTACTATTCTATGGTAGAAACGATGCCGCAGGCTCAGGGTGAGCAGACACGTTCGGCTTCCCCACCACTTTGTCGATAACATACTGACAAGCCGACAATGAAATCAATAAAAAAATCTGCCGCCGGGGGCGCGACATCTGTGCGGGCTCGAAGCCTAGTCGGTGCGCGAAGGCGCGAACGCGGACTAGACCGAGATAATCCGCACTCCTCTCGCTGTCCAGCCGGCACTCGCTCGGCTGTGCCGCATGTTAGCGAATGACCTGAATCGCTTTCCACCGTTCCGATTGGTAGCGCAACAATAGCAAGACCATTCGGACCGTCAATCCGCGATCATCGCGCTCCAAACGAAGAGACACATCGAGTGCGAGCCAGGGACCTGCGATGACCGCGAGGGGCACGCGGACTCCCACATGCCGATCGTCGTTGCCACGCATGATGAACCGGGTATCGCCGGCTCCACGTAACGATCCGGCCAGGACCATGGTGAGGGCGAGCGGCACTTGGAGGATGGCGACGATGCGCAGGAACACCGTCCCGAGTTCGACGACAGCCTCGTCGTTGGTAAAGGCACGGAGCAGCGCATGAGGGAAGAAAGAAAGAACAGTACGCCCATCGACGCCATCGCGACGGTTGCCAGGCGGTTCGCCTCCCAGTTTTCCAATTTGGCCCGTACATACTTCCCCGCGCCGATACTCTGTCCCACCATCGTGGCTGCCGCGATCGCGAAGCCATATCCTGGCAGGAACGACGGGGACTCGATCGACAAGCCGACTTGATGCGCGGCATAGGTCACAGTGCCGTACAGCAGGACGATCTTGGTGTAGAGGATAATCCCCGCCTGTTGAAACATCCGCTCGCCGGAGACCGGCGCTCCAACCTGCCAGGTGGAGCGCAAGAGATCACGTCGTACGGTGAGTGACTTCCTAAAGAGCTTTCGGCAGGCCCAGAGGAGGTAGGCCACGCCCGCTTCCTTCTGCAATACCCGTAGCAACGGCTGCTCGGTGATACCCCAGGCAGGGAAGCCCCAGAGTCCGTAGACCAGTGGGTAGGCGATCGTGAGATACAGGAGATTCACTGCAATCAAGGCATACATTGGAGTTTTGGTGTCTCCGGTGCCTTGCATGATCGATGAGAGGACCTGCAAGAATATCGTGCAGGGAATGACCAGGAAGATGAAGTTCGAGTAGGGAAGGGCCAGTGTGATGACGTCGTTCTCCGCGCCCAACAGCTCCATGGTGATACGATTCAGGGACAATCCGAGTGCCACGAGCGAGCAGGACACGATGGCTGCCAATCCGAGGAGATGCGTGGCGGCTTCTCCCGACGTCTTTGGTGCGGCGAGCGCCCACAGTTGGGCGATGAGGACATTTGCACCCACCGATAATCCGGAGACGAGCGTGGTGGCCATGAAGGCCAGCAACTGGCCAAGTCCGACGGCCGCGATGGATGTGGCGCCGAGACCACCGACAAGGAAGACAGCGGCGATGCCTTCGGTGCGTTGGAGCAGGCTGCTGACCGTGACTGGTAAGGCAAGGGTCAGGACGGACATTTCTGATTTGTGCAACGCGGGATGCCATGGCGGACCATCCTAACAGGATGCTGAAAAAATCCGCCAGCAGAAGAAGACCGTTATTTGGTCTGTCTGGTTTGTCTGGTTTTTTGGTTGAACGAAACTAACCAGATGAACCAAATCAGATAAACCAAACAAACCAGATCAACCCGTCCCGCCAGTCTCGCCTGTCTTGCGCGGCTATTCTGCTAGACAAAGGTGTGTCTGTCCGATTGGGGTCGTCTCAGCATGACTGAACTCAGCGATCCCTCACCAGTTCCTCTTCCGAAGACCCCGCGCCTGTCAAAGTCAAAATTCCTGTCCGGCCTGCAATGTCACAAGCGCCTGTACCTCGAAGTTCATCATCCCTCTCTCGCGACCAAGCCGGATGCGGCGACTCAGGCGATGTTTGATATGGGAACAGAAGTCGGGGAGTTGGCCCGGAGTCGCTTTCCCGGCGGTGCCTTGGTGACAGCAGGTTATCGCCAGACAGAAGCCGCGCTTGCGCAGACGGTCGCGCTGATTCAGGACCTCACTGTGCCGGCTATTTTCGAGGCGGCGTTTTTGCACGGTGGGGTGCTGATTCGCGCCGGATGTGTTGGAGCGTGTCCTGACCGCCGATGGACAGCCCTGTGGCTGGCGTCTGATCGAGGTCAAGTCTTCAACGAAGATCAAAGACGTGCATCTCGAAGATCTCGCCGTTCAAAGCGAAGTGATACTGGGCGCAGGGCTGACGCTCGTCTCCGTCGGTCTCATGCATATCAATACCGGGTATCTGTATCGAGATGGAGCGATCGATCTGACAGAGTTATTTGCGATTCAGGATCTGTCAGAGGCGGTGGCTCAACGACGGGCTGAGGTGCCCAGAGCGGTTGGCCACGATGAATCGCATGTTGCTCCAGACGCAACCCCCTGCCATTGAGCCGGACCAGCATTGTCATACGCCCTACGATTGTCCGTTTCTGGGAACATTGCACCAAAGACAAACCGGCGCGGTGGATTCATTGCTTGCCGGGATCGAAACAGGTGGTCAGTCAGTTGACGCAACAGGGGGTGACGACAATCGACGAGATTCCAGCCGGTACGAAGCTGTCGCCGGTTCAGCGTCGTGTGAAGGAGAATGTGGAGTGGGTGTCTGCGAAGCTCGGTCCTCTGTTGAATGCCGTGCAGTATCCTGTGCATCACCTCGATTTTGAAACGGTCATGCTGCGCGGTGCCTCGGTTCTCGGAGACGAGACCCTATCAAGCACTCCCGGTTCAGTGGTCGAATCATATTGAACAGGCAACCGGTGAGCTGCGCCACGAGGAGTTTCTGCACAAGGATATGAGCGATCCCCGGAAGGTTCTTGCCGAATCCTTGTTGGAATCTCTGGGGACCGGGGGAGTATCTGTGTCTATTCGCCGTACGAACGGTCTATCTTGGAGCGGCTGGCCGCTGCGCTTCCGTCACTCAAGCCGGCGCTCTCACGCATCGTCAGTCGCCTGTGGGATCTCCACCCGATTATCAAAGACCATTACTACCATCCATGCGTTCGGCGGGTCCTATTCCATCAAGTCGGTCCTGCCAGCCATGGTCCCTCACTTGCCTATGATGATTTGGCGATCAAAGAGGGAGGCCATGCTGCCAGTCAGTACTACCGCATGGTCTTTCGTCGAAACGGATTGGGTCGAGCGGGCGACGATCGAAGAAGCGCTGCTGGCGCTACTGCGCGCGCGACACTCTTGGCGATGGTCGAGCTTAGGCGAGGCGTTGAAGGAAAAGGCGCAGATGAAAGGCGAATGAGATCCTGATTCGTATGGCCTTGCACGGGGGGTATTTATCCTACCGGTCATGATTCTAAGAGCCGGCGGCACGAGCGAGCTTGGATTTGGCGGAGAGGGTGGGGATCGAACCCACGGTCCCGTTGCCAGGACAGCAGTTTTCGAGACTGCCCGATTCGGCCACTCTCGCACCTCTCCGCTTGGTAGAACTCGCCTCACGTCAGGGTAGGGTTGGGGCGGATGTATCGTCGTTGCGATCGGCTGTGGGGGAGCTTACCCTGGGGAAGTGTGATTTTTCAATCGGTTTTCATTTCGCTCGAAGAGCCTAGTACGATGGGGTCTAGCTGGTTTGTCTGGTTGATCTAGCTCTTGTTGTGTTCTATTCAGTTAGTTCCGTTCAACTGAAAGACCAGATAGACCAGACAAACCAAACAAACCAAATTCAGCATCCTGCAATAGGAGGCTACTGGTGAATCCGGCATAGGTGAGCCAGTCATGGCCTTTCCGTCCATTGAGGTGATTGCAACGGCCGGCTGGTCGGCGCCGATCGAGATGGAGGATCGGACCATTCATGTCTGGGGCTTCTCACTCGACGGAAGTCCGTCTTTCGTGGAGCAGTGCCGTTCCTGGTTGAGCGAAGATGAATGCGCGGGAGGGCGGCCCGGTTCATCCGCCAACAAGATCATGTCCGACTTCGTGCTTGCGCACGGAGGGCTCAGAGTGGATGCTTCGCCCGTTACACCGGCCTCGATCCGTCGGCCCTGATGTTTCAACTGGGCTTAACCGGGAAACCGGCGCTTCTCGAATGGGCGTGTCCCTCAGCATCCACTGAGTTCAATCTGTCCCATTCCCGCGGGCGTATGCTCATGGCAATTTCAAATAAGCAGGACATCGGAGTCGATCTTGAACAGATTCGCGACAAGGTCCAAGCTGCCAAGCTGGCCGAACGATTTTTATGCGCCAGCTGAGCGCGAGAGGGTGATAAGCCCGTGTCAGGTCCAGGCCAGGCCCAGCAGTTTTACCGTTATTGGGTCGCTAAAGAAGCAGTATTGAAAGGCCAGGCGGTTGGGTTACGGTCATTACAGCAGTGCGAGATTCTCACCTCAGATGATTTCCCCGAGGGCAAAGGTCAAGTTGTCGGAAGGAGCAGCCTTGCAGCCTGGATGGATGGTCCACTGGCTAGACTGTGGATCTGGATGGGTAGGGAGCGGTGTCGGCTCACGGCAGCGACTGGGCTATCCGCATTAAGACGAGCGCATAAACGACGGACTCGTCCTCGTAGCGGAGTGTCTCCGCCTGCGTCATCCTGTTCGCAACTGACGGAAAAATTGCTGGATCAAGGCTTGGCTCTCCAGTTCCAGTAGCCCGCCGAGAATCTCAACGCGGTGATTCAACCGCGGTTCGTTTGTGAAATCGAACACCGATCCGCAGGCGCCGGCTTCTGATCCCATGCCCCAAAGACGACTCGGGAAATCCTCGCTAGAATAATCGCACCGATACACATCGAGCAGGGCTCCACGGTCACGTAGAGGGTCGTAGTCGGTCAATCGCCACGTGCCCAGTGCGGTCGCTGCAGCGCGGATTGCAATGACCTCCGCATGGGCCGTGGGGTCCTGCCAGAGTTCGCGATAATTGTGTGTCTGCGCCAGAACCTGGCTGTTTGAACGATCAAGGCGGCGATCGGTACTTCGCCGACGGCCGGCGCCCGGGACAGCTTCTTCCAGGGCCATCCGCATAAACATGAGGTCCTGTGCGCGCTGGTCTCCTGGCACTGTTCTGCTCCTCAACTCATGGGCTGATATCCCAGCATGGGAGTTTGTGCGAGAAAGTAGGGGCGTAATCGGCGGAAGGCGGAGTGGGGACTTGCTGGCCGTACTCGCGGACTTTAGTCCATTCGAATTCGTACCGCTTCGAAATTCAGTAACTATCTGAAGACATCGAATAACACACGTAGGCCTGCCTGAATCGTATAGTTCCAGCCGGGAGAAAACCTCCGCACCAGTTAGGGCTTACGTTTCCAGTGAGCCGTGCCGTATGCCACGAAAGACCAAGTCCACCTGGACCATGGGATTCTCAGATATCCAGCGAAAGCCGGTTTGATAAGCGGGAAATTCTGAAGGCCCGCAAGAAAACGGATCACCGTTGAAAACTTCTCCCACGAAGCGAACTCCTCGCGTGTAACCGGCGCGATTACCCCCAAAGACCGCAGCCCAATACAGTTTGCTCTGATACGTCGTCGGACCTGCATCATACCGTGATTGCCCGAGGTTGAGATGAATGGTGGCCAGGTTGTTATCATAGGGGTGAGTGTCGGCATCCGGTGTAAACAGAAACCAGCTTTCGACATGTGCCATGGTGCAGCTATCCCACGTGCTGGCGATTGCCGCTGAGGGGAAACAACGCGGCAGCGGCAACGGAGATGGAGGGGATCGCGCCCAGGGGAACTATGCAAGACATACTTCCGGCTGAATCAGCATGGCTCGATGCGGACGGGCTTCGATTGTCCCGGATAGAGGTGAAACCGAATCCTCCTGCCGTCAGTTCGGAAGCGGCTCGGTGATGCTTAGGCCTTCCAATTGCGCGCCTCAAAAGCTGGCTTGTCTCCCTTTAACATCGTCGTGCCGCCGTACGTTTCCGTCACGACTTGTCCCTTTATAGACAATTCTGGCATCATCCGTGACGAAGGGGGCGAACGGCGGCGCGTCTTCTGACAGTAATAGACAGCGAAGGAGACGAGAAGGACCAGCGCACAGCGTACGGGTATAGTCCTATTGAGACGCTCCTGCATCACGGGTCTCCCGAGCCTTCTCATTCTGCTGGGAGGCCGCTATGACGCACCCGTCGTGGAACTCGAGAACCTTCAGTATCTTATACGCCAGTGGAATAGAAATAGGCCGTAAATTTTGCATTAAATCTTCTATGATTGTCCCATCCACAGGCTACTCCATCATGCCAATAAAGCTTCCAGCTTGGCAGGGGGTTAGTCTCCGCCCCATCATCTTGCTGTCCGCCTGTTCGCTGGAATGAGGAGAAGGACGCTCCGGAAGTTTCCACTACCTAAATGGGGAATTAAAGTATCGCGCACCATAACCCTATCTCGTGGCCCTCACTCAAAAGCTTGGGCATTCAAGCTGGACATGGGTTGCGGAGTGCGTCCGATTCTTACGTTACAGTCCGCTCGAATGGGTTTTCGGCAAGAAAGAATGGGCGCGTTAGCAGGATGCTGAAAAAGTCCGCCAGCAGAAGAAGACCGTTTATTGGTTTGTTTGGTTTTATTTGTTTTATTTGGTTGAACCAGACAAACCGGATAAAACCAGATGAACCAGACAAACCAGATAGACCAGACAAACCAGACAGACCGGGCTAGGATCGGCTCAAGAGATACATCGGTCCGGTTGGTTGCGGGCGGCCGCCTGAGGGCTCAAGGCTGACGGCAAAGGTCTTTGCATCCGTGAAGCTCGGCACCTTCTTGACCAGTAGGTGAGCGGTTTCTCCGCGTATCCATGTGAAAGGTCCCGATGCTCATGGGTTTGTCGTGAATGGCCCACAGCTGATAGGTCGTGCCAGCGGGACATTCCGGCAGGTTCACGGAGTAGAGCCAGACTTTTTGGGTTTGAGAATCGTACAGCAGGAATCCCGCGGCCCGTTTCGCCATGTCCGGATCCGGTGAGGGAGACGGCCTTGACGTTGGGAATTCGAAGGAGTGTGGCTAATTCGTCTTGCGGAGTTCCGGCGGTGCGAGCGACGCCTCGCTGGCTTAATTGAACACGAGTCTCTTCCAGTTCAGCTTCACGCTGAGCCAGCTGTTCCTTGGCTTCCGCTGGCTTCGTTCGTTCGTTGCTGTATTTCGTTGCGTAATTCGGCGAGGGCTTTGGCTTGGTCGCCGACCTCACGATGCACATCGGCAAGCTTCGCCGACTTTTCCTGGAGCGATGCTTCGAGCTGCTGAATGTTCGATGTGTCGATGGAACGTTGTGTCGACAAAGTTCCACGCGAGATATCCGCCGACCGCCACGATCAGGAGCGTGGCCAAGCCAAGGGCCCAGGGTAGTGACAACGATCGGGCAGGGGCGACGGGAGGAAAGAGGTGGTTCATCCATTCGCCCGGTTCCAGACTCGGCCGGGCCGGTTCGTTCGGTGCCGCTTCAGCTGGAATCGGTGCGGGGTTTCGTCCGGCCATGATCGTGGCTTTGAGGGAGCGTGGAGGCTTGGTCGGACTGAGACCGAGCGGGAGGAGAGCGGCGACGGATTGATAGTCCTTCAGCGCACTGTGACAGGAGGCGCAGCCGGAGAGTAAGTGGGCTTCCAGCGCCTGTCGCTCGATCCGGTCCAGCGCGCCAGCGGCATACAAGGGAACCGATTCTTCGAGTTCTTCATGCGTCATTGGAGCTCACCATGGTTCCACCACTGTTGGAGGCCATCTCGGAGTTTGGACATCCCAAGTTTGATCCGTGTCTTGACGGTCCCGAGCGGCTGGTTCAGCCGCGCGGCAATCTCGGCATGAGGAGAGTCCTTCGTAGTATGCGAGTTCAATCGCTTGCTGCTGCGCCTGGGGCAATCCAGCCACAGCTGCCCCGACCGCAATACGCAGTTCTTGATCGGCCTGCGTCTCAAACGGGCTTGGACCCAGGTCGGCCACCTGCGCAGCGGTTCCGGCTTCCAGCGAGCTCGTGGCTCGATAGCCTCGTGCGGCCCTGGCCCGTAGCCGGTCGATGGCCCGACTTTTGGTGAGGGTGACCAACCATGCGACCGGGGTTCCACGCCCGACGTCATAGCGGGGAGACCTTCCGCCAGACTTCCAAATAGACATCCTGCAAGAGCTCCGCCGCTTCCTCGTGATTCCCCAAGATCCTGACTGCCAACGTGAACAAGAGCGTGCTCGAATGGTCATAGAGCTGGCTGAACGCCTGCTGATCGCCTTTGACCACGCGGGCCAGCAAGGTTGGATCGATCATCGAGGTGGCGTGTCGTGAGGGTTTATCCATAATGCGAGCGAGCGGTGAAGGGAAAGCTGGAATCACCTCATGTCCGCCACGACTATAGCATCCTACGGAGGGATCGGCCAAAAGGATGTGTGTTTCAAGTCGTGCCTCTCGCCTGAACGTTGGCGATTGCAGCAGAATGGCTCAGGAATAATGCGGGTTAGGCTGACAGTATCGAACGATCACTTCTGCAGCCTCCGCGGCACCGGTTGGAGGCGGCGGCAACGAAGGCACCGGTGAGGCCAAGGCTTGCAGTAAGGTTGGCTCCCACCGGCCTCGAGTGAAGTCGTCGATCGACAGTTCGATGCCACGTCCGTAGCGATGCAGATAGTCGACCAGCGGCGGTTCATCGGCAAAATTGTATCGGCGGACGTACACGACTGGCTGTTGAAGCGCGACCGCCTCAACGATGGTGCCGTAACCGGGTTTGGTCATGATGACATCGACAGAGGCAAGCAGGGTCTTAAAGAGAATGGAAGCGTCTCAGTGGAGTGAATGCGGGAATATCCCGGTGGGACTGGGCCGTCGAAGAGGAAGCGATAGTGGCGCAGCTGTTCCATCTGTTCAGCAATACGTAACTGAACGGAAGTACA
>ERZ1370068.1486-contig-11384_pt1 | contig 17426 bp, 26 predicted proteins | sample MGYA00561227_ERZ1370068 | MGnify/ENA primary metagenome ERZ1370068 (study PRJEB38410, sample SAMEA6850437) | metagenome | study: Metagenomic assessment of the ecological functions of the soil: analysis of the soil microbiota associated with the...
GGTGCTCCAGACAGCCCTTTTGCCGAGCGCGAGCGGAACGGCTCGATTGAGCGCTGCATTCTCATATGGTGATATAGTCAACTATATCACTATTGCACGTGCAAGTCTTTTTTGCGAAATTTTTCGAGGCAATTTTACGCGGCTGAAGAACAGCCAGCACATTGCGACGACCAGCCTCATTTTGCCAACGCCTTACGGGGTGAATAATCCGTCAGATACAAGGTGCGATCCTGTATCTCGCCGACGAGCGGTCCGTACATTTCACCCGTCTCCTTCTTGATCTTAATCCATTCCTGGTCCCGCAGGAATTTCTCCCAACGTTCAGTCATGGTTTCCCTGTCAGGCCATTCAAGCAGATAAACGAACTCGGTTCGATTGTCTTTTTCGATTCCCAGGTGGCAACTATCTTGAAGTCATACTTGGCCATGATGCGCATGGCATGATCTCGAAATCGGTCATGAAACGCTTTTTTATTGCTATCAAATATTTCGTAGATCCGTAGCTGATGAATGACACTTTGTTGTTCGCCCGCCCGTGATAATGAACGCTGCGGAACAATGACGCCGACCGTCAGTATAACGGTTAAGACAATTAGTAGTCTGTATTTATGTGCTACAGGACTATGGATCATAGCTTCTTTTCGTTGAAGCTTCCGAGGTTGGCTGTAATGCCCGCAATAACGTGCAGATAGTCGCTGCGAAAATGGTCGGCGATTATTTGTTCATCTCGATCTAGCGTACCATTCCTGAACTGCTTAATCGGATGCGCTCCCTTTAGTGCATGATTTTATTTGGACTCCGTTTTAGGTAACGGCAGGAAGCTTGGCCGAACGACATAACGCCAGCCCGCTGGAGTGCGGACATAAGTGTCGCTAAACCATAGTTTGTAATCGACTGGTTTGCCTCCCTGCACCGCCTTGATCCAAAGGAGAGCAGTCACGACTGCCGTGTCGCCCCACACTCTGACTTTCTGTGTTCCAGGTTCCTCGTCCTGACGTTCGTAGGTGACTTCCTTCTTTCGAGCTGATTCAATCAGATCGGCTTTGCTAGAAACTTTGCCGCGCCCGGTCACCAGAACGAAGTCGTCGGCTAAAATCTGATCCATCGTAGCGGCATCGTTGGATTTAACTGCGGCTTGATATTTCGTATCCAAGGCGGCCACAGTCTTTACGTCTTCCTCTGAAGAGGCATTCAAGTCAGTCGCGGTGCCGAACGATAACGCGCATTATCATCAAGATCAGCTTTCCATATCCCGACAGCACTTGGATGAGATCGCGCGTATGTGGAGTGAATGAAGTCATAATTTCTGTTCAGCAGTGTGCCAGTCTTGCTTCCACCTTGAAGTCCTCACTAGCCAACAAGTTTTTTCGAAACAATCTCCCGGATCAGATGACGCCTGTTTGTTCAGCCAACTTCACTAGCGTGAACAATGCGTGATTCACCGGCACGGGGATACCAAGCTCCGCACCGCGACGGGAAATGTAGCCGTTGAGTGCATCGATCTCCGTCGGCTGGCGGCGATTCAAATCCTGCGCGGTTGAAGAAAACGCGTCCGCCATTTGTGTGGCGAGCTCCATCGCCGCCGCCATTCCGGATTCGCGATCATCGACGCCCGGCAAAACGACGCCAGCCGCGCGAGCCACCGCCAGCACTTCGTCCACAATCTGTTCCATCAGCTTTTTGCATCGTCACTTTGCGCGATTTGGCCGTAACGGACGTGTCCCAACGCGGAGATCGCGTTCAGTGCGCAATTACGCAGGAGCTTCAGCCAGAGTTCGCCTTCGATGTTGTCGGACACTCGGCATGGAATACCGGCGCGAACGAAAAGATCTGCCAGTTCCGTTGTTCTTCTGACGGCGGTCCGATGATCAAATCACCACGCGCGAGATGCTTCACGCGACCCGGTTCCGGCATCGATACCGCGACGTAAACCGCAGCTGGTAACGACAACGACGTTCGCCGCAGCGCGAACCTGATCCGCATTATCGACGCCGTTCTGCAAGCAAACAACCGTCGCATCCGGCCTAACGAATGGAGCCATTTGTGTCGCGGTCGCTTGACGTATCGTTTGCTTTGACGCAAAACAGAATCAGCGAGCAATCTCGCACTGCGCTCATTTCGGTTGTCGCCCTGCCGCGCATTCGCTCGCTGGCCTTCCGATTTATCCAGAACAAGACCTTTCGAATTCACTGCGTCTGCGAAATGTTTTCGTCCAATGAAGACAGTCGGCGCGCCAGCGCGGGCGAACATGCCACCGAAATAACCGCCAACCGCGCTCCGGCACCGACAACGGCGATTCGCGGCCACTCTCGAACTTCGCTCATCAGCTGTGTTTAGGCAGCGGCGACATCTGCTCACGTTGTACGTGGAATAGGCCGTCGGCTTGTCGCCTCTGGCGATAATCGCGTCGACGACACCGACAAACGCTTCCGTGTGCCAGTGCTTGCGTGTCTCCCACCATTGACGCACGCCGTCGTAGGCGAGGAAGTCGCTCATCGTCCGCTCAATCTCATCCCACAACTCCGAACTCAGTATCCCTTCGCGACGCGAGTAATACATCGCCTTCGAAGTTTTTGAAGAAACGATTTTGAAATGCGCTGAAGCGCAGCTTCGAAACGGCGATCGAGGTCGTGGAAAGAGTGCACACCGCGCAGATGGATCGCGGCAAACTCGCCGTTCTCGTGCAATGCCTTGGTGAGATCTCCCCATTGAACCGTAAGAGCATTCACTCGCCTCCTGGCGCCGTTCCCTGGTCTGCTCGCGCAGCTGAACGGCGAAGTAAATGAGCGAAGGAATTCCGACACAACACGGTAGCCAGTTGCGCCGATCGCGGTGAGCATTTCCCAATTCATAGCTAGTGCGGCCGAGTTTCGCGCGGCGTGATACCGAGCGCTTTCTCAATCGTCCGCCGGGTCGTAAACTTTTCCGCCCTTGATCACCGTGGTGATCTTGTTGATGTCCCGAATGTTTTCGTCGGGTCGCCATCCACGAGAATCATGTCAGCCAGTTTTCCCGGGGCGATGACGCCGCGGTCTTTGTCCACACCCATTACCAGAGCCGGCGTCCACGTGTCGCCATGCGTAGAACTTCAGCGGGAGCGATACCGGCGCTGCACATAAAGCTCGAGCTCGTGGTGGAGCGTGTATCCGGCCAGCGCATCGGTTCCCGGGATAATCGTCACGCCGGCGTCGTGAATTGCCTTGAGCAGGCGCAGCATCGCCGGGAAACGCTTCGCGATAAGCTGCCTCTTTGTCTTTCGGAACTTCGAGCGCGCCGCTCAGCATCGCGCGGCGCACCTGCGGCGGAAAGCGGGGCGCGATTTGTTCCAGACCAGGCGTGATCGCACTCGGATCGCCGCAAAACAGAGCTTCGAAAATGCTTATCGTCGGATCGAGCACGGTGTGATGCTGCTTGAGGAATTGGATGAACTCGCCGCACTTCCGGTTTCTCCGGCGTGAAAATCGCGCGCGTGCTCGGCCACTTTGATGAAGCGATCGCGATTGCGCGTCTCCTTCACTTCCGGGAACAGAAAGTTCAGCACGATGAAGTTCAGGTGCTGAATTTCGTCCGCGCCGCCTTCGACGAATTGACGCGCGGACATGAACGCAGGCACGTGACCGCTTACGCGCATCCCGCGGGCATGCGCATGATCGGCGATGACCGGAACGAGCTCGGGTTTGATTGACGAATAAATCTTGATCTGGGCGTAACCGTGATCGGCATACCAGTCGATGTCCTGAATCGCCTGCTCGGCGGTGTCGACGCGCATCTTGGTTGGGCCCGCGAATTCGCCGGTGCCATCAATGATTCCGGCTTTTAATACGCGCGGCCCGAGCTCGCTGCCATTATCGAACCGCTCGACGCGTTGGAGAAAAGTGTCGGTGTCATTCGCCATGTCGCGCGCGCTGGTCACGCCGTTGGCCAGATCGAGCGCGCCGTCGTTGTCGCTGAAATGCTGATGATTGTCCCACAAGCCCGGCATGAGAAAACGGCCGTGCGCGTCGATGATCTCCGCGTTCGCAGATGGTTTTAGATCGGCATCGGGCGCGACGCGCACGATGCGCTCGCCGCGGACGAGCACACTGGTTGCCGGAGTAACGCTGAGATCGCGCGGATCAAACAAGCGCGCGTTGCGGATCACGAGGTCGCCATTTGGTTTGTGTGCCAGGGCGCGAGCGATGCGCTCCGACCAGACGGCATCGGTCTTTTGTTGCGCCGTCCGCAGCTGATCAATCGCTGACTCGCGTCCCTCCGGCACAACAGAAAACCAGGACGGAGACCGATGCCGCGCGTCCCTGGCGATCAAGCCAGATTGATCGCGGCGAAAATCCGAGGCCACTGATGCGGTATTCGGTTAGTTCGGTATTACCCGATGTTACTCTTCGCTGCTCGTTCAATTGTCGCTTCGCCGGCAGGCAGAAGTGGCGAGCTTGTGGTTGTGGCGCTTTCAACAAGGCGCGCGCGAGCACAGCGAAAAATTCCGGTGGCGCATTCATCGGCAGGTAGAACGCTTCGCCGGTCACGGCCTGCTCGCCCTGTTCGCTGCGGTTCTTCCAGCTCGCCCGGCCATTCTTTATTTCGAAATGTTCTTCGATGGGTGCCTTCATGTAATCATTGCCGCGGCCTTCGTATTCAATCGGCACACCGGCGCCATCGAGTTTCCAGGTTGCAATGATGTGATCGCCGCGGCCGCGATCGTTGTAGGAATATTCAGCGCGCACCGCGCCGTCGGCCTGGGCTTCCACGGTTTGCGTGCCGGCCTGGTTGCCCTGAATGAAAATCTTGTCAGTGCGTTTTGCCGTAGACACGCTGTTGGAGCAGCCGGGCTGAATCGCAACAACTGGTAGGCAAGCAGAACAACCGCAATGGCCGCAATGCCCAATAATGAATGAGGCATACTTCCGTTTGCTCCAGTAAGGAAGCGACCTCGCCCGGCGTAATGTCCGCCGTTCGTTTCATTCCCTCTGGCGTCATTTCAAAAGCCCACGAGATGATGACGGCAATAATGAAACCGAGCGCCAGGAATACGATGAGAGTGCTGCAGCATCCACTCAGGCGCGTCGAACATCGGCAACGCAATCCACGCAACTTCGATTAGCAGCCACGAGACGACGCGCATAAACGAGCGCAACCTTGTAAACGTTGCGCCGCTTCAGTTCTAAAAAGAAATTGCCCATGTTTTTCCAACTCCTGAAGAAATTTATTTCGGACCAAGAGACGTTACGATGTTTTCAAACTTAGGATTGCCCCGCAGCGGTTTCCACAGCGGATGAAATTTGAGACGCGCGTAGTTAATGTAACTCGGCATCGACACGAGTTTTTGAAGCACTTCGATCGCGCGATCGTGTTCGCCGCTCCAGGTATAAACCTGAGCGAGGCCTTCGAGCACCAATGCACCGTCATAGATGTCTTTCGAGATAGGCATCAAATCAATAGCGTGCTGTGCCTCTTGCAGAGCCAGTTCTTTCTGGCCCAGCCCGGCGTCGACTTGAGCCAGCACTGCGATGGTCCGCGCGTCCTCCGGTTTAACAACCAATCGCTGCGCTAAAATCGCGCGCGCCGAACGAAAGGCAGCGAGTGCTCCGGCTCGAATCGCCGCTATCTCGCGGCGATGAGCGCTTCAAACCACGCCTTCGGGTAGTAAAAGCTGTAAGTCAATGTCTTGAAAGTCGGCGCGAGGTGAGGCGGCCAGAACTGCGCTCGGCTTCCGCGCGATCGCCATCGATCAAGGCGAACAGCACGCGGACAGGAGTCTGTCCGCCGGCGATATCCATGTCGGCGATTCTGCGCCAGTGAATCGCGCAACGGTTTTGAATTTCCCGTTCCGTCAAAAATGGGCGGATGCCTGCCGGAATCGAACGATCGGGGTCTGCTCACCAGCAGCAATGACACGCTCGTAGGTCTGCACCGTTTCGCGGAAAGCGCCGTTGCAGCACTGTAAGGTATCGGCCAGCAGATTGTAAGCATTCGGATTTCTCGGATCGAGCGCGACCGCGGTTGAGAAATCGCGTTCAGCCTCAGGCCAATGATTCCGGCGTCGATTGATGTAGCCGGTCGAGAATGAAAAACGGCGTGCTGTTCGGCAGACCAGGGCGCGCGATTGCGAGTTCTGCCAGCGCGCCGTCGTAATCACGATGGCATCGGAACAGAAAATCGGCCTTGGCGAAATGCGCCTCGGCTGAGTCGGGGCGAAGGCGCAGCGCTGCGTTTACCGCCGTCTCGGCCAAGGAGAATGCGATCTTGTGTCGGATCGAGATCGAAGAAATAGAGCAGATCGTTCGCGCGTGCCGCATAACAATAGGCGGATACAAAGTTCTCGTCGCGTTTGATCGCCTGATTGCAATAATTCCAGTGCTTTGAGCAACGCAGCTCGCACGTCCTCCGCAATGAGATAGCTATCGACGATTTCGCTTCGCCTGAAGATAAAGCTCAAACGCGACCAAATCCTGAGTCGGACGTTCTTCGATCTCGGCTTTTTGTTCTGCCGAAAGTTTTGCCTTGAGCTGCGCGACAATCGATTGCGCAAGCTCGCTCTGGATCGCGAACAAATCTGCCGCGGTCCGATCGTAGGTCTCCGCCCAGACATGCGTGTCGGTGCGAGCATCGATCAATTGCGCATTAATGCGAAGCCGGTCTCGCGAGCGTTGCACGGAACCTTCAACGATATAAGCAACGCCAGTTGTTTACCGATCTCGCGCAGGTTCCGTTGCACGCCGCTCTTGTATTGGCGCGCGCTCGTGTGGCTAATGACCTTCAGGTCGGAGACCTTGGCCAGATTAGTGAGGATTTGGTCCTGCACGCCGTCGGCGAAGTAACTATTTTGTTTGTCGTCGCTTATGATTCTCAAACGGCAGCACCGCAATTGATTTTGCGAAACTATTTTCCGACGCGCGTTTGCCTTTACGGCGGTATATCGGCCGACGAAAAATAATCCGATCGACAAAGCAGCGCCGATAACCGCGACATAAATCCAAGCCTGCGATTTCGCGTCGCGGCCGCTGCAGAGATCGACATCTTCGGTTCGTTTTAGTCCTTCGGGCGTTAGCTCAAACGCCCACGCCAGAACAAGGGCAATCGGAAAACCAATGACGATCAGCAAGACAATCAGTTGAATGATCCAGTTTGGAACTCCGAACACAGGAAAAACCTGCGCGATGCCTTGAGCAAGCGCCCAACCGGCGACGCCATAAGCGACCGCAACTTTGTAAACATTGCGCCGCTTTAGCTCCGCAAAAAGAATTTTCCCGAATTTCCCGAATTCAATGTTGAGTGCCGGATTTTCCAAATTCCTGTGCCGGAAGAATTTTCTCGGCTAGCGCTTCGAATCGCGGGTCGCCGCGCAAGCGGATCGACACATGGGATCGGCTCGGATCCAGTTGGCATCGATGTTGTCGTGATTCAGGTATTCACGCTCCAGGCAATCGATCGCTTTTGTTTTGTCGCCCAGTCCGGATGTAAATCAGCGCGATGAGATAGCCTGCGGACGAATTCGCTGCCTGGCCCGTTCGCCAAGCTCTCGAACCGACTTCCAGTCGCTTGGTCTTTTTGACCGGCGTCCGCGTAAGCGCGCGCCCGAGCAGTGCCGACAATTTGCGGATCGTCGTCGAGCGCCCGTGCTTTCTCGTATTCGGCAATTGCCGCGGCTGTGTCGCCTTTCAGGTAAAAGCGCCTCCGCCGAGATTCCAATGCGCGTAGCCGAATTCGCTATCCAGAGTGAGCGTCCGCTGCAGCTGCGCGATCGCTTGATCATAGCTGACGCGCCATCATGAACGTGCTGCCAAGGTCCGCATTGATCGATGAGCGAGAGGGGGTCCAGCTCCACAGCGCGTTGATTTTCGCTGATCGCTTCATCAAAAGCGGCCGAGCGCTACCAGAAGAGCATTGCCCAAACCAATGATGCGCCGTCGCGTAATTCGGATTAGAGCGCAATCGCGCGCTTAAATTCCTTCTCGGATTCGGCAAAGTTAGAATCAGAGAAGCAAAGCAATGCTCCAGGGCGGTGTGCGCCTCAGCTGAAGTCTCTTCGCAACTCGATCGCGCGTTGCGCAGCAGCTTTCGCTCTGCGGAAAATAATCCTGCGGACTGCCAGCGGCGAGTAACGGTATCAATAAGTAGCTCTCGGCCAGACCGGCGTAGCGGTGGCGTATTGCGGATCTACGGCAATGGCTTGCTGGAAATAATCGCACGCGGTTTTGAGATCCTGGCCAGTGCGCTTGTTCCAGAAAAATCGGCGCTTTCAGGTAGAAACTCGTGCGCTTGCAGGTTCTCCGTCGGCACATTCGATATCGCGCAGCTTTCCCGAGCCGGTGAGTCTTGCTTGCAACGTCTCGGCGATAGTTTTCGCGATCTCGCTTTCGACCGCGAAGATGTCAGTCAGTTTTCGATCGTAAGTGTCGGCCCAAAGATGCGCGTCGGTCAGCGCGTTGATCAGCTGCACATTCACGCGCACCTGATCGTTAGACTTCTGCACGCTGCCTTCGAGGACGTGCATCACACCCAACTTGCTTCGCGATCTGTGGCAGATTATCTGGAGCAGCTTTTGAAATGCTGCGTCGATGTACGCGAAACGACTTTCAAGTCCGATACTTCGCCAGACGACGTGAGAATCTCGTCCTGCACGCCTTCGCAGAAGTAGGCGTTGTCCGGGTCGCGGCTGAGATTGTCGAACGGCAGAACGGCGATGCTTTTTCCGGGATCGCCGAACCGGTAGGCAGGTGGCTGGACCGCGGCGTTTTTCTTACGAGAAAGTTCGCCCTGCAACTCATCGGTGATCTGCTTGGCGACTGCGCTCTGAATGGTATCGGCCAACGAAGGGGACGCGGTGGCGGTCGGTTGAGGCAGTGTCGCTGACCGGCGCTGGTCGAGCGTGCGCATGATCGCGGGCGCGAAAATCACTGACACGATGGCAAAGCGACGATGAGTGCGATGACTAACCGACGATAATGAAGATCGCTCGGGCGAGCGGAGAGAGTGCTTTGCGCGTCCCAACTCTGGAGCCGGGGATGCTGCCGCGCGCTTTCCCGAGTCGCGTCGGCGGCGTGGGATTGCCAATTGTCTCGGCGTAAAGATTAACTAACGAGACAACAACTCCGTGTTTCACTTCCACGTCGCCCAGTTCATGGATGTACGGCTGCCATCGACGCTGTTGCGCCAGATCGTCGGCGACGCGTTTACTCACGAGAATGTGGCCGGCGTCGCCGCAATCCATCACTCGCTGCGCGATGTTGATGCCTATGCCGGCGATGTTTTCGCGCCCGTTTGCATCCTTCACATGATGGATCGGGCCGCTGTGGATTCCCATCCTCACCGGCAGACTCGGCTGCGCGCGCAAAGCCTGGCTAATCTCCAAGGCGCATTCGACCGGCTCTTCCACGGAACCGGTGAAAACCAGCGCCATGCCATCGCCCGTCGGCAAAACGGTAAGCGCTCCTGCAGCCTCGGCCTCGCGCGCCGCTTCGGTGCTGCGCACGACCTGGTTCAACTCCTGAAGCGCTTCTGATTGTTCGTCGGTCAGCAGCTTGGAGTAGCCGACGATGTCCATGAAGAGCATGCATGCGCGATCTCCAGGCGCAGTTTCGCTTTTTGTTCGTCGGCCATATGCGATTACGAAACGTTGCGCCGCTTCGAGCTCGGCTAGGAAATTGCTTGGATTCACGCTCGGCTAGTAATCGAACGGCTAATTATGCAGAAGGAAGAGCGAAGTCCAGACCTGGCGTGACCTGGCCCTGTGCTCTTGTTGTGCGGCGCTGAATCAGATAAGCCGAACGCATGGAGACCGACCGAACCGCCTGCTAATACGAGCTCGTTTGGCAAAGAACGGCTGCTTCGCATTCTCGGAGTGACTTTTGGCGTCGCGGTAGGCATCGGCGGAACAATCGGAATTGGCATCCTGCGGATTCCAGGGAGCGTCGCGGCCCAGCTCGGCCACAGCGGACTGATCATGGGCGCATGGATAGTCTCCGGACTGTATGCTTTCGCCGGTGCGAATACCTACGCTGAGCTGGGCACAATGCTGCCGCTGGACGGCGGACCTTACGTTTATGCTCGTCGGGCATATGGTGAGTTCGGTGGATTTCTGGTCGGCTGGAGCGATTGGCTCCTCCGGACGAGTTCCATGGCATATCTGGCGGTAGCATTAACCGAATACGCCGCTGGAGTCTTCTCTTATAATCCCAGCTGTGATAACACCGGCCGCAATTGCCGTGTTGATCTTCTTCACCGCGTTTCACTGGCTCGGTCTGCGTGTCGGCAGTCGGGCTCAGGAAATCATGAGCTTGTTCAAAGTCCTCGCATTCTTCGTCATTATCGCTGCCTGCTTTCTCTTCAGCCCGAAGCTAAGCGCTGTCGCCAAGCGCAAAGCCGTCGCTGTTTTCGGACCCGAAGCTTTTGTTTGTCGCCATCGCTTTGTCGATGCAAAGCATTCTTGGCACTTACTCCGGCTGGCATGCGCCGGTTTACTTTTCGGAGGAGAACACTGATCCGGCGAAAAGCATTCCTCGTTCGCTGTTTACCGGCGTCGCTTTGGTGACGGCGATCTATGTGCTCATTAACCTCGCCATACTACATGCGTTGCCGATGTCGAAGCTGGCAGGCTCAAAACTGGCGGCGGCAGATGCCGCTCAGCTCATCTTCGGCGGCTATAGCAGCCAGATCGTGACTAGCATCATGTTAGTGTCCCTGCTTGGGATTATCAACGCCTCCTTCCTTTTCACGCCGCGCGTGATGTTCGCTCTTAGCCGCGATGGGCTCTTTTTCGTTCCGGTGCGATGGTAAATACCGGAGGCACACCTACCACGGCCTTGCTCAGTAACAGCTGTGGTAGCCATCATGCTCGCAGGCGTCGGCAGCTTCGACAAACTATTCGGTTTTACCGCCTTCCTAAGTGTGCTGGTAGACGTAGCGGCGTTCGGCACGATCTTTGTTTTGCGTCGGAGAGAGCCCGACCTTCCGCGACCGTTCAGAGCCCGCGGCTATCCGGTGCTTCCAGCAATCGTGTTTGTTGGGGCCGGTCTGCTCGTTGATTGCCTTCATCGTGAGTAGCACTCGAAAACAGCTCTTATGCTATGATAGGAATTGCAGTCAGCTACCCTGTGTATCTTCTCGTCAAAAGGCTCGTGAAGGCCGTAGCAATCTAAGCAGCTGTCACCGGACCCTTCCGCGGTTTCGGAAAATCGACCGTCGCCGGCGGAAGCGCATGGCGGTCAATTCTTTGCCCGTCTGTTTCGCGCCGGCTTCAGGCACGAGCAGCAACCTGGGCCGTCGCAGGTTCTTCACCTTTCCCGCCAGCACAATGGCGTTACGCTCCGAGCCCGGGCTATCCAAAAGGCGCACGGACCAGCCTCTTTCTTTGAATCCCGCAGCAATTTTATCTGCCGTCGGGTCTGACTTCCGTTCCAGACAAACATTGACCATGGCCAGGCCGTTGGCGTCGCAGGCAGCGGCCCGCCGCTCAAAATGCCGCATCCTTCATGTGGGCGGGAATATTCTCGCCGATAAAAGCGTCCACAATGAGCACATCATAGTGCCGCCGGTTTTTTGCATGAATGCCAATCCATCGCACACATGGCATGAGATGTTTCGCGGCAAACCAAAATAGCGCTTTGCAGAGCCGGATTGAGACCGGGTCGATCTCAACAATCGATATCCGCCTCCCGCTCGAGCCAGCATGGTACCGAGAGTGCCGCCGCCGCACCCAATCATGAGAATGCTTTTCCCGGCGTGTTGTAAAGCCAGCCCATAGAGCGCATGAATATGCGCATCGAGGCTGATGCCGTTAACGCCCGCCCTGCTTTGCCAACCTCCTCTTTGTTCGTAGGTGAGGGTGCTGGTTCTTTTTCGAAAGTGAAGTTTGATCACCCCGAACTTGGAAGCGTGCTTGGATGGCGGCAGACGCATTGAACAAATGTTTCCTGAAAGCAATTTACGAAGTAGTCGTCATGGCAAACAGGAGTCAGTTAAACAAAGGCGTTGAAATGGAAATCAAGCGTTGGTTCACAACCATCCGGCAAAGGACCAGTCGATTGGTTTAGCGGCACGGGGGTCGAAAGAAGCTCCCCATTTGCCCGAGCAAGAAAGGCAAGGCCTTTCGTTCATGACGCTGCGGGTAAAACCGAGTTTGGCGAGCAAGTTCTTGTAGCGAGGATCATCGTCGCAAGCCGCGCATCAACGGATCAATTGGGAGACTCAGCGTGCCGGTGTCGTGATTATCGAACGAGATTTGCAGCCACTCGAACGCTTTGTCCGTCTCCCCGCGCCAGGCGTAGACCTCAGCGATCTGGTAGGCCAGCAAGTTCCTGTCCCTGCCGATCATCTCCGATAGAGCTGCATCCGCGGCAGGCCGATCCCCACGCGCATAATGCGCGAGTGCGAGTTCGAGACGTCGGTAAGCTTCGTTAGGCCTCAAGCTGCGCTTCGCGCAGAGCCGTCCTCACCATCGCCGCGCTGGATCGCCACGAGCACCTGCCATCGATGGCTGCCGGCGCCAGTCGGTTGCAGTTCTGCCGCCTTCCGCGCCTGAGCATCCGCCTCGTCGAGTTTTCCTTCGGCTAGGAGAATGCGGGCGAGATTGCCCTCGCGCTACAACAGCAAGGGATCGAGTTCGACCGCCTGGCGGGCTCAGCTTCGGCTTCTTGAATCTGACCAACATACACCAACACGCGCGCAAGTAGATCGTTCGCGGTCGGATTTGCGGGCGCAAGTTCATTCGCGCGTCTCAATTCGGCCAAGCCTTCGGAAAACTTCCATTCGGAAAAAACCGAACCCATCCCAAAGCCGCGTGTGCCTCGGCGAGATTCGGGCCGACCTTGACGGCCTTCTCGGCATCATGTTTCGCCGCAGCCCAGGCGTCCTTTTTCCCCGAGAGCCAAATCACCGATGAAGGTCCACGCTTCAGACCGCTCCGCATAGGCCAGGGCATAATCAGGATCAATTCGAATCGCCCGATCGAAGAACCCAACTGCTTTACGATAGTCATCCAAATTTCGCCGCACGAAATAAAAGTGCCCTTGAAGGTATGCGTTGTGCGCTTCCACACTCGCCGTCGAAGCGTTTGTGACAACCGTATCTTTGGCGCCGCGCAACGTCAGTTCCAGCGAGGTCGCAACAGCATTTCGCGATTTCGGCCTGCACCGCAAAGATGTCCTTGAGTTCACGCTCAAAAGTCCGTGACCATAGCTGGATTCCATCTGCGGCATTGATTAGCTCGGCGACAATCCGCACTCGGTCGCCTTGTTTTCGCACCGTCCCTTCCAGTAGCGTGCTCACACCAAGCTTCTCGCCAATGGTTTTCGGTTCTCTCTTTGTGCCCCTGAAACGGAAGGAAGAACTGCGGCCGATCACCTTGAGTTCTTTAATTTGACTCAACGCTGCGATCAGCTCTTCCGAGAGCCCATCCGAAAATACTCGTCCTTCGGATCACCACTTCATTGAGGTAAGGGGATACGGCGATCGATTTCTGTAGCGCGGCTCCCGCGACTGCGGGAGCCTGTTTCCTGGCCCCAGAAATGTTCGCGAAGCGCTATAGCAGTCCGATGAAAAACAACGTAACTGAAAGCGCCGCACCAATCACAGCGACATAGATCCAGATGCGATTTTTCGAAGTGTATCCAGCAGGAAGATCAACATCTTCGGTGCGTTTCAGTCCTTCGGGTGTAAGCTCGAAAGCCCACGCAATGACGAGCGCGATTGGAAATCTCGATCGCAACCACCACAATCACCAACCGGACAATCCAATTGGGAATCTCCAGGAATGGAAAGACCTGCGTGGCAATTTGGACGACGAGCCAGCCGGACAATCGCATAGGCGACAGCAACCTTGTAAACATTGCGCCGCTTCAATTCTCCGAAGAAACCCTTCGGATTCATGACGTTGGTTTTGCCATAAGGCCAGAATTTGGAACAAGACCAGCGAGTATTTCCAGTTTGTTCGCTTTCCTTCCCGAGGGAAGAGGCTTGAAAATCTAGAGGGCCCGATCAAGCTCCTGAGAAAATTCGACAACATCATGACACAGCAATCAATTGAATCGAAAGCGTCTCCTGTCACACATCATTGCCGAGTGGGCTTGCTCGCTGAAATACGAACATCTTTCGCCCGAAGCGATTCAGGCCGCGAAATTATTCTGGTTCGATTCCATTGGATGCGCGCTGGGCGGAAGTCGGCAGGATGATGCGAAGATTTTGCTGAAGCATTACCGCGCCATGTCCGCCACGGCGGGCTCGTCCGTTGCCGAGGGCGGCGGCAATGGCAGAGCCACGGCATTCGTCTCCGGCTTCAAAACGAATCCAGTCGACGCATCGTTTCTTAATGGCCACATGATTCGCGCGATGGATTACAACGACATTTATTGGAAAGCCGATCCATGTCATCCGAGCGACCTCATCGCCGCGCCGCTGGCGCTTGTGCGAAAGCGAAGGTCTCAAGCGGCAGAGATTTAATTCTCGCCACCATCATCGCCTACGAAATTGAAATGCGCCTTTGCGAAATCGGGCGCCCCGGGCGTGCGCGAATACGGCTGGCATCACGCGACGTTGAGCGCGTTCGCTGCGCCTGTGGCGGCGGGCCGCGCGCTCAATCTTACGCCGGAGCAGATGGTCTCTGCCATTGGCATCAGCGCGTCGCGGACGTTTTGCCCAGGCGCGGTGACAGCGGGCAAACTGACCAACATGAAAAACACGGTCGATCCGTGGGCCGGTCGCATGGGAGCTGAGAGCGCGCTGCTGGCCCGCGAAGGATTTTCAGGGCCCGAGCACATCATCGACGGCAAGGAAGGTTTGTTCGCCGTGTTCAGTCATGTGCGCTACAAGGGAGAACCGGCAACGTTCGACGGCGAAGGATTAGTCAAAGATCTACCAACATCACCCAAGTCGCATTACCGCATCCTCGATTGCGGGATGAAAAGTTTCCCGATCGAAGCGCTGAGTCACTCGCCGCTCACCGCAATGATGAAGACGGTGAAGGATAACAGCATCAAGGCCGACGATGTGAAAGAGATCAAAGTCGAAGTGATCGCGCGTGCCGCCGACATTCTCGGCGATCCGCACAAGTATCGGCCGGACTCCAAGGAGACTGCCGATCATTCATTGCCTTATTGCATGGCGGTCGGACTGGTGGACGGGATGGTGACACCGCTGCAATTCCGCGAAGAGCGCGTGCGCGATCAATCGCTCATTCCAATCATGGATAAAGTGAAAGTCGTCGCGAATCAGGAGTTCGAATCGCTTTTTCCAAAGTTTCAGCCAAGTCGCGTGACGATCACCACGAACGACGGCAAATCATATTCAACGCGAGTCGATGTTCCCAAGGGCGATCCGCGCGATCCGATGACCGAAGACGAAATCGCAGTGAAATTCAACGCGCTCGGCGGCGACGTAATCGGCAAGGATCAATGCAAAAGTTGCAGAAAGCTCATCATGACCCTCGAGAGCGCCGAGAAGGTTGATGAACTTCTAGAACTCACGGTCCGGCGCTAAAGTGCTGCAGTCCTCGACAAAAGCGGTGCGCGGACTCACTGCACTCCAGGGCACTTCCGTGCGAAATTCTTGATGAGAAGCACTGCTTTCGCGCAGCTTTGAGTGCGACGCGTCTTCGCGTCGCTTTTGAATGGGCAATTTACGCCGTCCCGCTTCCTTCGCCCGCGCCGAACTGGATTCCCTGCGCCAGCGGCAGCTCGCTGAAAAGTTAATCGTGTTGGTCTGTCGGCGCATGTAAGATCTTCCAGCAATCGCTTCCGCTCTCGCGACCGCCGCCGGTATCTTTCTCGCCGCCGAACGCACCGCCGATCTCCGCGCCGCTGGTGCCTGTATTCACATTGGCAATGCCGCAATCGCTCCCCACTGCACTGACGAATTTCTCCGCTTCGCGCACGTCGTTGGTGAAAATGGACGAGGTCAACCCTTGCGGCACGTCGTTGTGGATCGCGATCGCCTCGTCGAAATCGCGATACGTCATCAAGTAAAGCAACGGTCCAAATGTTTCGTGCTTCACGATCTCGAAATCGGGTTTTGCGGTCGCGAGGCACGGCTTCATGTAACAGTCGCCGGGATATGGCGCCGTCGAGGCGCTCGCCGCCATAAAGGACTTCGCCACCTTCATCCTTCAATCGCTGGATCGAATGCTGGACAAGATCGACCGCGTTCTTGTCGATGAGCGGTCCCATCACCGTTTTGTCATCGAGCGGATTGCCGATCGCCAAAGATTTGTAGTGCAGCCAAAAGTTTGTTTCGAACCTTTGGCGGCAACTGATTCGTGCATGATTACGCGTCGCGTTGAAGTGCAGCGCTGGCCCGGCCGTGCCGACTGCGCCGAAGAAGATCGATTGCGTGGCCATATCGAGGTCGGCGCTCGGCGCGACGATAAGCGCGTTGTTGCCGCCGAGCTCCATGATTGTTCTACCGAGACGGCCATGGACGGTTTGCGCAACATTCAAACCCATGTTGCACCGAACCGGTGGCTGAGACCAGAGGAATCCGCGGATCATCCGCCAGTTTTTGACCAACGGTTTTGCGATCGCCAATGAGCAACGTAAAGATCGCTGGATCGGCTCCAGTTTCGCGGCAGACGCGCTCGCAAATTTTTGTCACAGCTATCGCGGTGAGCGGCGTTTTCTCCGACGGCTTCCAAACCGTCGCGTCGCCGCAGACGGCAGCGAGCGCCGCGTTCCATGACCAGACTGCGACTGGAAAATTAAATGCGGTGATTACTGCGACGACGCCGAGCGGATGCCATTGTTCCATCAAGCGGTGGCTCGGCCGTTCCGATTGAATCGTCAGGCCATAAAGCATCCGCGACTGGCCAACGGCAAAGTCGCAGATGTCGATCATCTCCCTGCACTTCGCCTTCGCCTTCAGCGATGATTTTTCCCGTCTCGAGCGTCACGAGCTGGCCGAGCTCATGTTTCACTCGCGCAGCGCGTTACCCAAGCGGCGAACCGTCTCGCCGCGCACTGGCGCAGGTGTCACGCGCCATTTCGAAAACGCTTCCTGCGCGCGCGTGATTGCTCTTGTTGTAATCGTCTTCTGAGGCGGTGCGAACGCTGGCGAGTCGCCGCCCGTCAATCGGCGAAATCTTGCTCGATCTTTGCGCCGCCGCCGCGCCATTCGCCGTCAAAGACGCCGGCGTTGTCGTCGCTAAGCCCAATTTATCGAAGAGTGACTTCATATGTTGGGAACTATCGGCCATGGCGTTACTCTTCTGCCTCTCCCTTTGAAAGGGAGAGGGCAGGGTGAGGGTTCGAATTTTCAAACAAGCATCTGTTATCGAACCCCCTCACTCAATCTCTCTCCCCTTCACGAAGGAGAGAGGCGAAACCGCTTCGAGTTCATTTTCGACTCCGGCAAAATTTTCCGCATCGCCTCCATCGCTTCATCAATCACGCCGGCGGTAATATCGAGCGCGGGACGGAAACGGATCGAGTTCTCACCCGAACGAAG
>ERZ1370068.4202-contig-3286_pt1 | contig 17426 bp, 20 predicted proteins | sample MGYA00561227_ERZ1370068 | MGnify/ENA primary metagenome ERZ1370068 (study PRJEB38410, sample SAMEA6850437) | metagenome | study: Metagenomic assessment of the ecological functions of the soil: analysis of the soil microbiota associated with the...
CGATCGCATCTTCGATCCGTTCTTCACGACGAAGATCAAAGGCTCCGGCCTGGGGCTCGGCATCGTCAGGAAGATCGTGGATGCGCACGACGGGCGCATCGATCTCAGCAGCAGCCCGGAGACCGGCACGCGGTTCCGCGTGACGCTGCCGGTCTACGAGCGCGACAGGCGTGTTCCGTTAGACGGAAGCTGATAGATATGGGTCGAGTACTGATTGCCGACGATCACGACGCGCTCCGACGCGGGCTGGTGCGCGGCCTGACCGAAGCCGGCCACGAGGTCGAGGAAGCCAGCAACGGCAACGCCGCGATCGAACGGCTCCACGACAGCTACTTCGACGTCGTCCTGAGCGATCTGAAGATGGGCGGCAGCGACGGCATGGACGTGCTGCGGACCACGCGCGCGCGCTGCATCCGACGACGGCCGTGATCCTGATGACCGCGTTCGGCACCGGTGAACACCGCCGTCGAGGCGATGAAGATCGGCGCCTTCGACTACGTGCAGAAGCCGTTCGAAATCGAGGAGATGGAGGTCAAGATCGAGAAGGCGCTCGAGGTGAAGCGCCTCAAGAACGAGATCGAATACCTCCGCGACGCGCAGCAGGATCGTCTACGACTTCGATCGCATCGTCGGCTCGAGCCCGCGCGCTTCAGCGGGTGCTCGACATCGTCAGGAAGGTGGCGAAGAGCAACACGACCGTGCTCATCCGCGGCGAAACGGGCACGCGGCAAGGAGCTGATCGCCGGCGCCATCCACCACAACTCGCTCCGCGACCGCGCGCAACTTCGTCAAGGTGAACTGCGCGGCGCTGCAGGAGAACCTGCTCGAATCGGAACTGTTCGGCCACGAGAAGGGCGCGTTCACCGGCGCCGACAAGCAGCGCATCGGCCGCTTCGAGCAGGCCGACGGCGGCACGCTGTTCCTCGACGAAATCGGCGACATGAGCGCCAGCACGCAGGCGAAGATCCTGCGCGTGCTGCAGGAGCACGAGTTCGAGCGGCTCGGCGGCACGCGGACGCTGCAGCGTGGACGTGCGGCTGATCGCCGCGACCAACCGCGACCTGTCGGCGATGGTCGCAGGCGGGACAGTTCCGCGAAGACCTCTACTACCGGCTCAACGTCGTCGTCGATCGAGATGCCGCCGCTGCGCGAGCGCAAGGACGACATCGTCGCCGCTCGCGAACACCTTCATCCGCAAGTTCGCCGGCGAGCTGAAGAAGAAGATCGACGGCCTCGAGCCCGACGCGCAGAAGCTGCTGATGCGCTACAACTGGCCGGGCAACATCCGCGAGCTCGAGAACACGATCGAGCGCGCGATGCTGCTCGCCGAAGGACGCGCGATCGCGGCGGCGACCTGCGGCTCGGCGAGATGCCGACGGCCGGCGGCGCCGCGCGACAGCCTGCATCGGTCGTCAAGATCCCGCCGACCGGCATCCCGCTCGAGGACGTCGAGCGGCACGCGCTGATCGAAGCGCTGAAGATGTCGAACTGGGTGCAGAAGGACGCGGCGGAGCTGCTGTCGCATCAGCCCGCGCGTGATGAACTACAAGATCAAGACGCTCGGCATCGAATTCCCGCGCGGACGGCGGGCGGCACCACTCGAACAGCCGGTCGCAGCAGCATCATAGCGGGTCGTGGCTCGCGACTCGTGGCTCGTTCTCGGCAACGAGCAACGAGTCAACGAGCCACGAGCGAGTCACTGCGTCGGAGCCGTCCAGCAGGCGACGCAGCGCGCCTCGTACAGCTCGTCGGCGCCGACCTCGATTCGCCCCGCCGATCCGCCAATCTTCTGCGTCAGCCGCGCGTCCTGACCACACTGAAAGCAGTTGGCGGTGAATTTCTCCACGCGGTCCGCAAGCGCCAGAAGGTTCGGCATCGGGCCCGAACGGCCTGGCCCAGCGCGTCCAGATCGAGGCCGGCGGCATAGACCTCGAGGCTCCGCGTGATCTGGACGTCCCCGATACGGCCGCCGGGCTGATGCGCGATGAGGTCCAGCACCCGGCCGATGGCCTCGTCGAAGAACTGGGCTTCGTCGACGCCCGACGACGTCCGGGATCGAACTCGCGGATGAGCGGCCCGAGATCCTCGAGCGCTCTTGATGGGATACGCGGCCATCGACGCGTGCTTCTCGAACTGCTGCGCCGTGCGCTGCTTGCTGACGATCTCGCCGAACGAGTGGAAACGGTCGTCGAGCTCGGGTTTCACGACGCAGCACCTTGCGGTGCGCGCGCTCCTTCGACTGCAGGCGGGCCATCAGCGCCTGCGTCTTCCCGGAGAACATCGGACCCGTGTAAACGGTGATCGAACCGTGCGAGTCCATCACGCTCCCGTCTTCCCCGCCCGTCCGGCGCGCGGATGGCTCTTCCTGTACACCTCGACCAGCTGCGCGGCGTTGACGTGAGTGTATCGCTGGGTGGTGCTCGAGACGCGCGTGGCCGAGCAATTCCTGAATCGCCCGGAGATCGGCGCCACGCTGGAGCAGGTGCGTCGCGAACGAATGACGCAGCGCGTGCGGGCTCACGCCGGGCCGCACGCCTGACGCCGCAGCGTATCGGCGCACCAGGCGATCGATGCTCCTGCCCGTCAGCCGCGTGCCGCGATAGTTGACGAACAGCGGGTCGCTGTGACGGCCATCGGCGGCTGCGTCGTGACGACTGCTGTCGCGTCCGGCTTTAGCCGACGTTCGCGACCAATTGTTCGCGATCCCGAAGATACGCTGCGAATCGCCGTCGCAGTGCTCGTGTTGAACGGCACGAGCCGCTGCTTGCCGCCCTTGCCGAGCGCCCGCACCATCTGCGCGCTCAGGTTCACGTCGTCGATACCCAGGCCGGCGAGCTCGCTGAGCCGCAGACCCGAGGCGTAGAACAGCTCGAGAATCGCGCGGTCGCGGCGCGCCAGCGGCTCGTCGGATGCGAGGCGCGGTCACGAGGCGGGCCATTTCCTGCTCCGACAGGTGCACCGGCATGCGGACGTCGCGCTTCGGCGTCGGCACCATCGCGCCCGCATCGTCGTCCACCAGCGCCCTCGCGGCGCAGGTACCGCAGGAAGGTGCGGGCCGCCGCGAGCTTGCGGGCCGGCCGAGGCGCGCGACAAGCCCGCGCTTGTGGAGTTCGGCCAGGAAGCCGCGAAGCGCCGTGCGATCGAGGTGCGACGGGCTCGAGCGTCGCGCGCGTGATGCCGGCCAGCACGGCCGCGTGCTCGAGAAACTGCGACAGAGTCGCTCTCGTACGCACGAACCGTGTGCGCCGATGCGCTGCGATTAAGCCTGAGAAACTGCAGGAAGGCTTTGAGATGTGCGTTCATGCATCCAGGTCCGGAGGTCGGCCAGCGCGCGTTCGGCAGATCGCCAGCTTGCGCGCCGAGCTTGTGCTTCGGCGCGCGCGCTCGAGCAGCGGCGGCATGATGCCGAACGTGATGTTCGACGGCTCGATAGTGCGCCGGGTTGGCGTGCGACACGTAGTGCGCCAGCGCGCCGATCGCGGTCGTGCGCGGCGGCGGCGACGGCGGCTCGGCCCGAGGCGAGCGCCGCTGCGTTCAGGCCCGCGATCAGCCCCGACGCGGCCGACTCGACGTAGCCTTCGACGCCCGACATCTGGCCCGGCGAAGAACAGCGACGGTCGCGCGCGCACCTGCCACGTGTCGGCGAGCACCGTCGGGCCCGTTGACGTAGGTGTTGCGGTGCACCATGCCGAAGCGCACGAACTCCGCGTGCTCGAGGCCGGGAATCAGGCGCAGCACGCGCTCCTGCTCGCCCCACTTGATCTGCGTCTGGAAGCCGACCAGGCTGTAGTGATCGCCGGCGAGGTTGTCCTGCCGCAGCTGCACGGCCGCGTACGGCGTCGCGGCCGGTGCGCGGATCGACGCAGGCCGACCGGCTTCATCGGCCCGAAGCGCAGCGTGTCCGCGCCGCGATGCGCCATGACCTCGATCGGCAGGCAGCCTTCGAAGAACTCGCTCCTTGTCGAAGTCGTGGACCGTCGCCGACTCGGCGTGGACGCAGCGCGTCGTAGAACCGCTCGTACTCCTCGCGCGTCATCGGGCAGTTCAGGTAGTCGCCCTCGCCGTCGTCGACGCCGCAGGCCGGCACGCGACGATGTCGCCGGCTGCCGACGGCGTCGCTCGCGCTGTAGCTCGCGGCCTCGTCGAATGTCTCGATCCCAGCGCGACTGCCGGAACACCTTCGTCGCGATCGATCGACTCGGCGAGCACGATCGGACTGATCGCGTCGTAGAAATACAGATGCTCCTGCGCCGACCAGCCGCGCGCAGGTCGGCCGACAGCGCGTCGGAGGTCAGCGGACCGGTCGCGAGGATCACCGGGTCGCGCTCGGTCGACGTCCGGAATCGCCGGCGACTTCGTCGCGGACGATCGTGATGAGCGGATGGCGTCGCGAGCGATTCGGTGACGATCTGCGCGAACCGCGTCGCGGTCGACGGCGAGCGCCGCGCCGGCCGGCACGCGGCTCGCTTCGGCCGCGCGCATCACGAGCGAGCCGAGCCGCCGCATCTCTTCTTTGAGCAGGCCGACGGCGTTATCGAGCTTGTCGCCGCGGAACGAGTTGCTGCAGACGAGCTCGGCGAGGCGATCGGTCTTGTGGACGGCGGTCGGCCGCGACCGGCCGCATTTCGTGCAGCGTGACCGGCACGCCGCTGCGACGCGGCCTGCCACGCCGCTTCGGAACCGGCCAGGCCGCCGCCGACAATCGTGACGCTCATGAGCCGTCACGGCTCATTCTACGCGGCTGTTTCGGGAAGTGCCTCGGATCGCGCGTAGTCGCAGTCCTCGTTGTTGCAGAGAAGCTGCCGGCCGAGCTTCTTGGTCGATCTTCTCGACCAGGTACGGCGCGTCGCACTTCGGGCACGGTCTCGATGATCGGCCGGTTCCAGAGCACGAAGTCGCAGTCCGGGTAGTTCGAGCAGCCGAAGAACGATCTTGCCGCGCTTCGACTTGCGCTCGACGACCTCGCCGCCCTTGTCGGCGTCCTTCGGGCACATCACGCCCGGTCGTCTTGTGCTTGACGTAGCTTGCACTCGGGATACCTGCGTGCAGGCGGTGAACTCGCCGAAGCGGCCCTGCTTGATGACCAGGTTCGCGCTGCAGCGCGGGCACATCTCGTCGAGGATCTGGTCCGGCTTGGCGGCGCGTGAGGCCGCCCTGCTTGGTGGCGATCAGCTTCCGCGTCGTCTTGCACTCGGGATAGCCGGTGCACGCGAGGAACTGGCCGAAGCGGCCGCGCTTCACGGCCATCGGCTTGCCGCAGTTCTCGCACGGCTCGATCTCTTCCTCGCCCGACTCCGACTCGGGCTCCTGCGTCTCGACCTCGCGCGTGTTCGTGCAGTCCGGATAGCCGCTGCAGGCGATGAACGGGCCGAACTTGCCGACGCGCTTCAGCATCGGCGATGCCGCACTTGTCGCACGCCTCGCCGATCTCGATGCCCTTCTTGAGATCGATCATCTCCTTGCCGGCGCGCGCGAGATCCTTCTTGAACTTCTTGTAGAACGCCGTCGAGCGTCTTCGACGTAGTCGGTCTTGCCCTGCTCGATCTTGTCGAGATCGTCCTCGAGGCTGCGCGTGTACTCGACGTCGATGATGTCGTCGAAGCTCTTGGTCAGCAGGTCGCTGATCATCATGCCGAGCGCCGACGGCTTGAACCGTCCTTCGATCTTGTTGACGTACTCGCGATCCTGCAGCACGCCGATGATCGACGCGTAGGTGCTCGGCCGGCCGATGCCGTTTTCTTCGAGCTCCTTGACGAGCGTCGCCTCGGAGAACCGCGGCGGCGGCTGCGTGAACTTCTGCTCGGGCCGCAGCGCCTTCAGCTCGAGCCGATCGCCTTCGGCGAGCGGCGGCAGCACGCCCGACACGGCGTCGTCGTCGTCGTCCGTCGTCGGCGGCCGGCGGTCGCGCCGCTCCTTCTGCTCGGTCTCGCCGGGCGTCAGCCCGTAGGTCGCCATCCAGCCGGCGAACTTCGGCACCGGTGCCCTTGACGCGGAACAGGTAGTCGCCGGCCGTGATGTCGACGGTCGTCTCGTCGAACGTGGCCGGCGGCATCTGCGACGCGACGAAGCGATTCCAGATCAGCCGGTAGAGCGAATACTGATCCGGCGTCAGAGTACGGCTTCACCGTTTCCGGATCGTGCTGCAGCGACGTCGGGCCGAATCGCCTCGTGCGCGTCCTGCGCGTCCGACTTCGTCTTGTAGACGTTCGGCTTCTCGGGCAGGTAGTCGTCGCCGAACGCCGTCCTGATGTGCTCGCGCACCGCGACGATCGCTTCGTCCGCCACGCGCACCGAGTCGGTTCGCATGTAGGTGATGAGGCCGCCGGTCAGCGCCGGGAATCTCGATGCCGCCCTCGTAGAGCTGCTGCGCCAGCATCATCGTCTTCTTGACCGGGAAGCGCGCGGTCTGCTGCAGCTTGCTCGTGATGAACGGCGGCGGCGGCGTTGCGCTTGCGCTCCTTGGTCGACGACCGACGACGACCGTCCACGTCGCGCCCTCGAGATCCGTCGAGGATCGCCTTCGACTCGGCCTCGTTGGCGACCGTGATCGTGCTCGCCGCTCTTCTTGAGCAGCTTCGCTTCGAACTCCGGCGGCTGCGGCCCGGCGAGCCGCGCGAAGACGTGCCAGCATTCCTCGGGCACGAACTGCTCGATCTCGCGCTCGCGATCGCAGATCAGCTTCAAGCGCGACCGACTGCACGCGGCCGGCGCTCAGGCCGCGGCGGACCTTGTCCCAGAGCAGCGGGCTGATCTTGTAGCCGACCAGCCGATCGAGCACGCGCCGCGCGCGCTGCGCGTCGACCATCTTCTCGTCGATGGCGCGCGGATGCTTCGAGCGCCTCCTGAACCGCCTTCTTGGTGATCTCGTTGAACGTCAGCCGGTGGAATCTTCCGCTTCTTGCCCTTCGAGCTCCTGCGTCAGATGCCAGCCGATCGCCTCGCCTTCGCGATCAGGGTCGGTCGCGACGTAGATGTCCGATGGCGTCCTTCGCCGCGTCCTTCAGCTCCTTGATGACCTTCTTGCGCGACTCGAGCGATTCGTACGTCTCGGCGAAGTCGTTGTCGACGTCCACGCCCAGCTTGCTCTTCGGCAGATCGCGGATGTGACCCATCGACGCGATCACTTTGTAGTCGCGCCCGAGATATTTGTTGATGGTCTTCGCCTTCGCCGGCGACTCGACCACGACGAGTGCTTTAGCCATTCGTCCTTATCTCAGCTGCCTTTTTCACCCTAGCACGATCTGTCAAACCCGGACGAACCGGCCGCCGCCGACGCGCCGCACCAGACCCTGCAGTTCGAGCTCGAACAGCCGCGGCAGCAGCCGCGACGGACTGCAGCCCGGATCGCTCGGCAATCGCGTCGAGATCGCACGGTTCGCCGGCGTCAGACAGGCCAGCAGCGGGTCGGGGTCTACCGGCGCCGCTCGGTCGCGTCGGCGCGCCGCCGGCCGGCCCGCGCGGCATGCCCAGCTCCTCCAAGATATCGTCCGCGGACTCCACAATCTTTGCACCGTCCCGCAACAGCGCGTGGCCGCCGCGATTCCGGCCGCTCAGGACGTTGCCGGGAACGGCCAGCACGTCGCGTCCCTGCTCGAGCGCGCACCGCGCCGTGATGAGCGACCCGCTCTTCTCGCCGGCTTCGACGATCGAGCGACCGCGCGCGACAGCCCGCTGATGATGCGGTTGCGCAGCGGAAAGAACTGCTGCTGCGGCGGCGTGCCCGGCACCAGCTCGCTGACGATCGGCGCCGTCGGCCTCGATGTCGCGCGCGCGAGATCGCGATGCTCCGCCGGATAGATCGACGTCGGCGCCCGACCCGAGCACGGCGAGCGTCGACCCGTTCGCCGCGAGCGCGCCGCGATGCGCCGCCGAATCGACGCCGCGCGCCAGACCGCTGACGATCGACGATGCCGCGCGCCGCGAGATCGGCCGCGAGGCGCTCGGCGACGCGTCGAGCGCCGTACGGCGAGCCCGCCCGCGAGCCGACGATCGCGACGGCCGGCGCGTGACAGCGCCGCGAGGTTGCCGCGCAGCCCACAAGCACCGGCGGCGGGTCGGCGATCGCGGCAAGCGCCGCCGGATACGCCGCGTCGCTCCACGGCACCAGCGCGATGCCGGCGCCGTCGCCGCGCGCGAGCGCGGCGGACGCGCGCGCGAGCGCGCGCCGGCTGCGACGCGCGGCCGTGCGCCGCGCATTCGCGGCTCAGGCCGGTGCGAGCGATCGGCGCCGGCGCGACGCCGCGCGTCGCGCAGCTCGCCCGCGCGCACAGCGCGACGCGCAGCGAGGATCGACGCGACGAGACGAGCGACGGCGTCGACAAGATCGCGCCCGGAATGCAGCGCGCGCGGCCACCTCGGCAGGAGAGCGGACCTGAGCAGAGGCATCGCGCGCTCCGCACGCGCGACGCGCGGAGCCCGGCCTCCGACATCTAGTATAGCGACCGCATTCGAATCGGAGGACAGCGATCGACCACATTTCGTAAATCGCTGCGACGCGTCAGCTGCAGGAAAACGCGCCGCTGTCCGGAGCGATTGTCGTGGCACATGGATTGCTCCTCGCGCTATAGTGGAACCGTCTAGTCCCTTGCATGAAACGACCGGTAGCTTGAGCGCCTGCGTTGCGCGTCTGTCGGCAGCGCGTTGCTTGCGGCGTCGCCGGCGTTCGCCGACGCGCGTCACGGAAGCCAAGTCGCAGGTCGATTTCGGCATCGAACGTCGCGCAGCGCGGCCTCTGGCGCGAGGCGATCTACCGCTGGGAGAAAGGCGCGTCGAGATCGATCCCGACCTACGCGGCCGCGTTCAACGACCTCGCGCGTCGCCTACGAGCACGAGGGCCAGCTCGACAAGGCGCGCAAGGCGTACGAGAAGGCGCTCGAGATCGAGCCGAACAATCCGCAGATTCGTCAGAACTACGAGCTGTTCAAGGAAATCAATGACCGCGCGGCTCAGCGAAAGACAAGCCGTAAGCCTCGCGCTCGCCGGCTCGCTGGCGGTCGCGCGCCGTCGCTGCGATCGCCGTGCGGCGGCGAGCTGTTCGAGATCCCGATCGAAACGCCGATCCAGGCCAAGCTCGACGTGTCGGCGTTCCAGCGCGTGCTCGTCGCCGGCTTCGTCGCCGGCGGCAACGACGACGTCGACACGAACCAGGAAACCGTGCGGCTGCTGCGCAGCCAGCTGCGCTCGAAGTCCGTCGCTGCAGCGTGATCGACGCCGACGCGCATGGCGCTGCATCGACGTCGCGCAGGATCAGAACAAGGCGCGCGACCGACGAGCGACGCGCGCGGCCGACGAGGGTCCGATCGGCGAGCGCTCGCGACGACGGCGCGGCAACCAGCCGCACGACGCTGCCCGCAGAAGATCAAGGACGAGAAGGATCTCGAGCCCTACGACCGGCTGTTCGCGAACACCGCGTACTGGAAGCGCATCGGCGAGGAATACCAGAACCCGCTGATCGTCACCGGCACCGGTGCTCGTTCGCGCCGCGCACGTCCGGCCGGGCTTCGTGCACGCGCGAGACCGAGGTCTACGACGGCCTCGGCCGCCGCCGCGTGGTCCCGACGCGGACCTACATGGAGCGCAAGGGCTTCATCCTGCGGCCGAAGTTCGTCTTCATCGACGGCCGCACCGGGCGCGACGATCTCACTCGCTGACGCGCACGCGAAGAAGTGCTCTACAACGCGCAGCAGAACACGCCGGCGCTCTCGTCGTACTTCGAGCTGATGGACCGCATCGTGCCCGACTTCCTCGGCACGCTCAGCAGCCAGAAGATCAAGGGCACCCGCGTCCTGCTGAAGTAGCCGGCAGGCTCGCAGCCGATCTGACTCGTTGCGCCTGAGCCCTTTACACCTGAGCGCAATCGGGCTACAATTATCGTTTTGCACGACGTGGAGGCGACTATGACGCAATCATCCAGGCTGGCGGACGTCAGATGCGCGTGACGCCCGGCGGCTTCGCGACCATCGACGGCACGGCCGGCGAGCCCGGCGCCGAGCTGACGCTCGAGCGAGGTGCTGCTGGTCGAGAAAGACGGCGGCGAGGTGCTCGCCGGCGCGCCGTTTGTCGCCAACGCCCGCGTCGTCGCGGTCGTCGAAGGCGAGACGCGCGGGCCGAAGATCCGCGTGTTCAAGAAGAAGCGCCGCAAGGGCATGCGCCGGACGAAGGGTCACCGCGCGGTGCTACACGCGCGTCGCGCGATCAACGGACAATCTCTGCTCTAGAGTCTACGGATCGCAGCATGGCTCATAAAAAGGACAAGGCAGCTCACGCAACGGCCGCGACTCGAACTCGCAGCGCCTGGGCGTCAAGGCGCACGACGGCAACCTCGTCACCGGCGGCACGATCATCGTCCGCCAGCGCGGACGCCGGTTCCGGCCCGGCCTGAACGCCGGCCGCGGCAAGGACGACACGATCTTCGCGAAGATCGCCGGCCGCGTGAAGTTCGAAGACCACGGCGCGCGCGGGCGCGTCATCAGCATCATCCCCGTCGAGTAGCATCGGTCGAATTTGGTGATCGGGTGATCTGGTGATCGTGGTCGATTGCGAATTCACCAGATCACTCAATCACCAGATCACCAGATTCTCTATGTTCGTTGACGAAGTCGACATTCACGTCGACGGCGGGCAACGGCGGGCGCGGCTGCCTGGCGTTCCGCCGCGAGAAGTTCGTCCCGCGCGGCGGGCCGAGCGGCGGCGACGGCGGCCACGGCGGCTCGGTCTACGTCGTCGCCAGCCCGCACACCAACACGCTCATCAACTACCGCTTCCATCCCGAGTTCAACGCCGAGCGCGGCGAGCACGGCAGGGATCGAACTGCACCGGGCAGAACGGCGAGGATCTCGAGCTCGCGGTGCCCGATCGGCACGCTGGTCTACGAGAAGACCGGCGACGCCGGCGAGCCGCTGCGTCTGCTCGCCGATCTCGCGCACGAAGGCGAGCGCGTGCTCGTCGCGCAGCGGCGGCCGCGGCGGCATGGGCAACGCGCGCTTCGCCACGTCGACCAACCGCGCGCCGCGCAAGGTGCAGCCGGGCGAGCCGGGCGAAGACAAGGATCTGCGGCTCGAGCTGAAGCTGCTCGCGGACGTCGGCCTGGTCGGCTTCCCGAACGCCGGCAAGTCGACGCTCATCGCGCGTATCTCGGCGGCGCGCCCGAAGATCGCCGACTACCCGTTCACGACGCTGACGCCGAACCTCGGCGTCGTGCGGCTCGAGCGACGACCGCAGCTTCGTCGTCGCCGACGTGCCCGGGCTGATCGAAGGCGCGCACCGCGGGCTCGGGCCTCGGCCACCAGTTCCTCCGGCATCTCGAGCGAACCAAGGTGCTCGTGCACCGTCGTCGACGTCTCCGGCGCGACGCGGACGCGATCCGGTCGAGGATCTCGAGACGCTGCGGCAGGAGCTGCGAGCTGTTCCAGCCGGCGCTGGCGGCCAAGCCGCAGATCGTCGCGGCGAACAAGATGGACGCCGTCGATCGGACGACGCGACGGCGGCGGCGTCGAGCGCGCTGGCGCGCGCGCGGCGGCAGCTCGGCCTGCCGTTCTTCCGCATTTCCGGCTGTGACCGGCGCCGGGATGCCCGAGCTGCTCGAGGCGATGTGGCGGCACGTCGCCTCGAACGCGAGTCGGCGCACGCGGCGGCGAGTCCCACGCCGGCATGAGCATCCGGCGCATCGGCATCCTCGGCGGCACGTTCGATCCGATCCACTGGGGCCATCTCGAAGCCGCGTTCGCCGCGGAAACCGCGCTCGAACCTGATGCGGCGTGATGGTCGTCGCCGCGCACATGCCTGCCGCACCGGCCGCAGCCGCACGCGTCGAGCTTTCACCGCTTCGCGATGGTCGTCGCTCGCGGTGGCGGCGCGCGCCGGATGGCGCGCGTCGGACCTCGAGCTGCGCGACGAATCGCAGTCGTACACCGCGGCGACGCTCGCAGAAGTTCCACGAGCGCGGCTACAAGCGCCTCCGAGCTCTACTTCATCCTCGGCGCCGACGCGTTCGCCGATATCGCGACCTGGATGGAACTACCCGGCGATTCTCGATGCCGCGCACTTCGCCGTGATTTCCCGTCCCGGACATCCGGTGGACGACACTCCCGCACCGGCTGCCGCAACCTGGCGCGACCGGATGGTGCGTCCGCCGCTCGACGCCATCAGCCACATCGATCCGATGATCGTGTTGATCGACGCGCCGACGGCGGACGTGTCATCCAGTGCGATCCGGCGAGCGGCGCGCGCGCGGCGAATCGATCGCCGGCGCTCGTGCCCCGATCCGGTGCGCCAACACATTGAGCAGCACGGGCTTTACTCGCCGGCATCGCCTGGACGCCGCGCGCAGCGATCGCGCCTGCGGGCGAGCCGGCAGGCGAGGTTGCATGGCCAAGACTGAGCGGCGCCGCAAGTCCGCGGGCTTCCGCAGCCCGATCGAGCTCGCGCGTTCGCGCGGCCGAAGACAAGAAGGCCGAAGACATCACCGTGCTCGATCTGCGAAAGCGCGTCCGGCTTCACCGATCACTTCGTCGATCTGCTCGGGCAGCAACGCGCGGCAGATGCGCGCGATCGCCGACGCGATCGTCGAGGCGCTGGCCGACCATGGAAAGCCGGCGCACGTCGAAGGCTACAACCGCTCCGATCGATCCGGATGGATCCTCATCGACTACTTCGACTTCATCGTGCACGTCTTCGCGCGCGAGACCGCGCCTGTTCTACGGCCTCGAGCGCCTCTGGGGCAGCGCCGAGCGCGTGGACGATCCCGCCCGCCGACCTGGAACGGCGGCGACTGGGCGCTGCCGCTGGCCTAGCGACAGCTCGTCCTCGCGCCGTCGCTCCTCGCGGCGCCCTGCGCGGCCTGCGAGCGAGCTCCTCGATCACCCCACGCGCGGGCCCGGTCTGCGCCGACGCCGCTGGCAGTCCGATCCTGCCGCTTACGCCGCCGCTCTGCGAATCGCTGCGGCGATCCGCTGCCGTCGTGGCGCGTCATCAGCGCGCGCCGCTGGCGCGCTGCGCCGCGCTGCCGCGCGGCACCGGCCGTCGTCGATCGCGCGCGCGCGGTCGGCGCCTACGACGGCGCGCTTCGCGCCGATCGTCCACGCGCTGAGCTACGACGGGCGGCGCTCGCTGGCGCGGCCGCTGGCGGCGCTGATGCGACAGCCGCGTGCGCCGACGGTGCCTGGCGGGCGCCGACTGCCTGCGTCCCGGTTCCGCTTCATCCGTCCCGGCGCCGCGCGCGCGGATTCAACCAGGCGCTCGACCTCGCGCGGCGGCTCAGCGCGCCGGCGCTGCCGTCCGCCGGCGCTGCGGCGGGTGCGCGCGACGCCGACGCAGACGGGCTGCCGGCCGCGCAGCGCCACCGCAACGTGCGGGACGCGTTCGCGGTCACGCGCCGGCGCGCGCCGCTCCGCGGCTGCGATCGTCGTGCTTGATGGACGATGTCAGCACGACGGGCGCGACGCTCGAGGCGTGCGCCGCGTGCTGACGGAGACGGGTGCGCGGGAGGTGCGGGCGGCTTACAGCGGCTCGAGTCGTGACGCCACCGCGCTGAAGACGTCGGCCGCGATCGCGTCCTTGGAGCGCTCGCCGTCGAGCACGATCCAGCCCTGCTCGGCGGCCTGGCGGTGATAGCTGTCGCGCACGCGGGCCTGCAGCGCGAGATCGCGCTCGTAGCGATCGCGATCGACGGCCTTGCGCTGGACCGCCGTCTCCGGCGCGATGTCGAGGAAGATCGTCAGCCACGCCGGCGGCAGGAACCGCTGCATCTCGGCGAGCCACGCCGGGTCGAGGCCCTGCGCCTCGCCGTAGGCGACGCTCGACGCCATGTAGCGATCGCACGACCAGCATCAGGCCGCCGTCGAGCCAGCGCTGCAGATCGGGCTTCCGCTCGTAGCGGTTGGCGACGTACAGCAGCTGCATCACGTCAGGCCCGTACTCGCGCTCGCCCTGCAGGGCGCGCGCGATCTCCTCGCCGATCGACGTGCCGTAGTCGGGAAACGACACGAGGCGCGCCTTGCGGCCGTCCTGCTTCAGCCGATCGCGCAGCAGCTCGGCCTGCGTCTGCTTGCCGCTCTGGTCGAGCCCTTCGAACGCGATCAGGCAGTCCGGACATAGTCGACGTTCAGTCGACATCGAAGATTAGGCCGACAGTCGGCTCAGTCGAGTCTAGCTTCTCGAGCGCGAGCATGTCGTCGATCGTCTGGCGCCGCCGGATGACGCGCCAGCTCGCCGTTGTCCACGAGCACTTCGGCGGGCAGCGGACGGCGGTTGTAGTTCGAGGCCATCGCCGACCCGTAGGCGCCCGGCGTCGCGGATCGCGACCAGATCGCCGACCTCGAGCGGCGGCAGCATCCGATCGCGGCCGACGACGTCGCTGCTCGCAGACCGGGCCGACGATCTCGTACTGACGCTGGCGCGCCGGCCGCGGTCGACCGGCTCGATCCGGTGAAACGCGCCGTAGAGCGCCGGGCGCAGCAGCTCGGTCATGCCCGGCGTCGATGACCGCGAACTCGCTGACTGCGCGTCGCGCGGCTTCACGATCGACGACGCGCGCGACCAGCACGCCGGCCGGGCCCGACGATCGAGCGGCCCGGCTCGACGACGATCGGCAGGCCGCGTCGGCCGGACTTCGTCGACGAGCGCCGACGCGTAGTCGTCGGCGGACGGCACGGGCGCCGCCGTCGTAGCGAGATCCCGAGGCCGCCGCCCGACGTCGACGTACTCGAGCGCGATGCCCGGCGCGCCGGAGCTCCGCGCGAGGCCGGCGAGCCGCGCCGCCGCGCTGGCGCAGCGGCTCGAGCGTGCGTGATCTGCGACCCGACGTGCACGTGCACGGCGACCAGCTTCAGCGCGGCCGGCCGGCCGATCGCCGGCGAACAGCTCGCGCGCGTCGTCGACCGGCACGCCGAACTTGTTGATCTTGAGGCCGGTCGAAATGTGCGGATGGCTCTTCGCGTCGATGTCGGGATTGACGCGGATCGGCGACGCGCGCCGACGCGCCCAGCCGCGCGCGCGATCGCCTCGACGCGCGCGAGCTCGCCGGCCGATTCGACGTTGATCGCCTTCAGGCCGAGCGGCACGGCGCACTCGAGCTCGGCCGCCGACTTGCCGACGCCGGTGAAGACGATGTCTGCGGGCTGCGAAGCCCGGCGCTTGCGCGCCAGCTCGATCTCCCAGATCGAGTTGGCGTCGGCGGCGCTGCCGAGCTCGCGCAGCAGCCGCGCGATCGCGAGCGTCGAGTTGGCCTTGAGCGCGTAGTGCAGCGCGTGCGGGTAGCCGCCGAACGCCGCGTCGATCGCGCGGTAGCGCTGGCGCGGATCGCGCGGCGCTGTAGACGTAGAGCGGCGTGCCCTCGGCCGCGGCGATCGCCGACAGCGGGACGCCGTCGCAGACGAGCTCTTGAGAGGGTTGCGGAGAAGCCGACCACAGCGGTGTGTCGACGCTATCACTAACTCCACTCAGCCCTGCATGTCTGCCGATCTGCCGGCCGCGTCGCCGGACGCGCATCGACGACGCTCGATCCAGCGCTGCCTGCAGCGGCGATCAGCTCGCCTGGGAGCTCATCGTCCGCCAGTACTGGCGCAAGGTGTTCAACGTCGCGCTACAAGTTCGTCGGCAAGCACGACGAGGCCGAGGATCTGACGCAGGACATCTTCCTGAAGATCTTCAAGTCGCTCGACACGTTCGACCGGCGCGCGAACTTCCAGACCTGGCTGATCAGCGTCAGCCGCAACCTCTGCATCGATCACTACCGCAGCGTCCGCAAGGAGCGCGAGACGATCGACCGCGACGTCGACGCGGACGAGCTGACGCCGGCGTCGCGCCGAGCCAGAGCCCGATCGCGGCGCTCGAGCAGCGCGATCGCGTCGACGCTGCTGCGGCAGGCGCTGGCGGCGCTGCCCGACGACGCTGCGGACCGCCGTGCTGATGCGCGACATCCAGGAGCTGTCGTATCAGGAAATCGCCGATCAGCTGCGGCTGCCGGAAGGCACCGTGAAGTCGCGCATCAACCGCGGCCGGACCGAGCTGGCGCGCCAGATCCGGAAGCTGCGCGGCGACGACTTCAGCCCGAGCGGCACGTCGCCGAAGCGCACGGGAGCGCATCGATGAACGTGACAACCGAACAGACCGGCGCGCGTCGTCGATCGTCCGCGTCGGCGAGACCGCGGCTGATGTATCCGATCCTCGTCGATTTCTCGTCGGCCGTCACCGGCGCTCGATCGCCGCGGGCGAGCGCGAAGATCCTCATCGACCTGACGCCGGTCACCTACGTCGACAGCGCGACGATCGGCTGCCTGATGGATCTCTACCGGCAGGTGCAGCGCCGCCGGCGGCCACCTGAAGCTGTCCGGCGTGCAGAAGCGCGTCGAGACGATGCTGACGATGACCGGCGCGCAGAACTTCATCGAGATCCACGCCGACGAGCCGAGCGCCGTCAAGAGCTTCGGGGGCTAGCCATGCGCACGATCAAGACCACGACCGGCGCCGACATCGCGCTCGACGGCGACCTGCTCGCCGTCATGGAGGCGCTCTACCAGGAAGTCACCGCGCAAGCGCGAGCTCGAGCGATCGTTCGAGGACATGGTGCAGCGAGATCCAGCACCTGATCGAGCAGATGGACGACGAGCGAGCGCCGCACCTACCTGGCCGAGAGCCTGTTCCTCAACACCGTGAAATACGAGAACGACAAGCTCGAGGCGCTATGCATGCAAGAAGCTGACGCAGAAAGTAGCGGTGTCCCTGAACTTCCTCGCCACGCGGCTTCCAGTGCTCGTGGCCCGTGGAGCACGCTCGTGATGCTCTGCGACGGCCGCATGGTCTGCGGCTGCGCCGATCCGCTACGGCCAGCGCGTGCTCGGCGACGCGCGCGACGGCGTCGGTCGCGCGACGTCTGGACCGGGCCGGTCGATCACGGCGCTGCGCGAGGACCTCAACGCCGGCGGATCGAAGTTCTGCGGCGACTGCCCGCTGAAGCTGCCGCTCAAGAAGGACGAGGCGCCGCCGGTCGCGGCCGATCGACGCCGGGCCGCTGCCGTCGCGGCTGTACATCGAGTGCACGGCGGCCTGCAACATCTCGTGCACCGAGGCCTGCTGCGCGCCGGAAACCGGCATCACGCGGACGCGGCAGGCCGGCATGCTCGACTTCGACCTGTTCCGCCGCGTCGATCGACGAGGCCGGGCCGTCGCTCGGCCGCATCGACTTCTTCAACTACGGCGAGGCGTTCCTCCACAAGCGCGCGATCGAGATGTGCGAGTACATCAAGACGCGCTTCCCGCACATCTATCTCTACACGAGCACCAACGGCCTGGCGTTCACCGAGGCGCAGGCGCGCCGGCTGGTGCACTCGGGCATCGACGAGGTGACGTTCTCGATCGACGGCGCGACGCCGGACAGCTACGTGAAGTACCGGCAGCGGGGCAGCAATACGTAACTGAACGAAGTACAA
>ERZ1370068.3724-contig-2823_pt1 | contig 17413 bp, 24 predicted proteins | sample MGYA00561227_ERZ1370068 | MGnify/ENA primary metagenome ERZ1370068 (study PRJEB38410, sample SAMEA6850437) | metagenome | study: Metagenomic assessment of the ecological functions of the soil: analysis of the soil microbiota associated with the...
TTCAACCGGGTGACGGTGGACGGCGATCGAGTCCACCAGCGACACGGTGGCGGTGCTGCCGCCAACGGGCTGGCCGAGAACGCGCCGCTCGGAGCGCAGCGGCCGGGGCTGCGGCAGTTCCGCCAGGCCCTCGAGGCCGTCGCCGAAGGCTGGCCAGAGATGCTGGTCGCAGGACGGCGAGGGCGCGCACCAAGCTGGTGCAGGTGCGGGTGTCGGGCGCGCCGGACGCCGCCGGGAGGCGCTGGTGGCCGCCCGCAGCGTGGCCAACTCCCCCTGGTCAAGACCGCCATCTGCGGCGGCGCGACCCCAGCTGGGGAGCGCTATCATGACGTGGCGCTCGGCAAGTCGGCGGCGCGAGTCGCCGGCCGACCGGGTGGCGATCGCAGATCGGCGAGGAGGCGCATCGTGGAGCGCGGGATGCTCCCGGGCCGGGCGCGCGCATGGACCGCGTGGAGCGACGCATGCGGGGCGCCGAGTACACCATCGGCATCGAGCTCGGGCTGGGCCGCGGCGCAGGACTCGCAGTGTGGACCTCCGGACCTCACCGAGGAGTACGTGCGGCTCAACTCGAAGTACACGACGTAACGAAGTTAACGACGCACGACCGCGAGCTTCATTCCCTCGGCCCTTCAGGGGTGCGGCGGGAAGCGCGGTGGCCCACGGGGCCCGCCGCTCGACGGTCGGAGGCGAACCGAAAGGACGGCACTATGGCGTGCGTTGACCATGAAGGAGCTGCTGGAGGCCGGGGTGCACTTCGGCCACCAGACCAAGCGCTGGAACCCGAAGATGCAGAAGTACATCTTCGGCGAGCGCAACGGCATCTACATCATCGACCTGCAGAAGACCCTCAAGAAGTTCCGCGAGGCCTACGCCTTCATGCGCGACCTGGCCGCCCAGGGCGGCACCGTGCTCTTCGTGGGCACCAAGAAGCAGGCGCAGGAGGCGGTGCTGGAGGAGGCCGCCCGCTGCGGGATGTTCTACGTCAACCACCGGTGGCTCGGCGGCACCCTGACCAACTTCGCGACTATCCGGAAATCCATTGCGCGTCTCAAGAAGCTCGACGAGATGAAGGAGACGGGCGAGTACAGCGGCTGCCAGAAGGAAGTGCTGGGCCTGGAGCGTGAGCGCGAGAAGCTCGAGAAGGCCCTGGTCGGGATCAAGAACCTGGACCGGCTGCCCTCCGCCGTCTTCATCGTCGACCCGAAGAAGGAGGACATCGCGGTCGAGGAGGCGCGCGCGGCTCGCCATCCCCATCGTCGCCATCGTGGACACCAACTGCGACCCCACCGTGATCGACTATCCACGTCCCGGCAACGACGACGCCATCCGGGCGGTGCGCCTCATCACCGCCGCGCATGGCGGACGCCATCAACGAGGGTCGAGGCACGCTCGCCAAGGAAGAGGCGGAGGAGATCCCGGCCTCGCCGGACATGCCCGTGGTCACGGAGGCCGAGATGACCGCATCGGCGGAGGCCGGCGCCTAGCCGGCCAGCGCGCCGAGGGACGACTCGACTCGATGGCATCCGCCGCGGAACTGGTGAAGGAGCTCCGGGAGCGGACCGGGGCCGGCGTCATGGACTGCAAGGCCGCGCTGGATGCCTCAAGGGCGATCTGGCAGGGCGCGGTGGAGTTCCTGCGCAAAGAAAGGGCTCGCCGACGCGGCCAAGAAGGCGCATCGGGAAGCCAGGACGGCGTGGTGCACGCCTACATCCACCCGGGGCCAAGCTCGGCGTCCTCGCTGGAGGTCAACTGCGAGACCGACTTCGTGGCCCGCACCGACGACTTCCAGCAGCTGGTCAAGGACCTCGCCATGCAGGTGGCGGCGGCCAGCCCCGCCTACGTGTCGCGCGAGAGAGGTGCCGGGGCGCGGTGATCGAGAAGGAGCGCGAGATCTACCGCGAGCAGATGGCGGACCAGAAGAAGCCGCCCCAGGTGCTCGACAAGATCATCGAGGGCAAGCTGGAGAAGTTCTTCGCCGAGCAGTGCCTGCTCGAGCAGCCGTTCGTCAAGGACGCCACCGGCAAGCACCCGGATCAAGGACATGGTGGACCAGGCCGACGTCCAAGATGGGCGAAGCGGGTGGTGGTGAAGCGCTTCGCGCGGTTCCAGAGGTGGGCGAGGCGGCCGGCGTGAGTGCCGCCCGCCGCTACCGCCGCGTGCTGCTCAAGCTCTCCGGCGAGGCGCTCGCGCGGGCAACCGCGGGTACGGCATCGACCGGAGACGATCGGGCGCGATCGCCGACGAGATCCGCGAGGTGGTGGCCCTGCGGCGTGCAGCTCGCGGTGGTCATCGGCGGCGGCAACATCTTCCGCGGCATCGCGGCCAGCGCCGGCGGGATGGAGCGGGCCACCGGCGACTACATGGGCATGCTCGCCACCGTCATCAACGCGCTGGCGCTGCAGGACGCCATCGAGAAGGCGCGGGGTGGCCGACGCGCGTGCTGTCCGCCATCGAGATGCGCGCGGTGGCCGAGCCGTACATCCGCCGGCGCGCCATCCGCCATCTGGAGAAGGGCCGGGTGGTGGTCTTCGCCGCCGGCACCGGCAATCCGTTCTTCACCACCGACACCGCCGGCGCCCTGCGCGCGGTGGAGATCGGCGCCGAGGCCATCCTCAAGGCGACCAAGGTCGACGGCATCTACACCGCCGATCCCGGCCCAGGACCCGACGGCCAGCAAGCTGCCGCGGATCGGCTACATCGAGGTGCTGAACCGCGGCCTCGAGGTGATGGACACCACGGCCATCTCGCTCTGCATGGACAACAAGCTGCCCATCGTGGTCTTCGACCTTACGCGCCGGGGCAACATCCGGCGAATCGTCATGCGGCGAGCCGGTGGGCTCGGTGGTGTCCGCAGACGCCGGATCGCTCAGGGGTGAGCGCATGCATGACGGCGGTGATCAAGGACATGGAAGCGCGGATGCAGGCGGCGGTGGATCTTCTCGCGCGGGAGTTCGCGGGCGTGCGCACCGGCCGGGCGCAACACGCGCTGCTCGACTCGATCGGGTCGAGGCCTACGGCAACCTGACGCCGATCAACCAGCTCGCCTCGGCCGTCGGTCCCGGATCCCGAGACGCCTGGTCATCCAGCCGTGGGACGCGTCCACAGATCAGCGCGATCGAGAAGGCCATCCAGAAGTCCGATCTCGGGCTCACCCCGGCCAGCGACGGCAAGGTGATCCGGCTCACCATGCCGACGCTGACCGAGGAGCGCGCAAGCAGCTCGCCAAGACGGTGGGCAAGTTCGCCGGAGGACGCGCGCGTGGCCATCCGCAACGTCCGCCGCGAGGCCAACGACAAGCTCAAGGCGCTCGCCAAGGACAAGAAGGTGTCGCAGGACGAGGAGCGCCGCGGGCACGATGTCATCCAGAGAGCACCGACCGGTTCATCGGCAAGGTGGACGACCTCGCGAAGAAGAAGGAAGGCGAGGTCCTCGCGATCTAGGTGCTCCGGCGCGCGCCGTCTGCGATGACGAAACGCCTGATTTTCCTGGCGGTCTCGCGCTGCATCGGTACACTTGACGCCCATGGCGTTTCCCGGCCTCTGGCGTGTACCGTGGCCGAGCTCTCGCGCCTTCCGGAAGCGGAGCTCGGAGCGCGTCCTGGCCCGCGCCCGTCCCCGCCATGTCGCGATCATCATGGACGGCAACGGGCGCTGGGCCACGCGGCGCGGGCTGCCCCGGGTGGCCGGCCATCATCCAGGGTGTCAAGGCGGTGCGCGAGACCGTCCGCCGGCGCGGGAGAGCTCGGCATCGACTTCCTCACCCTCTACGCGTTTTCCTCCGAGAACTGGCAGCGTCCGAGACCGAGGTCTCCTTCCTCATGACCTTGCTCGAGCGGACCATCGACGGCGAGCTGCCCGATCTCATGGCCAAGAACGTCCGCTTCCGCGTGATCGGCCGCTCCGCCGGCATGTCCCGCCGGCGTGCGGCGCCGCATCGAGCACGTGGTGACGGAGACACGCCGCCAACACCGGGCTCACCCTGGTGCTCGCGCTGAACTATGGCGGACGCGACGAGATCGTGGACGCGGTGCGGGCGCTGGCGCGGGCGGTGCGCGCGGGCGCGATCGATCCGGAGGACATCGACGAGGCCGCGGTGGCGCGGGCGCTCTACACCGACGGCATGCCCGATCCCGACCTGCTCATCCGGACCAGCGGGGAGATGCGGGTGTCGAACTTCCTCCTCTGGCAGATCGCCTATACCGAGCTCTGGGTGACGCCCACGCTCTGGCCGGACTTCGGAGCGCGCGACCTCTACGTGGCCGTCGCCGACTTCCAGCGCCGGCGATCGCCGGTTCGGGCGCGGTGTGAGGGCAGGGGTGGAGGACGTGACCCTCCCGGAACGGTGGCGGCCCCTCCGCGGCGCGGCCTCGATGCGGCGGGCGCTGAGCACGGTGGTGCTGCTCCCGCTCTTCCTCTGGCTGGTGATGGCGGGGCCGCTCGTGGCTCTACGGCGCCAGTCATCGTGCTCGTGGGCGCGCTGGGCCAGTGGGAGTTCACCGGGATGTTCGAGCGCGCGGGCGTGCGGACCATGCGGGCCCTCGGCCTCGTGGGGGCGTGCTCGTGACCGCCAGCTTCGCGCTGCCGGTGTCCGAGCGCGTGGTGCTCACCGCCGTGCTCCTGGGCGCGCTCACCGCCGCGCTCTGGCGGCAGCGCGCTCGGGCAGCTGGAATGGCAGCCCGCGGTGGTCACGATCTTCGGGATCCTCTACGTGAACTGGCTCTTGGGCTATGCCTTCTGGCTCCGGGACCTCGAGGCGGGCAAGGAGTGGGTGCTGCTCCTCGTATGGGTGACCTGGCTGGGGAGACCGCGGCCTACCTGGTGGGCTCCACGGCCGGGCGCCATCGGCTCGCGCCGCTGGTGAGCCCCAAGAAGACCGTGGAGGGCGCCGTCGCGCAGCTGGTGGTCTCGGTGCTGGCGGCGGTGATCGCGCACGCGTGGTTCTTCCACGCGCTGGGGCTCGCTCGGCGCGGCGGGGTGGGGCTCGTCCTCGGCGTGTCCGGCCAGATCGGCGACCTCGTGGAATCGGCCCTCAAGCGGAGCGTGGGCACCAAGGACACCGGCAGCCTCATCCCCGGCCACGGCGGGATGCTCGACCGGATCGACGGCCTGCTCTTCAACACGCCGGTGCTCTTCTACTGCGCCGCGCTACGTGCGAGGGACTGCGAGTGAAGCGGCTGATTCTCCTGGGCGCGACGGGCTCGGTAGGGCGCCGGGCGCTCGAGCTGGTGGACCAGTTCCCCGGCGAGTTCCGCGTGGAGGGGCTGGCCGCGCGCGGATCCAATCCCGAGCTCGTGGCCGATCTGTGCCTCAAGCACCGCCCGCGCGCCCTCGCGCTGAGCCGATCCAGGACGCGGTGGACGCGGTGGCGCGCCTCCTGCCCGGCCGCATCCGGAGATCCTCCGGGGCGCGGCGGGCCTGGTCACGCTCGCGGGCGAGGTCGACGCCGACGTGGTGCTGTCGGCCATCGTGGGCGGGGCGGGACTCCTGCCGACCATGGCCGCCATCCGGTCCGGCAAGACGGTGGCGCTGGCCAACAAGGAGACGCTGGTCGATGGCGGGAGCCTCATGACCGCGCGCCGCCGCGCGCCGCGGGAGTTCCCTGCCTGCCGGTCGACTCCGAGCACAGCGCGGTGTTCCAGTGCCTGGTCGGGCACAATCGCGACGGAGGTGCACCGCATCCTCCTCACCGCCTCCGGCGGACCCTTCCGCCGGATGTCGGCGGCGGACCTGGCGCACGTCACCGTGGAGCAGGCGCTCAACCATCCCACCTGGAAGATGGGCGCCAAGATCACGGTGGACTCGGCCACCCTCATGAACAAGGGGCTCGAGGTGATCGAGGCCCGCTGGCTCTTCGACGTCCCATCCGAGCGCGTGCAGGTGGTGGTGCACCCGCAGTCCATCGTGCACTCCATGGTGGAGTACGTGGACGGCTCGGTGATCGCCCAGCTCGGCGTGGCCGACATGGGCATCCCCATCCTCTACGCGCTTCACCTATCCGTCGCGGCTGCCCGCGGCGGCGGAGCGCCTCGACCTCACGCGGGTGGGGGCGCTGACCTTCGAGGCGCCGGACACCGATCGATTCCCCTGCCTCGCCCTCGCGCGCCGCGCGCTCCAGGCGGGCGGGTGGCGCCCGGTGGTGCTCAACGCCGCCAACGAGGTGGCGGTGGCCGCCTTCCTCGAAGGGCGGATCCGCTTCATCGAGATCGCCCAATTGATCGAGGCGGGCCCTGGCGCACGTGCCGGCCGGGGGCTCGCCGATATCGAAACATGCGTGGACGTGGATGCCGGGACGCGCCGGGCGGTGACGGGATGGCTGCCTGCCGGCGCGCCCTCGGCGCCACGGATCACGGGAGGTACGCGACGTGACGTCGGTCCTGGCATTCATCATCGTCATCGGCATCCTCATCGTCATCCACGAGCTGGGACATTTCGTGGTGGCGCGTCTCTGCGGCGTGGGCGTGGAACGGTTCTCCATCGGCTTCGGGCCCGTGCTCTGGCGCTACCGGGGCAAAGAAACCGAGTACTGCGTCTCCGCCATTCCCATGGGCGGCTACGTGAAGATGATGGGCGACGACGAGAACCCGCTCGAGGGCGGGGCGGGGCCGACCGTGGATCCGGCCAAGGCCTTCCACAGCAAGCCGCTCCTCGCCCGCTTCCTCATCGTCTTCGCCGGTCCCGGGATGAACTTCGTCCTGCGCCGCCGTCATCTTCGCCCTCGTGTACATGATCGTGGGCCGGCCGGTGCTCCCGCCCGTGATCGGTCGCGTGGCGCCCGACGGCGCTGCCGCCAAGGTGGGGCTCGCCCCCGGCGACAAGGTCAGCGCGCTGGACGGCCGCCCCGTGAAGTACTGGGAGGACGTGCTCCGCGCCATCCAGGACGGGGAGGGGCGGGCGATGGAGCTGACGGTGACCGGGCCCGCGGGCGCCGAGCGCAAGGTGACGGTGACGCCGGCGCGGGTGAAGGAGCGGGACATCTTCGGCGACGAGCGCGAGGTCTGGGACGTCGGCCTGGGTCCGTATATCGCGCCCATCATCGGCGACGTCGTGTCCGGATTCCCCGCCGCGCAGTCGGGGCTCCGGGCCGGCGACACGGTGGTGGAGATCGAAGGCCGGCCGGTGCAGTCCTGGATCGATCTGGCCGAGTCCATCAACCGCGCGGCCCGGCCAGCCCACCCGGCTGGTGGTGCAGCGGGGTGGCGAGCGCGTCACCATCACGCTGACCCCGCGCGCGGTCAAGGACCGAGGGCTCGACGGGAAGGAGGTCGAGGTGGGGCGGATCGGCATCAGCCCCGCCCCCGCCGGCACCTATGTGCGGGTCAACCCCATCGTCGCGCTGCGGGACGGTGCGCAGAAGACGGCGGAGGTCACCGCGCTCACCGCCATGGGCTTGTGGAAGATCGTGGTGGGCCAGCTCGACCGCTCCAATATCGGCGGGCCCATCCAGATCGCGCAGGCGGCGGGGAGCAGGCCCGGCAGGGGCTGCCGAGCCTGGCCTTCTTCACCGCGGTGATCAGCGTGAACCTGGCGCTCCTCAACCTGCTGCCGGTGCCCATGCTGGACGGCGGGCACCTGCTCTTCTTCGTGTGCGAGGCCATCCTCGGCCGGCCGCTGTCGCTGCGGAAGCGTGAGGTGGCCCAGCAGGTGGGCTTCGTGCTGCTGATGATGCTGATGGTGTACGCGGTGTACAACGACCTGGTGCGCATCGACGTCTTCCGCTTCTTCCGCTAGCCAGCGAGGCGAGGGATATGGGCCAGTACGAGTGTCACGTCTTCGTCTGCACGTCGGGTGAGACCTGTCCCCAGCAGGGCGATGTCGAGAAGATGCGTCAAGACCCTGCGCACCGCCGTGGCCGCCGCCGGCAGGCACAAGGAAGTCCGCGTCAACAAGGCGGGCTGCTTCTCGCAGTGCGGGCACGGGCCGATGATCGTGGTCTACCCGGAGAATGTCTGGTATCACGGGCGTCGCCGAGTCGGATCTCGCCGAGATCGTCCGAGTCCCACATCCTGGGCGGCCGGCCGGTCAGCGCGCCTGCTCTACGAGCCCGGCGTGCCGGGCGCCAACAAGGTGACGCTCCCGCCCAGCGAAGCCTGATGCGCTGGAACCAGAGTCCTCATCCCCACGCTGCGGGACGATCCCGCCGACGCCGAGGCGGTGAGCCATCGCCTCATGGTGCGGGCCGGATTGATCCGCCAGCTCGCCGCCGGCATCTACGTGTATCTCCCGCTCGGCCATCGGCGTGCTCGACAAGGTGAACGCGGTCATCCGTCGAGGAGATGAACGCGCATCGGGGGCAGGAGATCACGATGCCGGTGCTCCATCCCGCCGAGATCTGGCAGCAGTCCGGCCGCTGGGACGCCATCGGGGCGGAGATGTTTCGCCTGAAGGACCGCTACGGCCGGGACATGTGCCTGGGCATGACTCACGAGGAGGTCATCGCGTGGCTGGCCTGCGCGGAGATCCGGTCGTATCGTGAGCTGCCCCAGATCTGGTACCAGATCCAGACCAAGGAGCGCGACGAGGCGCGGCCGCGGTCGGGGTGCTGCTGCACGCGCGAGTTCCTCATGAAGGACTCCTACACCCTCGATCCCGACGCCGGCCGCGCTCGGACCGCTCCTATCGTGCGCACCACGAGGCGTACTGCCGCATCTTCGAGCGCTGCGGCGTGCGCTATATCGTGGTGGACTCGGATCCAGGCATGATGGGGGCTCGGGGTCGCACGAGTTCATGGCGCCCAGCGCCGCCGGCGAGGACGACGTGGCGCTGTGCGCGGCGTGCGGCTATGCCGCCAATGTCGAGCTGGCCCGCGGGTGCCCGTCACGCCGCGGGCGCCGTGGAGCGCTCCGGAGGAGGTGGCCACCCCGGACGCGCGCACCATCGCCGAGGTGTCCGCCCAGCTCAAGGTGGATCCCGCGCTGACGATCAAGTCGCTGGTGTTCATGGGACCGGCGGGCCCCGTGCTGGCGCTGGTCCGCGGCGACCACGGGCTGCACGAGCGTAAGCTCGCCCGGGCCCTGCGCGCGGAGGCCCGCCCCGCCCAGGCCGAGGAGGTGAGCCGGCTTCTCGGCGTGGCGCCGGGCTAGTACAGCCAGTTGGCGGCGGGGTTTTGGATCAACTTCATGAAGCCGACCGGGATGCGTGACCAGGGATGGCTTTCCCGACCCGCCAGCACCAGCACCCGGTGCTTCCGGTCGGCGCTCAGCCGGTTCGCGAGGAACCGACCCGGCCGAAGCCGGCACCCACCACGATGTAGTCGAGACCTGGCTTTCCATGACGAACCCGTCGCCCACTTTCGTCTCGGTCGCGGCAGCGCTGGCTGCGCAGCGGTGCTCCCCTGTCATACTCCGACACCGAACCACCCGCGGCAAAGGGGGCGGGACGGGAACACGAGGAATCTGGCTGAAGGAGCAGCGGCATGGCGTATGATCTCTATTACTGGCCGACGATCCAGGGGCGCGGCGAATTCGTCCGCCTCGCCTTTGGAAGATGCCGGCGTCGACTATTTCGATGTGGCGCGCGAGCCCGGCGGCGTCCGCGTGCGATGCAGCGGCTGATGGACGAAGCCGCCGGCGCCCATCCGCCCTTTCGCCCCGCCGTTCCTGAAGCACGGCGACGTGATGATCGCGCAAACCGCGAACATCCTGGCTTTATATCCACGGGAGACACGCCACGGTCTCGCGCCCCGCAGTGAGACCGGGCGGCTATGGAAGCACATCAGCTGCAACTGACGATCGCCGATATCGTGGATGAAGCGCACGATACGCATCATCCGACGTCGCCGCGAGCCTCTATTACGAGGACCAGCAGCCCGAAGCCCCGTCGCCGCGCCGCCGACTTCATCGCCAACCGCATCCCAAAATATCTGCGGCTACTTCGAGCGGATCCTCGAACGCAACCCGCGGGAGCGCCGGCATCGTCGGCGAGCCGGGTCAGCTGTTGCGACCTGTCGCTGTTTCAGCTCGTTGCCGGTCTGCGCTATGCCCCTTCCCGCGGGCGATGGGAACACTGGCGCCTGCGCTTTCCACGCGTCGGCGCGCTGCACGAGGCGTCGCCGCACGGCCCGCCTCGCGCGGCCTGTTTACAGTCACCGCGGCGGATTGCCTTTAACGAGCATGGCATTTTCCGCCACTACCCGGAACTCGATGCCGCGCACTGATGATGCTTCGAGTTCAGCCGCACGTACGGCGGTGGCGCAAACCGCGATGGGCAAGGCATAACGGTCCGCAATGGTCCATCATTGCTTATGCTGGACCTGCAGGTAATGGATTGCGGGGCGTTCCGTTCCGCGCACCAAGAAGGACCCGGTCGAGGGTCATCGTGGTGGGATGTCGACAAGAAACAGTAGATTTGCGAGGAGCGGGCGGGTGTGGACTCGAATGGCCGCCCGGCGTCAATAGCAGAGCAATCCTTGGAAGACGCGTGCTATCGCTGATTGGCAGGCGCGGGCTCGCCCGCCTTAAACAGGATACCCCCGGGGCCATGACGATGCGGATACGGCTGTTGCGTGCGGCTTTGGGTGCCCTTGTCCTGGCGATGGGAATTGCTCCCGCCGCGCTGGCGCAGAAATCGGGTGGTGTCCTGCGGATCCATCACCGCGACAGTCCAGCCAGCATGTCGATCCATGAGGAGGGCACGATCTCGGCGTGATCATGCCGATGATGGGGGTGTTCAATAACCTCGTGCTCTTCGACCAGCACGTGCCGCAGAACCGGCGATCGCACTCGATCGTGCCCGATCTCGCGACGAGCTGGACGTGGAGCGAGGACGGCACCGACACTGACGCTTCAAGCTGCGCGACGGCGTCAAATGGCATGACGGCAAGCCGTTCACCGCCGCGGACGTCAAGTGCACCTTCGACCTGCTGACCAGGCAAGGCGACGGAGAAGCTTCGCCTCAATTACCGCGAAGCCTGGTGGGCACAATCTCGACAGGAGGTCACCGCCAATGGCGACTCCGAGGCAACGCTTCCATCTGAAGCGGCCGCAGCCGGCTGCTCTCGCCTTGCTCGCTTCGGGCGTACACGCCGATCTACCCCTGCCACGTCTCGCCGGCGCAGATGCGGCAGCACCCGATCGGCACCGGGTCCGTTCAAGTTCGTCGAGTACAAGCCGAACCAGGTCGATCAAGGTCGCGCAAGCAACCCGGATTACTGGAAGCCAGGCCGGCCCTATCTCGACGGGATCGAATACACGATCATCCCGAACCGCTCGACCGCGATCCTCGCCTTCGTCGCCGGTCAAGTTCGACATGACCTTCCCCTACGAGGTGACGTTTCCGCTGCTCAAGGACATCAAGGCGCAAGCGCCGCAGGCGAGTTGTGTAAGGAAGGGGCGGCGAACAGGTCGGTCGGCGTCCTGATCAATCGCACGCAAGCCGCCGCTTCGACAACGCCGATGTGCGGAACGCGATCGCCCTGACCTTGGACCGCCAATCATTCATCGACATCCTTGGGCGAGGGGACGGGGCGACGTCGGCGGTGCTTTGCTGCCGCCCCGGAAGGCGTATGGGGTATGCCGACAGAGCGGCTGATGACCTTGCCCGGCTATGGCGGCGACGCGAAACAGAACCGCGAAGAAGGCGCGCGAGACTGATGAAAAAGGCTCGGCTACGGCCCCGACAATCATCTGACGATAAAGCTCTCGACCCGCAACATCCCCGTATATCGCGATCCCGCGCAATTTTGCTCGATCAGCTGAAGGAGATCTGGATCGACGGCGATCTCGAACTGGTCGAAACGGCCAATGTGGGTGCCGAAGCTGATCCGCAAGGATTTTACGATCGGCTTGAACATTACTGGGCACCGCGGTCGACGAACCCGACGTGTATTTCTACCAGAACTATGTCAGCGGCTCGAAGCGCAACTACCCCGGCTACAAACGACCGGAGTTCGACAAGCTGGTCGACCAGCAATCGCAAGAGTCGATCCGGTGAAGCGCAGAAGCTGGTGCAGGACGCCGATTACCTGCTGCAAAAGGGTCTCGGGCGACCGATCATCTATCATGTGCGCGCGGCGACCTGCTGGCAGCCGCGGCGCAGAGGATCACGATGATGGTCAACAGCCAGTACAACGGCTGGCGTATGGAAGATTGGTGGCTCGACCGATAGCGCGTCCGACCCGTTGCACAGAAACCGCGCACGCGAAATGGTGCTAGCGGCACCGGTTCAGGCAGGCGCCGTGCTAAGCTTTCGGTCGTGGTGTCCCAGAGATGGCGATGAATCGCAAGCTTGTTCCACACCACTCCCATTGGGGCGCGTTCAATGCCGTCGTCGAGGACGGCAAGGTGGTCGGCGCCGTCCCATTCGACTTTGATCCCGACCCCTCGCCGCTGATCGAGGCGATCCCGGACTCGGTGCATTCGCCGACTGCGCATCGCTCGCCCGATGATGCGCGCAGGTTGGCTGAAGGACGGGCGGGCGAGCGGCCAGGGCCGCGGCCGCGAGCCGTTCGTGCCGGTCTCGTGGGAGCGAGCGCTCGAACTTGTCGCCGGCGAGCTTGCGCGCGTGCGGCGCGAGCACGGCCCGTCGGCGATGATGGGCGGTTCGCAGGGGCTGGTCCTCGGCCGGTCATTTTCACGAGGCGCGCGGGCAATTGCGGCGATTTCTCGCCGCCTCGGGCGGCTTTGTCGACCAGACCAGCAACTACAGCTTCGGGACCGCGCTGACCTTTCTGCCGCATATCCTCGGCAGCGCGCAGGCGGTCACCGGGCCGCTGACCTCGTGGTCGTCGATCGCGCGGCATACCCGGCTGTTCGTCATGTTCGGCGGCGCCAACCCGAAGAACACGCAGGTCGCCAAGGGTGGGTGCGCCTGGCATGGCACCAGCGGCGCGTTGGCGGCGCTCGCGCGAGGCCGGGGTTCGGGCGATCAATGTCAGCCCGATCCGCGAGGACGGGCCGGAGGCAGTGCGGCCCGAATGGATCGCGATCCGGCCCAATACCGATACCGCGATGATGCTGGCGCTGGCGCATACGCTGATCGCCGAGCGCCGCCACGACGAGGCGCTTTCTCGCCCGCTACTGCACCGGCTTTCAGCGCGTGTGCTGCCGTACCTGACCGGCGAGACCGACGGCCAGCCGAAGGACGCGGCGTGGGCGGCGGCGATCACCGGCGTCCCGGCCGAGACGATCCGCGACCTGGCGCGGCAGATGGCGGCATACGCGCACGATGCTGACCGCATCCTGGTCGCTGCAGCGCGCCGACCACGGCGAGCAGCCCTATTGGGCGCTGGTGCTGCTTGCCGCGTGTCTCGGCCAGATCGGATTGCCGGGCGGCGGCTTTGGCTTCGGCTATGGCTCCGGCGCCAGTCTGGCCGAGCCGCCGCTGCTATTCCCCGGCCCGGCGATGCCGGTCGCTGCCCAATCCGGCGCGGCTCGCGATACCGGCTGCGCGCATCGCGGATTGCCTGCTCAATCCCGGCGCGCGCTACGACTACGACGGCAAGAGCGCGACCTATCCCGATATCCGGCTGGTCTATTGGGCCGGCGGCAACCCGTTCCACCACCACCAGGATCTGAACCGGCTGCGCCGCGCCTGGCAGCGCCCGGAGACGATCATCGTGCACGAGCCATGGTGGACGGCGACGGCGCGCCATGCCGATATCGTGCTGCCGGCGACGACCTCGCTCGAACGCAACGACATCGGCGGCTCGCCGCGCGACCGGTTTGTCATCGCGATGCATCAGGCGATCGACCCGGTCGGCGAGGCGCGCAACGATTTCGACATCTTCCGCGATCTCGCCCAGCCGCTCGGCTGCGAGGACGCCTTCGCCGAAGGGCCGCGACGAGACCGGCGTGGCTGCATCACCTCTACGACACCTTCCGCGAGCGGGCGCAGAGCAACCTGGTTCCCGATTTCGACACCTTCTGGGAAAAGGGCTGGGTCGAGATACCGCCGCGAGCCGACGAATACGTGCTGTTTGCGGAGTTCCGCGCCGATCCCGATGACGCACAAGCTGCGCACGCCTTCGGGCGGATCGAACTCTATTCCGACGAGATCGCCGGGTTCGGCTATGACGATTGCCCGCCGCATCCGGCTGGATCGAGCCGGCGGAATGGCTGGGCGGCAGAGAAGCGGCGACGCGCTTTCCGCTGCACCTCGTCTCAAGCCAGCCGCGGCACAAATTGCACAGCCAGATGGATGCCGGCCCGGTCAGCGCGCGCGGCAAGACCGCCGGGCGCGAGACGCTCGCGATCAACCCCGCCGATGCGCGCGAGCGCGGGATCGGCGGATGGCGAGGTGGTGCGCGTCTTCAACGCCCGCGGGGCGTGTTTCGCCGGCGTGGTCATTACCGACGCCGTGCGGCCGGGAGTGGTTCGGCTCTCCTGCGGCGCCTGGTATGACCCGGCGAGCGACGCCGACGATGCGCCCTGCGCGCATGGCAACGCGAATGTGCTGACCGCGCGATCACGGCACCTCGCGGCTGAGCCAGGGGCCGAGTTCGGCGACGGCACTGGTGGAAGTGGAGCGGTGTACGATGCCGCCGCCCGTCAGAGCCTTCACCCCGGTGCATTTGCGGGGAGCATGATATGCCGGAAGCATCTTGAGACCTGTTCGAGATCATCCGCCACGACCCGGTCGATGCGTCGACTGGAAGCCGGACCCGGTACCGCCGGAGTTGGTCCGGAAGATTCTCACCAGCCGGCACAGCAGCGCCGTCCGGCGGCAATATGCAGCGCTGGCTCGTTTGACGAGTTACCTGCTTAGGAGTTGAATTCACACCGATGACACCCAACTCCCCGGATCGGCCGAGCCCCACTCTCAGCCGTGATCGCGACGCCGTCGACCCGTGCGGCAATCTTCCTGAGTGGTGACCGTGCGTCCGGACGAGCCGGCGTCCGCCGCGGTGCGATCCACGTGCGCCGACCTCCCTGCGCTGGTTCGGTCGGCCGGCTTCCGCGACCCGGAGGGCCATCTGTCGTGCGTCGTCGGTTTCGGATCCGGAGGCCTGGGATCGGCTGTTCGGCAACCCGCGTCCCGCGGGCTTCCGTCCGTTCCGCGAGTTTCACGCCAGAGAACCGCCACGCGATCGCGACCCCGGGCGATGTGTTGTTCCACGTCCGCGCCGAACGCATGGATCTGTGCTTCGAACTGGCGACGCAGATCATGGCGCGGCTCGGCGGCGCCGTCTCGCCGGTCGACGAGGTGCACGGCTTTCAGTTACTTCGACGACCGCGACCTGCTCGGCTTTGTCGACGGCACGGAGAATCCCGACGGGCCAGGCGGCGATCGATGCCACGCTCATCGGCGACGAGGATCCGGCCTTTGCCGGCGGCAGCTACGTGATCGTGCAGAAATACCTGCACGATCTGGCCGGCTGGAATGCGCTGTCCGCCGAGGCGCAGGAACGCATCATCGGCCGCACCAAGCTTGCCGACATCGAGCTCGACGATGCGGTCAAGCCGAGCTCGGCGCACAATGCGCTCACCACGATCGTGGAGAACGGCGAGGAGATCAAGATCGTCGCGCGACAACATGCCCGTTCGGCCAGCGTCGGCCAGGGCGAGTTCGGCACCTATTTCATCGGCTACTGCCGTTCGCCGCGACACGATCGAGCAGATGCTCGAGAACATGTTCGTCGGCCAGCCGCCCGGCAACTACGACCGGCTGCTCGATTTCAGCCGCGCCGTGACCGGCAACTCTGTTCTTCGTGCCGTCCGCGACGTTTCTGGACAATATCGCCGCCGACGACGATGCCGGCTGCGGCGACGCCTCGCAGCCGCCAGCAGCGTTGATGCAGCGCCCTCGCCGGCGCCGAGCGCGATGGTTCGCTCGGCATCGGCTCGCTCAAAGGAGAATACCGCCATGAATAATCTGCACCGCGAGCTTGCCCCGATCTCCGATGCGGCTTGGTCGGAGATCGAGGAAGAGACGTCGCGCACGCTCAAGCGCTACCTCGCCGGGCGGCGCGTGCGTCGATCGTGCAGGGGCCCGGGCGGGCGTCGCTCTCCGCCATCGGCACCGGGCCATTTGCAGCCAATGTCGCAGCGCCGGAGGACGGCATCATCGCGCGGCAGCGCGAGGTCAAGGCGCTGGTCGAGCTGCGCGTTCCGTTCGAGCTCGATCGCCAGCAGATCGACGACGTGGAGCGCGGCGCCAACGATTCTGACTGGCAGCCCGCGAAGGACGCCGCGCAGCAAGATCGCCTTTGCCGAGGACCGGGCGATCTTCGAGGGCTACGCCGCGGCAGGCATCGTCGGCATCCGGCAGGGGACCAGCAATCCGGTCGCTGACCTTGCCGGCCGACGTGCGCGCAGCTATCCCGACGCCATCGCCCAGGCGCTGAGCCAGCTTGCGGCTCGTCGGCGTCAACGGCCCCTATTCGGTGCTGCTCGGCGCCGATGCCTATACCGCGCTCGCCGAGATCCAGCGACAACGGCTACCCGGTGCTGGAACATCTCAGACGGCTCGTCGAAACGACGAGATCATCTGGGCGCCGGCGATCGACGGCGCTGTCGTGCTGACCACCCGTGGCGGCGATTTCGACCTGCATATCGGCCAGGACTTCTCGATCGGCTATCTGAGCCACACCGAGTCGTGTCGTGCGTCTGTACCTGCAGGAGACGTTTACGTTTCTCCTGCTGACGACCGAAGCGGCGGTCTCGCTCTTGCCGGCCACGGCGGGAAAGCAGCAGCGCGGCTACTCTCGAACAGTTAAGTGACCTCGAAATACGATTGTGGCGTTGCTGCAGTCTGGGCGGATGAGGTCAGGCCGCATCGCGTCTCGATAGTGAAAGTCTCGAGATCGGCGCCGAGCCGCCGGTCGCCCGCCTCGTCACTACCGGCACGGTAAATGCAAGTTGTTTGGATGCCACCAGCAGTATAAACGTTGAGTCTCTTCGATCAGGCCCCAACCTGCGCCGTGTCCTGGAGCTTGTGGTCTCTCGTCTTCTACCGAGCCTCGGTGTGATTGTCGGCGCCGGCATCTACGTGCTCCATCGGAGCTGTAATCGGGCGAGCTGGGAAGTGCGGCGCCGATGTCTTTCTTGCTCGCCGGGTAGCGGCCAGCGCGCTACCGGCCTCTGCCATGCACGGAACTCGCCAGTCGCTTCCCGGAGGCCTCCGGCGCTGCTATCCTACGTCAGAGCGCGAATTCCGATTCGGACCGATTAGCCCTGATTACCAGGTGTGGCGCTCACCATCGCCGTGAGTGGTCGCGGCGGCTTCTATCGCGCGCGGCTCAGTGCCGCGATGCATCTTTGCCTGTCTTGCTACCGCTCTCGGCGTCGTTGTTAATGGCCCTGCTTATCGGTGGCTTCACCGTGGTAGCCGCGGTCGGTGTGGGAACAAGGGGGGCTCACGCGGTGGCCGCGTTGGGCGCTCTGACCGGAATCGCCGGCCTGCTGGCTGCTGCTGTGGCGGGATTTTCTGGTCGCTCCGGGTATTGATGCGTGTGTGCTCGATGGTAGCAATACGTAACC
>ERZ1370068.2506-contig-1652_pt1 | contig 17410 bp, 21 predicted proteins | sample MGYA00561227_ERZ1370068 | MGnify/ENA primary metagenome ERZ1370068 (study PRJEB38410, sample SAMEA6850437) | metagenome | study: Metagenomic assessment of the ecological functions of the soil: analysis of the soil microbiota associated with the...
GCTACGCAGCTGCTGGCACTGCCGAGATCACGGTCGCCGGGCGACCAGGAGTGCGCTCTCGGCGGTGACGCTCAGCGACCGGTCGGACCGTACCGCGATTCGCGCGGCCTCGCCGGTCACGACGGCGCCGCCCTGCGCCTCGATGAACGCGCGCGCGGGCTCGGCGTAAGTCAGGTCGCAGCGGCCGCGTCGGGAGGGCAATCGCCGCCGCCTGCGGATCCGAACCGAACATCTCGGCAAGAACCCGGGCGAACGGCGGCGCCGCCGCCCGTGAGGCTGCTGATTGAGCGCGGCCAGCGCCAGCGATGTCCCACAGCATCTCGCGCGATGCGGCGGGTCTGCCCGGCGCGAATCAGGAAATTCTCCGACCGTCTCGTCCGGTGACGCCGCACGCGCCGTGCCTCCATTCAGTTCCTGACGGGCGATCCTCAGCGGACCCGCCATCCCGAGGACCGCGATGCGGTCGCGCCACGGCAGCGCATCCCACTCGAAGATGCCCGCCACCAGGTGGAACGGCGGCGGCAGCGACGGACAGGCGAGGCGCGACTGGCGACCGTCCCGATCGATCATCGTCACGGCGAGCTGCGGCTGCAGCCGGACGTTGCCCTCGCGCGCCGATGGTTCGGAGGAATGAGAACGTCTCGCGTATAGCAGCCGAGCAGAATGTGCTGCCCGTTGTCCACGAGCTCGCCGGTCTCGCGGTCGGGGAATGCGGTGGCGCGGCCGCCGAGGCGCGAACGCGCCTCGACCACCAGCCACCCGCGCGCCTCCCTCGCCAGCCGGGCGGCGGCGCTGAGTCCGGCAAAGCCGGCGCCGATGACCACGACGTCGCAGGGTTCATGCCGGCCATAGCCACTGCCCCAGCGCAATCATCGCCTGCCTCGGTTTGGGCACCCTGCGCGGCTGCCGTGAACGACGTCGTAGCCGCTGCGCTCGATGCGCCGCAGCGTCTCGAAATACACCGCTCGCATGATCTCCGCGGCGACGAGCCGCTGCCGGTCCTCCGCCGGTCTGCGCGCTCGACCGCCCGCGTGTAGAACGACCGCGCGCGCTGGCACTCGAACGCCGATCAGCTTCCGCACTGGAATCGGTCATGGTTTCTCGACGAAGATCGTCAATCGAGCAGCCGAACGCCTGCAGGTCCTCGAGCGGCAGGTAGACCCTGCCGCGCTGGCCAGGTCGGTGCGGACGTCGCGGAGGATGTTGGTCAGCTGGAGCGCGATGCCGAGGTTTTCAGCGCATGTCAGCCGAGCGCGGCGTTGCGTGCAGTCCCAAATGCGGATGCAGATCATGCCCACCGCCGACGCGACGCGGCGGCAGTACTGGCGAGCAGATCGTCGAACGTCTGCGTAGCGCTGCCGGTCCAGATCCATTTCGACGCCGTCGATCACGTCCTCGAAGGCCTGGCGCGGCAAGGTCAAACCCGCTCCACGAACGGCCGCAGCTCCCGGGCCTCTGACGTCGTAGGATTGCCGCCGGCAAAGCATTCGCGCCAGCTCCTCGCCGCCAGAACACCATCGCCGGCGCGTCCTGCCGGCGCGCCCGCCGCCGATCTGCCGGCGCCTCGTCCACCGCATCGTCCACAGCGCGGCAGAAATCCCAGACGGCGACGATGGCGCGGCGCTGGTCGGCGGGCAGAACGAGGAACGAGTAGTAGAAGCTGGTCGCGCGAGCCATCAGCCTTGGCTGCGCTCCACCTCACCAGCCGCGCCATCAGCATCGGCACATCGGCGCGCGCCCAGCGTCGGCCGCTCGACGAGCAGCGCGTCGCCTCGACGCTCGACGCGATCGAGCACATCGCCGCCCGCCGAGCCAGGTGACGCGCAGCTCGTAGCGAAGCCGGCCGACGACCGCCATCGCATACGTCGCGCGCCCTGCCGCGAACAGTGTCGCGCGTCACGTTCGACGCAGTCGTTCATCGCGTCGGCCCAGGCCGTCACCGACGTACGTCCGATCGAAGCTGATCCTCGCGGCGCCACGGCGCGGCATACACCTCGTCGCGCGGCACGTAGAGCCGGCCCGCGCGACCAGTCGTGGCCGAAGTCCTGCCAGAAATTGGTGAGCTGCAGCGCGGTGCAGAACGCGTCCGACGATCGATCGAGCGCGCTCGTCGCGATATGCCGGCGATGCGCAGCACCAGCCGCCCGACCGGATTCGCCGATCGGCGGCAGTAGTCGAAGAGCGTCGCGCCCACGAGTCGTAGCGGGTCGTCATGGTATCCTGACCGAACGCGCTCACGCAGATCGTCGAACAGCGACGAGCGGCAGAGTCGAGCTGACCGGATCGAGTGCGCGAGCGCCGACGACGATCAAATGCTTCGCCTTCGGCGGCATCCGACGCGGTGTCGGCCGATTCGACGAGCGGCGTGCAGCCGCCGCTGCCACGTGGCGAGTCGTTCGAGCCGATCCCGGGCCGGCGCATCGTCCCTCGTCCGCGATGTCGTCGGCCACGCGGGCAAAGGCGTAGACGGCGCGCGACGTGCGGCCGCATCGCCGCCGGCAGCAGCCGCGACGCCACGGGAAAATTTTCGTAATGCGACCGGGCCAGCGCCTCGCAGGCCGCGTAGGCGCGGTCGAGCGGCTCGGTCCAGTGGGAGTCACCGACGCATAGTCCGATATGCGTGACGTCATTCGCCGCCGTCATCGCCGTGGCGCTGCTCGTCGTCGCCGCGCGGCTGGCGACGACGCTGACCGCGTTACCGCCGATCGCGGCAGCGGGCGCGCGAATCCGAGCGCGCGCTCGGCCGCGTCCGATCATCGCCGAGATTCCCGGCGACGGACGATCTGCGTGCTGTTCAGCGAGGACGACGGTGCGTTTCTACTACGGCGAACGCGTCGATCGACAAGGATCTGATCGTCGCGGTGCGGGTGCTGATCAACGGCGCGCCGATCGCCGCCGTAGTGTCGGCGCGGCATCGCTGCCGCCGAGGCGCGTCAGGCGACGAGCTTCGAGGACCGTCCGGAGGGCATCGCGCGCGATCGCTGGGACGTGGCGATCGAGACGATGAACGGCACGACGCTGGTCGAGTGCGGCGCGATTCGGGAACGCGTCTCTCAGGAACTGGCGCGCGCGGTCTTCGACGCGGTCAAGCGGACATCGAGCGCCGGATCGGCGCGCCGAACCATCTACCATTCGCGTCTCCGGACGCACCGCCGCGATGGTTGACCGCGCGCGCCATCGACGAACAGCAGGTCGGACAGCCGGTTGACGTAGCGAAGCAGCACCGGATCGACCGGCGGCGTCGAGCGCGACCATCCGGCGTTCGGCGCGGCGGCAGACGGTCCGCGCGACGTGCAGCGCGGCGCCGGCCGGCGTGCCGCCGGCAAGAATGAAGCGCGCGCAGCGGCGGCAGCATCCGCCTCGTAGCCGATCGATCAGCTGCTCGAGCCGCACGACGTGCGTCGTCGTCGATGACCGCCTTGGTGACGCGCGGGGCGAGCTTGTCGGCCGGGATCGGCGAGCTGGGCGCCGAGCGCGAACAGATCGCGCTGCAGCGCGATCGACGCTCGGCGTCGAGCGCCGGATCGAGCCGTGACGCGCGGACCAGGCCGAGCCAGGCGTTGAGCTCGTCGACCTCGCCGTAGGCGTCGACCCGCGGGTCGTCCTTTGCGACGCGCGGTCGCCGCTCGAAGAGCGACGTCTCGCCGGTGTCGCCGGTGCGCGTGTAGATTTTCACGAGCGAATTATACGAAATGGCCGTCGAAGAAGAACGCTCGCGCGCGCCCGCACCGGTCGATCTGCCGCCCGGCCGATCGCCGCCGTTTCCGGCAGCGGCTGCTGACCTGGTATCGGCCGTCACGGCCGCGATCTGCCGTGGCGCAAGACCGACGACCCGTACCACATCCTCGTGTCCGAGATCATGCTGCAGCAGACGCAGGTCGATCGCGTGCTGCCGAAGCTTACGCCGAGTGGCTCGACAAGCTACCCGTCGATGGAGCGTGCTGGCCGAGGCGCCGGAGCAGGACGTCACCCGAACGTGGTATCCGCTCGGCTACAACATCCGGCCGAAGCGGCTGCAGTCGATCGCGCGCGAAGTCGGTGCGCGAACTACGGCGGCCGGCTGCCGTCCGACGAGGCGACGCTGCTGTCGTTCAAGGGCATCGGCGCCTACACCGCCGGCGCGATCCGCAGCTTCGCGTTCCGCGAGCGCGCCGCGATCCTCGACACCAACGTCGCGCGCGTGCTGTTCCGCGTCTTCGTCGCCAAGGGCGATCCGAAGAGCCACGCGATGAAGCGGCACCTCTGGACGCTCTCGGAAACGCTGATGCCGCACGCGCACGTGTTCGACTTCAACCAGGCGCTGATGGACTTCGGCGCGATGATCTGCGTCGCGCGGAACCCAAAGTGCCTGGTCTGCCCGATGGCCGAAGAGCTGCCGCGCCTTATCCGCTCGACGCCGATCAGATGACCATCGTCGTCGCCGCGGCCGTCATCGAGCGCGACGGCCGGTTTCTCGTCACCCGCCGGCAGAAGGGCGTCCACCTCGAAGGCTTCTGGGAGTTTCCCGGCGGCAAGTGCGACCGGGACGAAACGCTCGCGGCCGTGCCTGGCGCGCGAGCTGCGCGAGGAGCTGGACGTCGGTCGCGCATCGGCGAGGAAGATCTTCGACGACGGCCACGCGCTATCCCGACCGCGTCGGTCGAGCTGCATTTCTTCCGGTGCGAGCTGCTCGGGGAGCCGCGCGCCGCAGCTCGGGACAGGAGATGCGGTGGGTGACGCGGCGACGGAGCTCGGCAGCGCTCGCGTTTCCGCCGGCCGACGCGGAGCTGATCGAGATCGACTCAGACGAACGGCAGCGCCGTGACGGTCGCCGCCGCGGTCGCCGACCGACACCTGCCGTGCCCGGTTCGACGAAAGTCGCGGTGCACGTAGCCGAGCGCGATCGGGCGCTTGCAGCGCCGGCGACATGCGCGCTGCTCGTCACGCGCCCGATCTCGCGATCGCCGCGACCGCGACCGCTGTGCCCGGCGCCGGAACCTGCATCGCCGTCGAGCGTCAGTCCGACCGAGCTTTCGCGCGACGCGGCCGTGGCCGCGGTGCAGCACGCGGATGATGACTTCCTGCCCGACGTAGCAGCCCTTGGTGAAGCTGATCGCGCTGCGACTCGATGCCGGCCTCGAGCGGGATCGTCTCCTCGTCCATGTCGCGGTCGAAACAGCGGCACGCCCGCCTCGATGCGCAATCGCTTCGGCGGTCGCCTCGTCGAGCCTCGACCGCGTCCGACCGCGCGCAGCGCCGCCTGCAGCGCGCTCGCGCGCGCCGCGCTCGACGAACACGTCGAAGCCCGGCTCGCCCGGCGTCCACGATACGCGTGACGATCGCCGGTGCCGCCGCGCGCCACTTGCCGCGCAGCGTTGCCGTGCTCGGCGCAGCGCGCGCAGCGTCGTCCGACGGACGCCGCTGAACGATCGCCGGCACCACCGCCGCGGCGTCCGGACCGACGACGGCGATCTGCGCAAACGTGCAGCGGTGACGTCGCCGAGCTGCACGTCCTCGCGAGAAGATGAACTGATCGAGCTTCGCCAGCACGGCGTCCTTCACGTCGCCCGCTCATCGTCAGCAGCATGACGTCGCCGAGCTCGTAGACGTACAGGTCCGCGATCATCCGCCCCTGCGCCGTGAGATACGCGGCGTAGCAGCCCTGCCCCGCCTTCAGCGCGACGATGTCGTTGGTCAGCAGGCCCTGCAGATACGACGCGCGGTCGGCGCCGGACACGACGATCCGGCCGCGATGCGAGCGATCGACGAAGCGCCGCGCGATGGCGCGCGGCGTCGTAGGCGGCTGCGGAAACGGCCGGAATCATGGTGCTATGCTGAGGCATGCCCTCGTCTTCATTCTATCCGCGCAGCGCGTGGCGCTGCTGGCGCTGGCGCGTGCCGCGCAGCTGCCGGCGCCGGCCCAGCCGCAGCCGCCGCCATCGGAAGCGGGCGCGACCAACTTCACGATCTTCTCTGCGCGGCGCGCCGATCGGGACCGAGCAGATCGCGCTGACGCCGCACCGCCGAGCGGCTGGACGATCGTCAGCTCCGGGCGCCTGGGCGCGCCGATCGACGCCGTCGCGCGGCGCCTCGCAGGTGCGTTACACGCGCAGACTGGAAGCCGCTCGAGTTCACGCTCGACGGCACGGTGCGCGGCACCAGGCGCAGACGATCCGCACGGTCGTCGACGGCACCGCCGCGAAGAGCGACATCGACGTCGCCGGCCAGGCGACGCAGAAGACCGACACCATCGACCCCGCACGCGCTGCTGCTGCTGCCCAACAACTTCTTCGCGCCCATACGAAGCGCTCGCCGCGCGACTGAAGACAGCCGCCGCCGGCAGCGACATTCCGGTCTACATCGTGCCGCAGTCGCTGATCGTCGATCGCGGTCGGCGAGTCGTCGCCGAGCAGATTCAGACCACCGGACGCCTGGTCATCGCGCGCGCACGCGCGTCGCGCTGATGCTGCCGGCCGCGCCGCCTCGACGCCGACCTCTGGACCGACGAAGCCGGCCGGATGATCCGGTTCAGCGTGCCGCTGCCAGTCGCTCGAGGTCGTGCGCGAGGACATCGCCGTCGGTGTCGTCGCGCAGCGTCGCGATCTCGCGGCCGAACGACGAGCAGCGCTGCAACATTCCGAGCAACGGCTTCGTCGCTCGCCGGCACGCTGTCGCGGCCGGCGCAGCGCCGGCGGCGCGCACGGCTGCCCGCCGTCGTTCTCGTCGGCGCCAGCGGACCGACCGATCGCGACGGCCTCGTCGCTCGGCATCCCGATTCTCGGCCAGATCGCCGGCGCGCTCGCCGACGCCGGCTTCATCGTCGTCCGCTACGACAAGCGCGGCATCGGGCAGAGCGGCGGCCGCGCCGAAGTCGGCGACGCTCGCCGATTACGCCGAAGACGTGCCGCGCCGCGGTCAAGGTGCTGGCGGATCGCAAGGACGTGGATCCGAAGCGGCATCGCCGTCGTCGGCCACAGCGAAGGCGGCACTGGTCGCGCTGATGGCGGCGGCGAAGGACAAGCGCATCGCCGGCGGTCGGCCTGCTCGCCACGCGCGGGCATCGACCGGCGCCGACGCTCGTCGCTCGCGCAGCAGAAGCGCGCTGCTCGATCGCATGACAGATGACGCCTGAGGAACGACAGGCGAAGGTCGACGCGCAGAAGCAGCATTCACGAGGCGGTGATCACCGGCAAGGGGCTGGGCCAGCTGCCGCCGGACGTGCGGCGCGCGGTGGACAACCCGGAGTTTCAGAGCCTGCTCATGCAGCGATCCGGCGAAGGTCATGCCCGAGCGTCCGTCAGCCGCTGCTCGATCGTGCAGGGCGGCCTCGACACGCAGGTCGAGCCGCACAACGCCGACCGGCTCGAAGCGCTGGCGCGCAAGCGCGAAGAACGCAGCCGCCGGTCGACGGTGGTCAAGGTGCCGGGCGTCAATCACCTGCTCGTGCCCGCGACAACGGGCGAGGTCGACGAGTACCGCGACTCTGCCGGACAAGCACGTCAGTCCGCTCGTGACTCAGGCGATCGTCGAGTGGCTGAAGAAGACGCCCTCGAGCGCGTGCGGCCGTGGGTGCGAGCCGATGTTGAACGGACGCGTTCGTTTTGCCGAGTTCGAAGCCGACATCGCCGCCGGGCAGCTGCGCCGCTCCGGCGAGCTGGTCCCGATTCAGGATCCTGCCGTTTCGGCTGTTGGCCGCGCTGCTCGAGAAGCCGGGCGAGGTCGTCACGCGAACCGACCTCGCGTCGCGGCTCTGGGGATCCGACACCTTCGTCGACGCCACCGCCGGGCTCAATACCGCCATGGCCAAGCTTCGCGAGGCCCTTGGCGACGCAGCCGAGCAGCCGGCGATCATTGAAACCATTCCGAAGCGCGGCTATCGATTCATCGGCCGGATCGAATCGCCGGTGTCACCCGGCGCCGCCACTGGCGAAGCGGGCGCCGATACTCCGGCCGCCGGCGTCGGCGATGGGCCAGCCGACGATCCTGGTTCCGACATCGGCACGCGACAACAGGCGATGGGGCATCGGCCTCGCGGTTGCGGCCGCGATCATCGCCTTCGTCGCGACGACGGCCTATCAGCTGCGCGCCGACCGCTCGCGGGTTCGCGTCGCCGTCGTGCTGTTCGACAACGAAACAGGCCGACCCGAGATGGCACGGTTCGCACAGGGGTCTCACCGACGCGGTAGTGACCGAGCTGACCGCGCAACCCGCGCTCGCGGTCGTCGGCAACGCGGCGGTCCTGCGAACCGAGCGTCCGTTCCGGGACATCGCGAAGGTCCGCGACGCTCTCAACGCCGACTACATCGTCATCGGCCAGGTGCAGACGCGCGACAACGGAACCATCGTGCGGGCCCACCTGATCCGCGGCAAGGACAGAAGCGCACGTGTGGGTCGACGTCGCGTCGCTCGACGACAGCGAGGCCGCGCTTCGAAGCCGACGTCGCCGGAAAGATCCGGGCCGCGGTCGAAGAACGGGTGATCGCGCGCCAATAGTCCGCGGTAAAAGCTGGCCGATGAAGAAGAGGGCACCAGGCCCGCCGATCGATGAATACGTCGCGCAGGCACCTCCGGCAACCAGGCCGATCCTGCAGAGGATTCGCGCGATCGTCCGCGAAGAGGCGCCCGGTGCAGCGGAGAGGATCAGCTACCGCATGCCGGCGTTCTTCCATGGCGGGGCCATCATCTACTTCGCGCCGTTCAGGCATCACGTCGGGATGTTCCCGCCCGTCAAAGGCGACGCCGCGCTGGAGAAGGCGCTCGCGAAGCTAGCGAGGCGAGAAGGGGAACCTGCGGTTTCCGCTCGATGAGCCGATGCCGTATCCGCTCATTCGTCGCGTCGTGCGGGCGCGGCTGAAAGCGCTTCGTGCGAAGCAAGCAGCGGCAAAGCGCCGCTGAGACGCCGCCGCTCCTGGCCGCCTTCAGCACCACGTCGGGATCGTAGATCGCCAGCGTCACGCCCTGCCCCAATCGCTCGAACCTGATTCGCACGTCTCTCCGGCCCCGGCGGGGGCAGGAACTCGAGCGCGCCAAGATGGGTCAGGGCCCGAGGGGTGTGACCAGGCCGCGCGATCTCGCAGCACGTCGCGGGAGATGGGGGATCTCCATGCGATCGGCGGGCCGCGGCGCCGAAGGGATACAAGCCAGTCAAGGACGTCCCGTTCCTCGGTCGTCAGAGAGTGTTTCGGTCGGCCGATCGTCTGCACCGCCGAGCCCGGTGAGGTGCTCCAGCGCCGGCTTGGCCGGCGCGCGCGCCGGCCATGGCATGGCGCAGCATCGTGATGCTGTGCGGCCCCTGATTTTCTGCACGCCGGGCGACGCGGCCACGAAGGCCTTCACGACATCGAGCTGCCCGAGCATCGTCGCAGAGAAAATCGTCGGCCTGGCGCCATTGGCAGTAGCAGGAACTCCGCGATCTCGCGATTGCCGACGTGCGAAGGCGGCGCCGAGCGCCCGGATTCCCAGTCGCCGAAGCCCCAGTCGTAATTGGCCTTCGCGAGCGTCTGCTGGCGGGATACGAGCTCTCCTTCACCCTGGCCACATTCCCGTGGGCGACCGTGACCATCTCCTTGACCAGCTCGGGGTCCTGGGTTGGAAAGGTTGTGCCCACGCCGCTGGTGGAGGTGGCGGAGGGCCCGCCCTGCTGCAGGGCGCCCGCCGCCGAGCGACGGGAAAGGGCCAGCGGCCACGCGGTGAGAGCTAGCGCGCGGCGGCTCAACGAAACGGACGTCTTGTCTGACATGTTCGGACGGCTCCTTGAAGATGACGCGCGTTCGAAGATGCCCCGTCAGCGGCGCGTTCTCGCAATCGACGGCGGCTGAATTCCTTCTGAACCGGACGTTATTCGTATCTGGAGCGCCTCGATCGGGTCGAGACGCGAGGCCTTGATGGCCGGCAGGAGCCTGCTGATGAGCCCGACGACCATCAGAATGGCCGTCGTGATTCCCACCAGCCGGAATCGACAACGCCAGGTGGATGTCCGTCACACGGCTGGCGTCGTCGAGAAGCTCGGCGAGGAAGGGACGCGGGCTGAGCAGCCAGACCAGGCCGTACGACACGGCGATCCCGATCGACGCCGCCGGCGAACGTCGTCGCCAGGCCCTCGAGCAGGAACTGCAGCAGGATCTCGCGGCGCGCGCGCGCCGAGCGCCTTGCGCACGCCGATCTCGCGCGTCCGCTCCTGCACGTTGACGAACATGATGTTCATGATGCCGACGCCGCCGATCGCCAGCGTCAGCACGCCGATGAACGTCAGCACGATCTTCAGCCCGCCGACGATGCCGCCGGTGATCTCGTTGCGTCTTCGCCGAGCCGAACATGTTGAGCGCGCGCTCGTCGGCCGGGTTGTAGCGGTAGCGCTTCGCGAGGAACTCGCGCACCTGCTGCGTCGCCTTCGGCTCGAGCATCGGCGACACCGCCTGCCAGACGAACGTGCCGACGTACGCTGTTGTCCGCCAGCCCGCCCATCGTCGTCCAGGGGATGAAGACGCAGTACTTGTCGGGCCGGTTGTAGTTCGACAGCTGAACTTTCTCCTCCATCACGCCGACGATCTCGAACGGCTGGCCGGCGACGCGAATCGTCTCGCCGACCGGCGGGATGCCGCCGAAGAGCTTGCGCTGCACTTCGCGTGCCGATGAAGGCGACACGCCGGCGCAGCCGGACGTCCTCTTCGTCGAGAAATCGGCCGCCGGGCTGCGGCTTTTCGCTGCGCATCTGGCCGTAGCTGCGCGGCGACGCCGCGAATCAGGTGGCTCGACTGCTTGTTGCCGTAGACGATCGGAAACTCGCTGCATGAACTCCGGGCTGACGTTCTTGACGAGCGGCAGCTCGCCGATCGCCATCACGTCGTCGACGGTGACGCGCACGCGCTTGCCCGCCCGCTCCCCGCCCGCCTGCAGGCTCGTCTGCCCGGGAAACGACGACCACGGTTCCGTCGGAGAACGCGCCGCGGAACCCGGCGTCGAGCGCGCCGCCGAAGCCGTTGCCGTAGGCCAGCAGCACGACGACCGAAATGATGCCCCACGAAATGCCGAGCATCGACAGCGCCGCGCGGAAGCGGTGGTGGTAGAGGCCGTAGAGAGGCTTCGCGACGACCTCGCGCAGTATCGACGCATCGTCACATCTCGAAGCGCAGCGCCTCGACCGGCGGCAGCTCCGCCGCCCGCCGCGCCGGATAGGTGGACGTGACGACGCCGATGACGACCAGCGTGAGCAGCGCACAGCAGCCGCGCCTGCCACGACAGAATCATGCCCGGCGAACCGCTCCGGGCATCGGCAGCCAGGTTGACCAGCTGACACAGTCCGAGCGCCAGCGAGCATGCCGGCTGCCGCCGCTCGAACAGCGTCAGGAAGAAGCCTTCGAGGAAGAACTGCCGCTGGATGACTGCCGTCGTGGCGCCCGAGCGCCTTGCGGACGCCGATCTCGCGCGTCCGCTCCTTGCACGGCGATGAGCATGATGTTCATCACGCCGATGCCGCCGAGCGCCAGCGTGACGATGCCGACGATGGTGAAGAACTGCCTTCATGTGGCCGATCATCCGGCCGAACATCAGCGTCTGCAGCGAGGTGTCCCACATCGCGATCGCCTGCTGTGTCGGCCGGGTCGAAGCCGTGGCGGCGCGCCAGAATCGGCGCGGACGTTCTGCTCGAGCGGCCAGTCGACGTCCTCGATGCGGCCGGTGCGCTCGTCGAGCACGCGCGCGGCAGCTCGGTCGACGACCCACGTCCTTCGGCGCCACGATGATGTCCGACAGCGTGCCGGGCTCCGCGTCTCTGCCGCGGCATGTCCTGCGCCATCGCGCGCGAAGGGCACGAAGATCTTGTTGTTGTCCGGCCCGCTGTAGTTGCTGTCCTGGTTCTTCTTGCGAATCTTGCCGACGACCGTGTAGGGCATGCCGTTGAGCGTGATGGCTCTCGCCCAGGATGTTGCGCTTGCCGAACAGCTGCTCGGCCATGTCGAAGCCGACGATCGCGACGCGCGACACCTGCTGCTTCGTCGTGCCACGTGAAGTGGCGGCCGTACTCGAGCTCGATGGTGCGGATGTCCTGATACTGCGGCTCGATGCCGCTGACTCGCGCCGTCGCCGCGTTGTAGGCTGCTCTTGACCTCGACGCGCGCCGCGCTTCGAGCTCGGGGCTGACGACCGCGACCATCGACGACTCGGTCGGCGAGCGCCCGCGCGTCGTCGAGCGTGAGGAAGATCTGACGGCCGGCGCGCTCGCCGCCGGCCTGCAGGCTCGTGCGGCCGCCCCAGACGATGCCGATGTTCTTGCCGAGCTCGAGCAGGACCTTGTCGTTGCCGCGCCGGAACCCCTCGCCGGTCGCCGACAGGACGACGACCGAGATCATTCCCCACAGGATGCCGAACATCGTCAGGAAGCTGCGCAGCTTGTTGGCGCGCAGGTTCTGAAGGGACTGAATGACGGCTTCGCGCATCGTGGTCACTCGGCTGGCAGCGCTACGAAGGCAGAACGATCTTGTCGCCCGGCTTGAGGCCTTCGAGGACTTCTGATCTTCGTGCCGTTGCCGACGCCGACCTTGACCGGCGCCTTCCGGCGGCCGGTCTTGCGTGCCGGGCGCCACGACGTCGACGAAGGCGTTCTTCTGCGCGTCGTAGGTGACGGCGGCTTCGGGGACGATCAGCGCGTTCGGGTGCTCCTCGAGCACGATCTCGGCGTTGGCCGTCATGTTGGCCTTGAGCTCCTTGCCCGGGATTGTCGATCGACACCCGCACCTCGAAGTTGGTGACGTTGTCCTTCTCGACGCCCATCGGCGAGATCTGCGTCACCTGGCCGTTGAACATGCTTGTCCTTGAACGTCTCGACGCGGATGCGCGCCGGCTGGCCGAGCCGCACGCGGCCGATGTCGGCTTCGTCCACCTTGCCGCGGACGAAGACCTGATCGATGTCGCCGAGCGTCATCACCAGCGTGCGCGTTGGCGCCGAGGTTGAGGATCGACGACACCGGGCTGCCGATCTCGACGTCGCGCGTCAGCACCGTGGCGCGGATCGGCGCGCGGATCGTCGCGTTGGCGCACGTCTTCGGCCGCGCGATCGGCGGCGGCTTTCGCCTGCGCCACCTGCGCGCGTGCCTCGGCGACCTTGGCCTGGCTGACGGCGAGCTGCGATTGCGCGCGCGCGCTCGCGGTTCTCGGCCACGTCCTGACAGCGCTCTGCGCGTCGTCGAGCGCCGACTGCGCGATGAGCTTCTGCGCGAACAGCGATCTGCGCGCGCTCGTAGGCGCGGCGCGCGAACTCGGCGTCAGGCCCTTCGGCTTCGACGACGATTCTTCTTGCAGCTGCGCCTGGGCGCCTTCGAGCGACGCGCGCGCGGCCTAGCAGGTTGGCTTCGGCGCCGCGGAGCGCTGGCGGCGAGCTGGTCGCTGGTCGAGCTCGAGGCGAGCACGTCGCCTTCGTTGACGACGCTGTCGACGTCGACGCGCAGCGCCTGGATGATGCCGTTGGCCTTCGACTTCGATCTCGACTTTCGTGATTGGCTCGATTTTGCCGGTCGCCACTACCGACTTCACCATCGTCCCGCGCTCGGCGGTCGCGATCTTCGACGAGTCGACGTTGGCCGTACGACGCACCCTTGAGGTCGCAAAACCGACAGCGCCCCGGCCAGGAGCACCGCCGCGACGCTGATGTGCGGGTTTTCTTCGATCGTCTGCCGGAGGTCATACCGAACTGTGACGAGAACCGGCGGGGTGAAGTTCAAAACTACGCGGAAGCGGCTAAGATATTCCGTATGTGGATCTTGCCGAGCGCAGAATCGTCAGACGACGTCTGGACGTTCCGCCTGGCGGCCGGGTCGGTCAAGACGGTCGGCCGGGCCCCGCGCGCTGACTTCATCGTCGACGCCGCACTCGTGTCGCGCCTTCACTGCCGGCTGACCGCAACCGACCGTGGTGTCGAGGTAGTGGATCTGAAGAGCACCAATGGGACGTTCGTCAACGACAGGCGGGTCGCCAAGGCACAGTCTGGCGGCAGCGCGATCGGCTCCGGGTCGGCCGCGTCGAGCTCGACGGTCCACAAGCCCGTCGTCGAATCCTAGGCCCGCTTCAGGCGTTTCCAGTCAGAAACGGATTCGTCCGCCTCTCCCGCTCAATGGTCGTCGTCGGACCGTGCCCCGGGTGGACTGATCGCGTCGTCGCCGAAGCGCGAAGAGTACGTTGCGGATCGAGGCGATCAGCACCTGATGGTCGCCGCCCGGTCAGATCGGTGCGGCCGATCGAACCGGCGAACAGCGTGTCGCCGACGAAGAGATCCTTCCCGGCCGTCGCCGTTCCTGCCAATCTGCAGGCATACGCCGCCCGGACAGTGACCCGGCGTGTGATGCCAGCGTGACTGGTGAAGTTGCCGAACGCGATCGGCTTGTCCGGGCGCGTAGAAGCACGTCGATCGGCGGCGGCGGTTCGACCCGCAGTCCGAACATCGCGCCCGATGTCGACGGCGCGTTCGTAGAGGAACAGATCGTCCCGATGCAGGTAGACCGGCACGCCGAGCGCGCGCTTCGCGCTCGCCACGCCGGTGACGTGGTCCACGTGGGCGTGGGTCAGGAGGATGTGGCGGATCGTCGAGGTTTTCCCGATCGGCAATGCCAGCAGCTCGGCCACTTCGTCGCCGGGATCGATGAGCACGGCGCTCGGGTGTCCTCGCAGCCAACGACGAAGCCGTTCTTGAAGAAGGGACCGACGGCGCTGACTCTCAACTATCACGGTCGGTGCATGATCTTGGCTGTTCTCGACGATCTGATGTTCACCTCGAAGATCAAGACGACCGCCGGGCAGCTCGGCGTCGCCGGTCACCTTCGCGCGATCGGCCGACGCGCGCGCTGGCGGAGATGCGGAAGAGCGACGCCGTCGCTCGTGATTCTCGACCTGAACAGCGCGCGCACGAAACCCGCTGGGCGATCGTCGCGTCGGCATGAAACAGGATCCGGCGCTGGCGTCCGATCCCGACGGTCGGGCTACGCGTCGCACGTCCAGGCGGACGTCATCAACGCGGCGCGGCAGGCCGGCGTGGACGGACGTGCATGGCGCGTCGGCGTTCACGCAGACACCTTGGCGGTCATCCTCGGCAGCCATGAACGCCGAGCGCCCCGATGATCGACATCCTTCGCGCGCGGGCGCGTATCGTCGCCCTACGTCCGGCGAACGCCATTCGATGCATGTCTGCCTGGCTGTCCGGCGCCGCGGGCACGCGCGTGTCGCTGAAGCTCGAATCGGCTGCAGGTGTCGGCACTCGTTCAAGTCGCGGGGCGCGTTCAACGCCGTCATCGCCGCCGCGAGCGAGGCGGACGGCGACCGGCCGGGCGCTGGTGACCGCGTCGGCCGGCAATCACGGCCGCGCGCCTCGCGCCATCGCCGCCGAGACGCTTCGCATTGCCGCTCGTCGGTGTTCACACCGGCCGACGCGCCGCACGACGAAGCTCGACGCGATCCGCCGCCACGGGCGACGCTGCGCGCCGAGGGACGCGACTACGACGAAGCCGAGCGGATGGCGAAGGCGTTCGCGCGAGACGACAGGCGGCACGTTCATTTCGCCATACAACGATCCCGACGTCATCGCCGGCGCCGCGACCATCGCCGTGCGAGATCTTCGAGGACGCGCCGCCGACGTGGACACCTCGTCGTGCCGGTCGGGGGCGGCGGGCTGATCAGCGGCGTCGCCACCGCCGTCGCCAAGAGCCATCGCGGGCAGCTGTCGCGCGACGATTGGAGTGGAGGCCGCGGCATCCTGCGCGTTCAGACCAGCCTGCGGGCCGGGCGGCTGGTGGAGATTGTGCCGGGTGCGACCTCGCGGATGGACTCGGCGGCAATCCAGACCGGAGACGGTCACGTTCGCCCTGATTCAGCGGCTCGTCACGACGAAATCGTGACCGTCAGCGAAGACGGATCGCGCGAGCCATCGTCGCCCTGGCGGACGCCGAGCATCTCGTCGTCGAAGGCGCCGGCGCCGTTAGCGTCGCCGCGCTCATGGCTGGCCGCATTTCGCGCCCGCCGCCGCGTGGCAATCCTGGTGACGGGAAGCAACATCGACCTGCCGAAATTCGCCGCGCTACTCGGCCGGGTGGAAACACTTAGTGAGCCACCGAAGGCGTGACGTTGCGGAGCAGGTTGGCAATCTTCTGCCGTGCCGAACCGTAAGCCGCGTTCATTCGATCGCGCGCGGCGACGAATGACGGCTGATCGTGGACGGCGATCAGGGGAACATGTTCCGCCTGAGCGTCTTCGAACCGGTGACGCCCATCGCTGAACGCCCAGTAGCGAAGCAGGCGCTCGTCGCCGGCGATTCGCGCCAGGAGCGACGCCGCCTCGTTGGCATCGCCGACGGCGGCGGCGGAGACCACCGCGCAGCGCAGCGCCCGTGGACCGACATCGGCCTGGCCGCACCCGCCCTCAGCGCTGGAGCGACGGCTGCCTGGCGTTGGCCGTCAGCGCGCTCCGCCCGCAAACCGGCCAGTGACGCCTTGGCTTCGCAGTACGTGGGCTGACTCTGGACCAGCCGTCGCCTCACGATACGCGTCGTCCCGGCGGTTGGCCATGCGGAGCACGGCGTAGCCGAGCGCGAACACGGGAGCCTCTCGGACCAGTGCCCCCTGCTCGAGGTGTCTTCAACGCCTGGTCAGATCGTCCCTGGTCGAGATCGAGCGCCATCCGGAGCAAGGGCCTTCAGCTGACCCGTCGTCGGCCACTTGCAGCTCGCGCGCGCGGCCTCGTCGTAGCGGCCGAGCGTGGAGAGGCAGCTGGTGATATCCGCGTGATTGATATCCATGCGCGGATCGAGGACGGATGCCTGGCGGTAGAAGCGAATCGCGCGCTCGGGATCGAAGTCTGAATCTGATCGCCGATCTGGTGGTGGCCACTCCGAATACGACGGATCGAATGCGATCGCGCGCTTCAGGTATCCCAGGGCAGCGTCCGAAGGACTCCGACACTTAGAGCGCGCTGGCGAGATTCGCCTGGGGCAGGTCGGGCGCGAGAACCGTATCGTTCGGCCGCCTGCTTCAACCGCGCCCGGCGCGCAGGATCGTCGACCGCGCCGGCAAACACCGACTCGAGAATTAGGACTTCGAAGCCAGGCCGGCATGCGCCTCGGCGAGGCCGTCGTCCATCGCAATTGCCCGCTCGAAGAGAACCGCCCAGCTGCGAAGCTGTCGCTGGGGAGGCGGCCTGACGTCCGCGAAGGTATGCCTGGTGCGCAGGCCGATCGACCAGCTGGCCTCAACGAGGCCCGCTCGCCAGCGGCAGTCGGCTGCGAAGCGAGGCCGAAGCGCGCGCGCCACGTCCTCGGCCACCTGCGCCTGCACGGCGAAGATGGCCTTCAACTCGCGCGTGTGCTTTGACCCCGTCCACAGCGCGACGCCGTCAGATGGGTCGATCAGCTCGAGGCGACACGCCCGGCGGCAATCGCCTTGCAACAATACGTAAC
>ERZ1370068.4118-contig-3209_pt1 | contig 17407 bp, 22 predicted proteins | sample MGYA00561227_ERZ1370068 | MGnify/ENA primary metagenome ERZ1370068 (study PRJEB38410, sample SAMEA6850437) | metagenome | study: Metagenomic assessment of the ecological functions of the soil: analysis of the soil microbiota associated with the...
GGTTGTTACGTATTGCTCGGAGGAGACACCTACATCCTGTCCCACATCCTCCACGACTGGTCGGATGACGAGGCGCTTGCGATCCTCGGCAATTGCCGTGCCGCGATCGCGCGCGGTGGGCGTCTCCTCGTCATCGAGCCGGTGATCCCGCCTGGAAACGCCCCGCATCCCGGAAAGCTGATGGACCTGATCTTGCTTGTGACGACGACCGGCAGGGAGCGCAGCCTGGAGGAACATCAGGCGCTTCTCGAGAAAGCCGGTTTTCGGCTGACGCGCGTCACCGCCATCGAGCAGGCCGCCACCATAATCGAAGCTGAGCCGGCATGAGTGGGGGAAGATCGGATGGAATTTGATCGGCCTTTCGACACAATGGCCGCGAGCGGCGCTCTTGCGCAGCCGCGCGGAGGCAGGGAACGTTGCCAGAAATGACGCGCGCGTCTTCCTCGATCCGGATCTCCAGCGCGCATTCGATCGCGACGGCTTCGCGGTGACCCGGCTCCTCTCTGCCGATGAAGCTGCAGAAACGCTCGAACGGGTCATGGCCCTGCGTGACAGAAGCGAGTTCGCGTCCAATACGCCGGGTCCGGCGCCGACCTACCATGTGAGTTTGCTGGATCCGGATCTCGACTATCGCCGAGCAGCGCGCTCGGTAGCGAAGAGCGGCGCTGGCGGAACGGTGCGGACGGATACTTGACGGTTACCGCTTCCTCACCGGCGGCTTCCTGCTGAAGCCGCCTGGCGCAGCCGAACTCGGCATGCATCGCGATTGGTCGATGACCAGCAACGCCGACGACGTGGCGTTGAACTGCTGGTTGTGCGCTGGGCGATGTCGACGAGCGCAACGGTTGCCTGGAAGGTGGTGCCGGGCAGCTACGCGCGCTGGTGCCAAACATCGAAGCGCCGGGGCAGCGCCCCGCTTTTCGCCGGCTATCGCGAAGCCCTGAAGGACGCATTCGGTGACGGTTCCCCTGCGGGCAGGCGAAGCCGTGATTTTCGACAATCGCACCCTTCACGGGTCGGGCGCCAACTCCACGCCGGAGCTGCGCGCCGCTGTCTCGGCTGCTTTCATTCCGCGGAGCGCCCGCGCTGTCATTTATCTTCCTGACACCGACGCGGGCAACCAGCGCTACCGCGTCGTCGAGCCCGAGAGTCCGGACTGGATCGATACGATTGTCGAAGGGCGGGCGGGCTCCGCCACTGGTGCGAAGACCATCGGCTTCGTCAGGAACGACAATCGCACTGTCTCGCTTGATGAATTCGAGCGCCTGCTGGCGGCGCGGCTATCACGGCCTGCCGGATCGGGACGGAGGCCGACGGCCCGGCCTGATCGGCCGCCTGAAGGCGTGGCGAGGCTAGCATGGCTCAGGCTGCTTCGATCGCCCTCCGGACCGAAATGGCGCCGGCGATCGCCCGTGCCATCGCTTTCCCTGGAGACCGCCCAGGTTCCGACGGGCGGATTTCGGGTCCTCGCTTCGACAGATCCGACGATGGAGACGGGCTGCGCCGTCGATCCTTCGGTCTTCCCGAACGCGCCAATCGCGCATTCGCTTCTGTCCTGCCCTTCGGCAAGAGACCTTGCGAGCCGCGTGCGGGACTTTCTGCGGTCCGAAATGGACAATCATGGCCTGTGGCGCCACTGGACACGCGACCATCCGCATCAGCGCGCAGCTGCCGCCCGATCTCGACGACACGAGCTGCGCCTCGGCGGCCCTGGAGCGCGCCGGAGATCCGGGCCCGCCAAACCGCGAGATCCTCCTGGCCAATCGCGACCGGAGCGGCCTTTCTTCACCTGGATCGCTCCGCGGCCGCGCTGGACAGGAGCCGCGCATCGGCGGGTCACGCTTCCGCAGCTGCTCCACCTTCCCACGCTGTTCCTGTTCTTCAGGCGGACATCGGCGGATCCCGATGACGTCGATGCGGTCGTCAATGCCAGCGTCCTGTTCTATCTTGGGCGCATTGCCGAGACCCAACCGGTCGTCGAGCATCTTCTCCGGATCCTGCGCGAGGGCCGTGAGACGCAGTGCGACAAATGGTACGAAGAATGCGTTCGCGGTCTGGTACTTCTTTTCGCGCGCGCTGGCCCGATCCGAGCCGGAGGCAGCCGATATCATCGAACGGCGAATTGCCGGAATGGCGCCGGGCAACGTCCTCGACGCCGCACTGGCCGCGAACAGCCTCCTCAATATCGGGCGGCGGCCGCCGAACACGCTGATCGACCTCTTGCTGGCGAGCCAGCTGCCGTCGGGGGCCTGGCCGCGGGCGGCGCTCTATCACGGCGGCCGGGCAAGGCTCCGCACAGGATCCTTTGCGCCGCCACATCCAGATACGCCCCGCTGGGGTTCAGACGAGCTTACGACCGCTTTTTGCATCGAGGCGCTTGTCCCGCATGATCAAGACAGGCGAATGACCGGCCACCTGATCCACATCGGCTACGCGAAAACCGGCTCGAACTTTCTGCGGCGCTGGTTCTCGGACCATCCGCAGCTCGACTTCGTCGACGGCGGCATCGCCGGATTTCGGGACATCTACGAGATCTCCCGGCGAAGCGCGGCCCCGACCGATGGCATCCTCTATCGGGTCTCGAGCTCGGAGGCGCTGGCGACACCGCACCCCTGGGTCGGCCTGCCGGCCATCGACTATGACCGGATCAGGGCGGACCACATGCCGGCCGCACAGGCCGAGGCCTGCGCCACGCTTGCGGCGCTTTTTCCGAACGCGCGCGTCCTTCTGGTCACCCGCGGCTTTCGCTCGATGATGATGTCGGCCTATTCCCAATATGCGAGAAGCGGCGGCGAGGATGACCTGTTCGCGCTCGCCGAAGGCGGCGAGGGGAGCAACGCCTGGAATTACGACCATGTCATCGGCCTCTACCGTTCCGCGTTCGGCGACGGGCTGATCGTCCTGCCCTACGAGCTGCTCCGCGACGATGCCGATGCCTTCGTGCGTGAGCTGGAACGGAGACTCGGCCTGTCCCTCTGCCCGGCGCCCGAGCTGCGGCTGAACAGCGCGCTCTCGCCAGAGGAGCTGAGCTGGTATCCCCGGATCGCGCGGCTGGTGAGGAAATTGCCGATCGGCGATCGCGCCCGGCGTCGTTCTACGAGGCCTATGTTCGTCGGACGATGGCCGGGGACCTGCGGCCCCTGGCCCGGCTGCTCGAACGGGTTCGGCCGTCGACCTCGATCACGCCGAATTCTGTGCCGGACGACATGGTCGAGACGATTTCGCGGGCAGGCCGAGTCCCCTGCGAGGCGATCCCGTCTTTGCGGCCTATGCGGACGACTATCTGCTTTGAAGGCGGCTGAGGATCGGCCTTCCAAACAGCTTCCACATATCCTCCACCGATTGCGCGGGTCGGCGGCTGAAGAGCAGCAGATGGACGGCTAGCACGACCAGGTCGATCGGGTGGCGAAGGGCGGCGGCGAGCAGGATCGCGACCGGCAGGAAGACGTCGTAATATTCATGCATCAGGATCAGGTAGCGTGGCGCCGGCTGGACCAGGATCGCCCTGTTTTGCCACCTCTTGATGCGGCGTCCGGACGAGGGTCAGATAGAGGGCAAGCATCAGCAGCGGGATCGGGCTGGCGATCTTCCACAACAGGACGGCGAGACCGGCAAGCTCGAGCGGAAAGGCGATCCAGGCTCCGATGAAAGCCGCCACCTCTGTTGCATGGCGTTGCGCGAAAGTCCTGACCTGCGCTGCCGCGTCATTTTCGCGGTCGCTCAACTGGTGCCAGAGAATACCGCGCAGCCCATAGCCGAGCGCCGAGGCGGCACCCGCAACGATCCAGACCGGGTCGAAGGGATGTTGGGCCGCCCGGAAGGCGAGCAGCATTGCGACGAGGGTCGGGAACAGGTGGGCGCCCGAGGCGTCGGCGAGGAGCCCGGCTATTCCTCGCGTCTTGAGGCGGAAGGGCGGCAGCGAATAGAGGCTGAAAAGCGATCCACGCCGAAAGATAGGCGGCGGCCAGCCAGAGGTCGGCGCGCCACAGGAGAAGGAAGAAGAGACCGGTTGCCAACGGAAGCAGCAGGGCGATGGCACGGAAAGTCGGGGATCTTCCCGCCATCCGGTTGGCTTTGTCCGCGGCGCGATCCTCGTCCAAGGTCGGTCAGGTCGTTGACCACGCTGACATAGGCCGCGCCCGCCAGCACGGAGAGCAGAAGCGCGACGGCTGAGGTCCAGGAAGCGGCAATCGGCCGGCCGAGAAGCAGCAGGGTCGCGTAGAACATGACAAGGATCGGAACGAGCTTGTGATCCCACCATTCGCCGGCGCGCACGATCGCGGCAAGACCAGCGGACCAGGACGTCCCGCCCCGCTGCCGCGCGATAATCTGCTTGGTTCCATTCGCGCGCTCCCCTTAAGCGTGGTAGCTTGCGCGGGAGGCATCGGCAATGGCTAGAGTGCGGCAATGATGAAGGAAAAGCCGCGTCGCTTCGTCTTCATCGGCAGCAACGCCACCTGGGGAGGCAGCGAGGATCTGTGGAGTCGCGCGCGGCGGCGGCGCTCGCCGCGTCCGGTCACCAGGTTACCGCCTACAAGAACCGGTTCGATCGTGAAGAAATGCTCGTCGAACGGATGCGGGAGGCCGGCTGTCGGCTGATCGAGCTGGGCCGGCTGCCGTTGCTGCCGCGGATTCTTCTACTCGCTGATTGCGCGACTGACCTATCCCTGACCTTCGGCTATCAGACGATCCTTCTCTATCTCAATCTCGGGTTGCGTCGGCGGCCCGACCTGGTCGTGGTTTCGCAGGGCGGCAACCATGACGGCTGGCTGTTCGCCACGGCTTGCGTGCGGCGGGGCTTCCCCTTCGTCCTGATCAGCCAGAAGGCGACCGACCAATATTGGCCGACCGACCATTGGCGCGAGCATATGGGCACAGCCTATGCTCGGGCGAAGCACTGCTTCTTCGTCAGCCAGCACAATCTTCGCCTGACCGAGGAGCAGTTCGGCATACGGCTGACGAATGCGTCGGTGGTTCGCAACCCGTTCAAGGTCAGCTGGGAGCCGCGCCGCGACTGGCCCGGGACCGACCTGGGATTCCTGTTTCGCCTGCGTCGGCCGCTTCTATCCGCAGGAGAAGGGCCAGGACCTGCTGATCCGCGTGCTGGCGCGGGAGAAATGGCGCAGCCGGCCGGTGAGCGTGACCTTCTTCGGATCGGGCCAGCACGGCGTCGGCCTTGCCGAAATGGCGGACTTTCATGGTCTCGAGAACGTGCGCTTCGGCGGCTTCACGCATGACATCGAGGAAATCTGGGCGAGTCATCACGCCCTCGTCCTGCCGTCGCGCGCGGAGGGGCTGCCGCTGGTGCTGGTCGAAGCGATGCTGAGCGGACGCGTGGCAATCGTCACCGACGTCGCCGGCAATGGCGAGGTGCTGGAGGATGACGTCAGTGGCTTCCTCGCCAGTGCGCCGACCGAGGACGCGCTCGACGAGGCCATGGAGCGGGCCTGGCAGCGCCGCGCCGAGTGGCGGGACATAGGCGAACGAGCGGCCGCCGACATCCGCAGGCTCGTTCCACCCGATCCGGCCGGCGCGCTGGCGATGCAGCTGATCTCAGCTGGCCGACGGGCAATCATGCGATCCCACCGCCGCGGCGGCCGCCTGGCGCCGGGACGAGGATGGCGGGGCAGACGGCCGCGAGCTGAATGCCGGTCCGAAGCTACCTGCGCCCCACCGCCTTCGTTGATGCCCCGTTCGGCTATGACGGCCGCGTCGCGCGGCTTGCTGGCGGCCTCGCCTGGTTCTCCGCCGTGGAGGTCGAGACCTGGGAGGATGGGAAGCGCGCGCCGCCGCGGCTGCTGCCGGTGGAGGCGATCGAGCGCGAGCTCGCAGCGCTGCCGCCCGAGGCGCGCCTTGCCTGGGACCGGCTGACCATGGCGCGGGCGCCGCTGACTCTTCGGCGAACGGGTGATCCGGCTCGACCAGCCGCAGGTCGCCGGCATCGTCAACGTTACGCCCGACAGCTTCTCGGACGGCGGCCGGCTCGAGGATCCGGAACTGGCCGTCCAGGCGGGCAGCGCGATGGCGGAGGCCGGCGCGGCCCGATCGACGTCGGCGGGGAATCGACCCGCCCGGGCGCCCAGCCGGTCTGGGAGGGGACGAGATCGGCGCGGATCGTGCCGGTCGTGCAGCGGTCTGGCGGCGGCGGGGACCGCGGTCTCGGTCGATACCCGCAAGGCGCCGGTGATGGAGGCAGCGCTCGCCGCCGGCGCGACGCTGGTCAACGATGTTTCGGCGCTCACCTGGGATCCGCGCGCTGCCGAGGTGGTCGCCGCGGCCGGCTGCCCGGTCGTGCTGATGCATCATCAGGGTCCGCCCGAGACGATGCAGGACAATCCCCGCTACGATCGGCCGGTGCTCTTCGAGAGTCTATGACTGGCTGGAGGCGCGGATCGAGGCGGCGATTTCGGCCGGCATCGCGCGCGAGCGGATCATCGTCGATCCCGGCTTCGGCTTCGGCAAGAACGTCCAGCACAATCTCCAGCTGATGAACGGCCTCGCCATGCTGCACGGCCTCGGCTGCCCGATCATGCTCGGCGCCAGCCGCAAGCGCACCATCGGCGCGCTCGCCAACGAGGCTCCGGCCGGCGAGCGCCTCGGCGGGTCGCTCGCCTTCGCGCTCAAGGCGGTCGAGCAGGGCGCGCAACTATTGCGGGTTCACGACGTGCGGGAAACGGTGCAGGCGCTGCGCGTCTGGCGCGGGCTCAGGGATGCGGCGCTGACCCCTGAGCGGAACGGCGCAGTCGTCATCGGAACGTCTCGAATTGAATCTATGCCGGCGCAAGTTGCCTTGGATCAGCGACTTTGAAGGAATTGTTGCGTTCCCGGGAGGGCGACATCGGGACAAGACGAATTCATCCGGCAACTGAAATGCGCTTCTTCCCGCCGAGTCATTCATGTGCAGAGTCGGCTTCGATCGGTCGTTTCTCAAGATCAAACGAGTTGAGCCGAAGGTCAGTCATCACCGTAACCCCTTGACTCCCAATCGGCTGAGCCGCAGCCTAATTCCTTCGATTCTGCGTAAAAAGTAACGCGTGCGTTTGCGCAGCTTGGCTTTTCGTGACGCAGCGGACGCAGATCCGCAACGTTGCCCGTTCCTCGTAATTTCTATCCACAGTCGCGCCTGGTCTGCGCGTGGTGATCGCTGGCCCGTGGGGGCGCCGCGGTGGCCGCCGCTCGGCGTGTGGCCGGTGCGTCGATCCCTTTTGGGGGAACGAACATGACGATCGGTATTGTCCAGCTTCTGGACGAGCTTGGCGGTTGGGTCGCCGATTACACCATTATCCAGGACGCCATCGACGCCGCCAGCGACGGCTATACCATCGTCATAGGCGAGGGCACCTATACCGAGCAGATCATCGTCGACGGGATCGACGACCTCACCATCACCACCGATGGCGGACCAGTGACGGTCAAGGCGCCGGCCGATCGTGGTCCAGACGACTTCGTCCTCGTCCGGCCGGGAAGTCCACGCCGTGGTGACGGTCCTGAACTCCGACAATGTCATGATCGACTCTGATCCTGGTCGACGGAGACGGCCGCGGCAACACGGTCTCGGGCAGCAATCCGAACTTCGTCGGCGTGTTCTACCGCAATGCGTCGGGCGGCCTGACTGACGTCGATGTCATCGGCATTCGCGATCCCTATGAGGCCGGCTTCGCGGCAGGAGGCGAGCCGATCGTCAGCGGCAATCAGCGCGGCGTCGGCGTTCAGGCGGACAATGACAGCCTGATGGCTTTCTCGATGTCCGGCGGCTCGATCAGCGACTTCCAGAAAAATGCCACTGTCTTCAACTTCGTCGATCTCACCTTCACCGGTGTCACCATCACCGGCAGCGGTGCCCAGACCATCAACGCCCAGAACGGCATCCAGCTGCTCAACTCGACCGGCACGATCTCCGACAATGTCATCACCGGCATCGGCTATGCCGGCCCGGCCGACGCCTATTCGGGGCGATTCTGGGCCTCGGCAACACCGATCTCGACATTCAGGGACAACATCATCATCGGGTCGAACAGTGACAGCCTGGCGGCCAAGGTCGTCGGTATTTTCATCCTCGACTTCTTTGCCACCAACAGCGGCGGTTCGATCACCGGCAATTCCATCGCCTTCGTCGACGAAGGCATCGACGTCAGCGGCGACCTGACCCCAAACAGCATCCTGATCGAGGATAATGTTGTCACCAATGTCGATTTTACCGACCCGTTCGCCGCCGGAATATCCTTTGCGCCGACGGAAACGTTCGCCGTTGCGCATGATATCGACGGGACCGGACAGGCCGACTTCCTGAGAGCGGGGCGCGGCCAACGATCATCTGTCGGGCATCGGCGGGGATGACGTGCTCACCGGCCATGGCGGCAACGACGCGCTCGACGGCGGCATCGGCACCGACACCTCTGTCTATGCGGGGCGGCGACGATCAACCGTCTCGGCTTCCATTGGAGGGTCCTTGATGCCGGCGGCCTCGATACGCTGACCGACGTCGAGATCGTTGACGACAGCGCGGCGGGGCGAACCCCGCTGGTCGGGCTCGGCGCCTTTACGACCATCCAAGGAAGCGATCAACGTCGCGAGCGACGGCGACACCATCCTGATCGCGCCGGGCACCTACAATGAGAGCCTGCTGGTCGACAAGCGATGTGGCCATCCTGGGCGCCAATGCCGGCCTCGCCGGTAACAGCGCCGGCCGAGGTCCCGGAGACGCTGATCACCGGCGGCGTTCGCGTCACTGCCGACGGCGTCACCATCGACGGCGTTGCGATCAGCGGCACGGTCGACGTGCCCGGCTCATCCTGGCCGGCCGGAATCTATGTGGCCGGCGACGATTTCTCGCTGGTCAACTCGGTGCTCGACGGGCCGTCCGCCGCGGTCAACGGCGAAGGCAAACAATTCGGCCGTCCTCACCGAGCAGGTGACCGGCCTCGACGTCGGCGACAATCTGTTCAGCGGCTATGTGATCGGCGCCTATGTGTCCGGCGGCGGCAGCACCGGCTCGATCCACGACAATCTGTTCCAGGGCGACGGCGGCCCGCTCACCGGCCTTGGCAACGGCGTCAACAGCGAGACGTCGCACGTCACCATCGCGGACAATGTCTTCGATCGGCCTCTATGCCGGCGTGCTGAACCTGTTCCCGTTCGGGCCCGACACGGTCGACCTCAACGATTATGTGACCGGCAACAGCTTCACCGACAATGCGGCCGAGCGGCCGATCCAGATCTATCCGACCGCGGACAGCCACAATTTCGTCGGCACCGACGAGAATGAAGCGTTCGTCGGCGACTGGGGAGTCACCGGATCCGCTCAGCTTTGCGGGCAATGGCGGCAACGACCACGCCTTCGGCAGCGCCCAGGGCGGACTGGCTCGGCGGCGGCAGCGGCACCGACGAGCTGTCCGGCAACGGCGGCGACGACACGCTCGACGGCGGCACCGGCAGACGATCTGCTCGACGGCGGCAACGACACCGATACCGCCCTCTATGCCGGCGCTGCGACGATCGCGCGCACCGCGACTCAACTGGACGGTCACCGACGCCGGCGGCACCGACACGCTGACCGACGTCGAGGTCGTCGACGACAGCGCGACGGGCAACCGACCCTGCTGGTCGGCTCGGGCGGCTTCGACTACCATCCAGGAAGCGATCGACGCGGCCAATCGACGGCGACACCATCCTGGTCGCGCCCGGCACCTATGACGAGGATCTGAACATCGACGTCGGCGTCACCATCCTCGGCGCGCAGGCCGGCAACGCGGTCGGCGGCCGCGACGCGTCCGGCGGCACGGGCGAAACGACGATCGTCGGCCACGCCGCAGGTGACCGCGCCGGGCGGCGTCACCCTCGACGGCCTGCGCTTCCTCAACGACGCCACCACCACGGGCGGCGGCGCGCCAATCCGACGCTGCAGCTCCTCGTCGGCCGGCCACACCGTCACCAACTCGATCTTCTGGTCGACCGTCGCCGGCGGCGGCAGCGGCGTCGACGACCGGGCGATCATGGCGACGCCGATCGCTGGGCGGCACGCTCACGATCACCGACAACCTCATCTCCGGCACCGCAGCACGGCCTGTTCTCGCACCGCCTCCTGGGACCGCGGCATCTGGTTCGACGGCGGCGGCGTTGCCCTCGTCGTCAGCGGCAACACGATCGAATGGGCCCAGCACCGGCCATCAACCTCGACATGGGCGGCACCTCGACCGCCGAGCGTCTCGGACAACGCTGCTGCAGAATCTGGGCACGATGATCTCGGTCGGCATCGACAGCGACGGCATCATCCTATTCGGGCAACTCGACGTCAGCAACGTCGACACCGAGTTCAACTATCGCAACCTCGCCACCGACACCGTGCTCGACGCCGGCGCGGCGATCGGCACGCTGATCCCGGTCGGCGACGCCAACGACCTCGTCGTTCGTCCTCGGCGGCTCGAGGCAACGACACCCTCACCGGCACCGCTCCGGCGACGACTGTCATCGACGGCAACAACCGACCGATGCTTCCTGACCGTCGGCGGACGCCGACACGCTCAACGGCGCCGGCGGCAGCGACCTACTGTTCGGCCGCTTCGGCAACGACTGCGCTCGAATGGCGGCGCCGACAACGACACGCTCGAAGGCGGCAGCGGCAACGACACGCTCGACGGCGGCCTCGGCGATGATTCGCTGACCGGCGACGTCGGCATCGACACCGCTCTATGGCGGTCCGGCGACGATCACGCTCGAACCGGCACCGTCTGGCATGTGACCGACGCGGGCGGCACCGACACGCTGTTCGGCGTCGAGATCGTCGACGACAGCGCGGCGGGCAAGACCCTGCTCGTCGGCCTCGGCGGCTATGCGCACCATCCAGGCGGCGATCGACGCGGCCAGCGACGGCGACACCATCCTGGTCGCGGCGGGCACCTACAACGAGAGCCCGTGGGTCAACAAGGATGTGACCATCTCGGGCGCCAATGCCGGCCTCTGCCGGCGAGCGACGGCGGCCGCGGGTCCCGAGACGCTCGATCACCGGCGGCGTCAGGGTCACCGCCGACGGCGTCACCATTGACGGCGTCGCGATCAGCGGCACGGTCGACGTGCCCGGCTCGGCCTGGCCGGCCGGAATCTATGTGGCCGGCGACGATTTCTCACCTGGTCAACTCGGTGCTCGACGGGCCGACCGCTGCGGTCAACGGCGACGGCAACAATTCGGCTGTCCTCACCGAGCAGGTGACCGGCCTCGACGTCGGCGACAATCTCAGTTCAGCGGCTATGTGATCGGGCGCCTATGTGTCCGGCGGCGGCAGCACCGGCTCGATCCACGACAATCTGTTCCAGGGCGACGGCGGTCCGCTCACCGGCCTCGGCAACGGCGTCAACAGCGAGACCTCGCACGTCACCATCGCGGACAACAGTCTTCGACGGCCTCTATGCCGGCGTGCTGAACCTGTTCCCGTACGGGCCCGACACCGGTCGACTCTCAACGACTATGTGACCGGGCAACAGCTTCACCAACAATGCGGCCGAGCGGCCGATCCAGATCTACCCGACCGCGTCGATTCAGCCACCATTTCATCGGCACCGACGAGAACGAAGCCGATTCGTCGGCGACTGGGGCAGTCACCGGTCCGCTCGGCTTCGGCGGCGCCGGCGGCGACGACCACGGCCTGCGGCAGCGCCCAGGCGCGACTGGCTTGGCGGCGGCAGCGGCACCGACGAGCTGTTCGGCATGGGCGGCGATGACACGCTCGAGGGCGACACTGGGCAGCGATCTGGCTCGATGGTGGCAACAACACCGATACCGCCCTCTATGGCGGCGCGGCGACGATCGCACGGACCGCGACCAACTGGACGGTCACCGATGCCGGCGGCACCGACACCCTGACCGACGTCGAGATCGTCGACGACAGCGCGGCCGGCAAGACCCTGCTGGTCGGCCCGGCGGCTCTGCCACCATCCAGGAAGCGGTCGACGCGGCAGCCGACGGCGACACCATCCTGATCGCGCCCGGCACCTATTCCGGCAACGTCACCGTCAACAAGGACGTCACCATCCGGGCGCCAATGCCGGCCTTCCCGGCGACGATGGCGGCCGCGGACCTGGAACGATCATCAATGGCGGGCTCGACGTCTCCGCCGACGGCGTCACCATCGACGGCGTCGCGCATCACCGGCGCGCGTGACCGGGGCCGGCCGCCCCGGCCGAGCGGAATCTACCTGGCCGGCGACGATTTCACCCTGACCAACTCGATGCTCGACGGCGACGGCGTCGCGACCAATGGCGGCGGCGACAACGGCGCTATCCTCACCGAGCAGGTCACCGGCCTCGACGTCGGCGACAACCTCTTCGCGGCTATGTCATCGGCCTCTACATTTCCGGCGGCGGCGGCACCGGCTCGATCCACGACAATCTCTTCCAGGGCGATGGCGGTCCGATCACCGGCCTCGGCAACGGCGTCAACAGCGAGACCGTCCGCGTCACCATCGAGAACACCTTCGACGGCCTCTGCCGCGTGCTAACCTGTTCCATGCGGGCCCGACCATGTCGACCTCAACGACTATGTGATCGAAGCAATTAACAATGCCGCGGTCCGGCCGATCCAGATCTATCCGACCAACGACAGCCACAATTTCATCGGCACCGGCGAGAACGAGGCCTAACGGCGATCTGTCCGGCATCGGGCGCGTTCAGCTTCGACGGCGCGGGCGGCGACGATCGCGCCCGGGGCGGAAGCGACGGAGACTCGTTCAGTGGCGGCGCCGGCAGCGATCGATTGTTCGACCGGGTGGCGAGGACACGCCCGACGGCGGCATCAACAACGATGTGCCTGACGGTGGCGACGACAATGACACCGCGCAGCTTGGCAATGGTATCGTCTTCGTAGACACTGGATCGGCTGGATCACCACTTCGACCGCGGGCAACGACGTACTAACCGACATCGAGATCGTGCTCGACGGTTCCGGCAATCGCACCTTTGCTGGTTGATCGACCGGCTTCGACACGCTCAGCTGGCGATGGATGTCGCCGAGGACAGCGACGATCCGCCTCGCCGGTGACACCTATAGCGGGACCGTCAATTTCGAGGACGAAACCTGACGGTGTTGGCCGCAAGTTTGCGGTCCTCGCCGGGCTCGTCCTCAGTTCGGCCAGCAATTTCGGCATCAGCGTTACCGGCGGCGATCCTGGCGACACCGTACCACCGGCGGCGGTGATGACGCTCACGGCGCGGGGAGCAGACAACCTTCCGGCTCGGCGCCGACCTCCTCAATGGCGGCGCCGGCAACGACACGATGACCGGCGGCGATGGCAACGACACCTCTGTCGTCGACAGCGCCGGCGACCAGGCGATCGAGACGAGCGCGCTTGGCGGAACCGACGAAGTGCAGAGCCTGGTGACTTTCACCCCCAGTCTGAACGTCGAGAATCTGGTGCTGACCGGGATCTCGGCGATCAACGGCACCGGCAACGGCCTCGGCCAACGCCCTCACCGGCAATGGCGCCAACTAGCTGCTGAACGGCGGGTCGGCGCCGACACCGATGATCGGCGGCCTCGGCAACGACGCCTATGTCGTCGACAATGTCGGCGACCAGGCGATCGAGACCGAGCCCGCCGGCGGCATCGACATCGTCAGGAGCTCGGTGCAGCTTCACGCTCGGCGCGCAAGTCGAGAACCTCGATCCTGACCGGCACCGCCGCGATCAACGGCACCGGCAATGCCGATGCCAACAACGCCTCACCGGCAACGGCGGCGACCAATATCCTCAACGGCGGCGTCGGCGCCGACTATCATGCGCGGCGGCCTCGGCGACGACACCTACGTCGTCGACAATGCCGGCGACGTCGTCTCCGAGCTCGTCGGCCAGGGCACCGACACGTGTGCAGAGCTCGGTCAGCTTCACGCTCGCCGTCACCGTCGAGAATTTGACACCTCACCGGCAGCGCCGACATCAACGGCACCGGCAACGTCTTCGCCAACATCATCATCGGCAACTCCGGCGCCAACACGCTCGACGGCGGCGCCGGCGCCGACGTCGATGAACGGCGGCCTCGGCAACGACACCTACATCGTCGACAATGCCGGCGACTCAGGTGTTCGAGACCAGCGCGGTCGGCGGCACCGACATCGTGCAGAGCTCGGCGACCTTCACCCTCGGCTCGAACATCGAGCAGCTGACCCTGACCGGCGCCAATGCGATCAACGGCACCGGCAACGCATCTCGCCAATATGCTCACCGGCAACAGCGCCGCCAACATCCTCGACGGCAGGCGTCGGCGCCGACACCATGCAGGCGGCCTCGGCAACGACACCTACGTCATCGACAATGTCGGCGACGTGGTCGATCGAGGCTGGCGGGCGGCGGCATCGACACCATCCAGACCTCGCTGAACCACACGCTCGCCGCCGAGCTTCGAGAAGCTCGTCCTCACCGGCACCGGCAACCTCAACGGCACCGGCAACGCCGTCGTCAACGTCCTCACCGGCAATTCGGGCGCCAACCAGCTCGACGGCGGCGCCGGCGGCGACATCATGGCCGGCGGGCTCGGCAACGACACCTATTTCGTCGACAGCGGCCTCGACATCGTCGATCGAGACTGGCCGGCGGCGGCACCGACACGGTCAACGCGTCGCTCAGCCACGATCTCGAGGACGAGGTCGAGAACCTCATCCTCACCGGCGTCGGCCGCGATCAACGGCACCGGCAACAGCGCTCGCCAACACTCTCACCGGCAACAGCGCCGCCAACCGGCTCGACGGCGGCGCTCGGCGCCGACGTGATGAACGGCGGCCACGGCGACGACATCTACATCGTCGACCAGGCCGGCGACGTCGTCTCCGAGCTCGCCGGCCAGGGCACCGACAGGGTCGAGAGCGCGGTCAGCTTCACGCTCGCCGCCGCGGTCGAGAACCTCACCCTGACCGGCAGCGGCGACATCGACGGCACCGGCAATCTCTTCGCCAACATCCTCATCGGCAATACGGGCGCCAACCGCCTCGACGGCGGCGGCGGCGCCGACACGATGAACGGCGGCCTCGGCAACGACACCTATGTCGTCGACAATGCCGGCGACGTGGTGACCGAGAGCAACGTCCTGCGGCGGCACCGACACGGTCGAGAGCTCGGTCACCTTCATCCTCGGCCCGACGCTGGAGAACCTGACCCTGACCGGCGCCAATGCGATCAACGGCACCGGCAATGCCTCCGCCAACATCCTCATCGGCAACGGCGCCGCCAACGTCCTCGACGGCCTCGGCGGCGACGACCAGCTGCATGGCGGCGGCGGCAACGACAGCCCGCACGGCGGCCTGGAACGACACGCTGGAGGCGGCAGCCGGCAATCGACGGGTTCTACTTCGAGCACTGCCCTCAACGCCGCCACCAATGTCGACGCGATCTCCGACTTCGCCAGCGCGTCCGACACCGATCTTCCTCGACGACGCGGTCTTCACCGCGCTCGCCGCCGGCACCCTCGCCGCCGGCGCGTTCGTCGTCCGGCGCCGCCGCGTCTGCGATGCCGACGACCGCATCCTCTACGATTCCGCCACCGGCCGATCCTGTTCTACGATGCCGACGGCACCGGCGCCGACCGCGGCGGTCCTGTTCGCGACGCTGGACTCCATGCCAGGCCACGCTGGCAGCCAGCGACTTCACCGTGATCTGAGCTCGCACAACCCCGCGACCTGGAATGCGCGGCGAGGAACGAATGTCTCAACTCCGGCCCGATCGGATCTGCCCGGAACTCCGGGCCGGGTTCACGCTGCTCGGCCAAAGCAGGTGGTCCGGCTCGCGCCCGCCGTAGCGGCACGCTCCGGCTGGAAGACGATCCCCGTCGCGATGCGGCGAGGCAGTGAACAGTAGGCGATATAGACCGTGTCAACGGCCCAGGGCAGGTCGGACGCGCTGCTCGGCCGCGCCGGCTCCGGATGCGGCGGCCTCGCCCTGGAACAGCCAGCGCGCGCCGGCGGGGCGCGTCCTCGAGCCGGACGCAGCCCGAGCTGGTCCGACGGTCGGCGCGCGCGAAGTTGAGCGCCTGAGCGGCGTGTCGTGGAGATACAGACGCCGAGATCGTTGGGCATCGCGAACTTGACCCTCGCCCATCATGCGCGTTGCCAGGCCCGGCCGCTGGCGCAAATTGACGAAGCGACGCCCTTTCGAAGCGACCGCGCCCCAGTCGGTTCTCCCGTGCCGGCGCCAGCGTTCGCGCCCGCGGCGTCCAGTCGGACAGGATCTGCAGCCGCTCGGCGGCGATGGCCCGGGTGCCCCGGCGGAGCACGCCGCGGGCGCCAGCGTGACGGATCCGATCCGGCGGCAGCGGTTCCAGTAGGATCGAAACACCGCATAGCGGATCAGGCCGGCGCCAGTGACTGGCGGGCGCCGGCGATGGCGTCGGCTTGCCGATCGATCACTTCCGCATCGAGCCGGCGATATGGCCATCGTCGACCATCCGCCAGCCGCGCCGAGGCGGTGTCGACCAGGGGATGCAAAGCGGCCGGCGCGGGCGGGAATGGCGCGCGCCCGCTCGATATTGGCGAGGATCAGCCGCTCGTGGTCGACCGGCGCCGGCATTGGAGGGCAGAGAGGGTCGCGGCGTCGGCACGGCCACTGGCCGCGGCAGGCCGTGGGCGACCGGAACTGACGCAGCGCGCGCAGCGAGCTCTGCGTCGGGTGCCGCCGCGGCCAGGCCGAGGCGGCGTCGCAGCTTTTTGCGCGCGCCGTGGCCGGCGCGCCGCCGACCCTCGGCTGGGGCAGGCGCGACCAGCGAGCTCGCCAGGCCGCCAGGCCGCGATGTCAGGCCGTCGCCAGCGGGATCGACCTGGAGCGCTCTGTCGAGGCGGGCGCCGAGCGATCGTGCGCCGCGGCGGCTTCCCTCGAGCAAGGCGCGCGCCGGCCTCTCGGTCGGAGCCAGCCCGGCATCGATGTAGCGCATGGCCGATCGCGCGGGCGGCCGGTGGAGGTCAGGCGACGGTTCGACGTAGGCGCGAGAAAGGAGCAGGTCGGCGCGGGCGAGGGCGCGATCCTGGCTGCCGCCGCTGCCGCGACCGCGGCTTCCAGCTCGGCGCGCTCCATGGCCGAACCTCCGGCCACGCCCAGCAGCCGGTGCGGTTCCGGTCGCAGCTCGCCGCCGGCAATCCACAGCGGCCGGAAGCCCCGGTCCCGGTAGAAAGCGGCGATCTCCTCGCGCCGACGTCGATCGGCGTTGCAGCCACGGCCGCCGGGGCGTCGCGGACGTCTCCGGAAGCGAGCCGAAGCCGGTAAGCGAGAGCGAATCCGCCGGCGAGGGCGAGGGCTCGGCAAAGGCGCGCCAGGTGGTACCGCATGCTGCTTGGTCGCAGACCAATTACGGCAAGGCGGGCCCGCGGGTCCACCGGGACGTGTGGAGGCCTCGTCCCAGAGCCGCACATTTCGCAGCAATACGTAACTGAAACCGGCAA
>ERZ1370068.952-contig-10870_pt1 | contig 17407 bp, 23 predicted proteins | sample MGYA00561227_ERZ1370068 | MGnify/ENA primary metagenome ERZ1370068 (study PRJEB38410, sample SAMEA6850437) | metagenome | study: Metagenomic assessment of the ecological functions of the soil: analysis of the soil microbiota associated with the...
GTTGTACTTCGTTCGGTTACGGCGTATTGCTTTCGCAGATAGTCGTGAGATCTCGGTGACCGTGCCGACCGTCGAGCGCGGGTTGCGAGCCGGTCGTCTTCTGCTCGATCGAGATCGCCGGCGACAGCCCGTCGATCAGATCGACGTCCGGCTTCTCCATCTGCTCGAGGAACTGCCGCGCATAGGCCGACAGCGACTCGACGTAGCGGCGCTGCCCTTCGGCGTAGATCGTGTCGAGGCGAGCGACGACTTTCCCGATCCCGACAGACCGCGATGACCACCAGCATTTATGCCGGGGGATGTCGACGTCGATATTCTTGAGGTTGTGGACCCGCGCTCCGCGGACGGCGATCAATCGTGAGTCATTAGTGGTGAACCAATCGATGATCGTAGCACGGGAGATCGAAGCGCGTAGCTGAACGATACTCAGAACGACGCTATGCCTGAGCCTCATGACGCAACCTCCTTCCACGACTTCGAACACGCCGGCTGGGAAAAAGCCGCTGACGAACACTACGCGAACGCATTCGGAATCTCACCCAACAGAACCGCTGAACCGCTGCTCGACGCGGTGCGGGCACGCGCCGGAACGCGACTGCTCGATGTCGCATGCGGACTGGCTTCATCGCCGCCGCCGCGCGGCGAGGCGCCACTGTGACTGGACTCGACTTCCGCGCGCGATGCTCGCGATGGCGCAGCGCGCGAATCCGGCGGTCACCTTCCGCGAGGGCGACGCCGAGGGCGCTGTCGTTCGATCCAGGGTCGTTCGACGCCGTGGTGATGAACTTCGGCCTGCTGCATCTGGCGCGTCCCGATCAGGCCATCGCCGAAGCGCGGCAGTCATCGCGCCGGGCGGGCGCTATGGCTTCACGATTTGGGCATCGCCCGAAGAAGCCGTGGGCTTCGGCATGGTGCTGAAGGCGGTGGAAACGTTCGGCCGGACGGGACGTGGGGCTGCCGGAGGGGCCGCCGTTCTTTCGTTTCAGCAATGCCGATGGCGCTCGGCGCGTGATGAGCGGCGGCAGGGCTTCGCCGACATCCATGTGCACAGGTCGCCGCCGCTGACGTGGGCGATGCGTCTTCTCGCAGCGGACGCCGCGTTCGGAGGCCGCGACGCGCAGGCGTTCGAACTTCGGCGGTCCTCCGCGCGCAGACGCCGGAAGCGCTCGAGGCGCCGCACTCGACTGGCTGTGCGGCAATCGGTCGAAGCGCTACGCCAGGGCAACGTGCCCGAACTTCCGATGCCGGCCGTGCTGGCGTCCGCTTCCGATGTAACTGTCGTTTGAGGCTGGCGATCGTGATGGAGGTATGACCAATCACGGATCCCCAGTCGTCGTCATCGGCAGGGGCCTGTCGGGCTTCTCAGCGCTGCCCTCCTGAGCCGCCGCGGTGTCCCGGTCGTCCTCGTCGAGGCGAGCCCCGCGGCGCGGCAGCGCGCCGCCACCCGCGAAAAACAGGGTTTTCCTTCAACCTCGGACCGCACGCGCTCTATCGGCGTGGCGTAATGAAGCGGACACTCAAACGAGCTCGGCGTCGAGGTCACAGGCGGCGTCGCCACCGGCAGCGGCGGCTGCGCGATCGCCGGCGGACGCCTCCCATACGCTGCCGATCGGGCTCAGTTCGCTGATCGCAACCGGCGCGATCGGCCTGGGGCGGGAAAGGTCGAGTCTGGCGGCACGCCTCTACGCGAAGCCGCCGCTGGCCGTAAAACCCGAGCGGCTGCAGCGCACGACCTTGGCGTCCTGGCTGGACGCGAATCTTCGCTGACACGGCGGCGCGACAACTCCTCGAAATGACGGTGCGCGTCAGCCGACGTTTACGAACGATCCGACGCACCGCAGCGCCGGCGCAGCCATCGAACAGCTGCAGTTGGGCCTGCAAGGCTCCGGTTCGGCAGCCGTCGACGGGGATGGCAGACGATTGTCGACGGTGTCCGGCGCGTGGCGCTCGAGGCGGGTGACGCGAATCATCACCGGCGCCGCGGCGGCAGCACTCGAACGCCGCGACGCGCGTGCCGTTGACGCGGTTCGTCTCGCCGATGGATCGGTGCTGCGCGCGTCGGCGGTGATTCTCACCGGATCGCCAGCTGACGTCGAGCATCTCGCGGGCGTCACCGGCCTCGCCGCCGGATTGCCGCCGCCAGTCCGCGTCGCGACGCTCGACGTCGCGCTGCGATCGCTGCCCCAAACCCAGGCACACCGTCGCATTCGGCGTCGACGTGCCGCTGTCCTTTCGGTGCATTCGGCGCTCGCGCGCTGGCGCCTGACGGCGGCGCGGTGATTCACGCCACCAGAAATGCTGCGTCCGGACGAAGCGGCCGATGGCGAAACCGAACGCGAGCTCGAAGAGTTGATGACGCAGATGCAGCCCGGTTGGCGCGATCAGTTGGCGTTCAACAGTTCCTCCCCAACCTGGTCGTCACCCACGCCGGAAGCGACCGCGGCAATCGGCGGCGTCGGCGGCCGCCCCGTCCGCCGGCTCGCCGCCTACGACAACGTCGCCATCGCCGGTGATTGGGTGGGGCCGCGCGGCCAGTTGTCGGACGCCTGCGCCGCGAGCGCCGCGGATGCGGTCGGCTGCGCTGCGTCCCCACGCAACCTCCGTCCTCGGGGCGGGGACAGAGGTTGGGCCGGGGACGGAGGTTCGCGCCACGGTTCTCGCGCGATGACGGTCCCGCTTGCCAGCGCGTACACCGAGCACCGGCCGTTCCTGTGGAGCCTGTGCTACCGCATGCTCGGCAGCGCCGCGGACGCCGAAGACGTCGTCCAGGACACCTTCGTTGCGCGCGATCGAGCGACCGCCCCCAGCGCGCTGACCTGCCAGATTCGGCCGTGGCTCGTGAAGGTCGCGCTCAACCGGTCGCGCGATGTCCTCCGCCATCGCCGCAGCCGCAGCTACGTCGGCCCATGGCTGCCGCCGTCGCCGATCGACACCGGCGACGAAGCCGCGCGCCGCCCGCGCACGAACCGGCCATCGACGGCGTTCGCAACGCTCGAGGGCCGATACGATCTGCTCGAGAGCGTCTCGTTCGCATTTCTCCTCGCGCTCGAAGCCCCTCACGCCCACACAGCGCGCCGTGCTGCTGCTTCGCGACGTCTTCGACTACTCCGGTGAAGGGAAACCGCCGACGCGCTCGACATGACCGACGCCAACGTGAAGACGACCCACCATCGCGCGCGGCGGGCGATGGAGTCGTACGATCGCACGCGTCGAGTCCCAACGACGGCGCTGCAGGACCAGGCACGGGCGGCGCTGACCGCGTTCCTGCGGTGTCTCCAGCAGAACGACGTCCAGGGCGTCGAGGCTCTTCTCGCGGACGAAGTGCGGGCGCTGACCGACGGCGGCGGCGAGTTCCAGGCGGCCCTCAGACCGATCCTCGGCCGCGACAAGGTCACGCGTTTCTATCTGGCGGTCGCGGAAGCCGGCCGCGATCTCGAGGTGGTCACGCCGATGCTCAACGGGATGCCGGCCGTCCTGGTGACCGATCTCGCACGCGAGCGGACGCGCAGCGCCGCGATTCGCGATGACGCTGGATCTGGATCGCGATGGCAAGATCTCGCGTCTCTACGTCGTCTCTGCCAGCTCCAAGCTGACTGCGCTCAGATAACCGACGGTCTGTCGGAGTGAGGCGCGTGTGGCAGCGCTGACCCCGGCTGCTTCGAGAATCTCGTCTGTGTCGGCGCCAAGGGCCGGAGCGGGACGAACCCGAACGCCTGGCGCCGTGACGTAGGTGACGCCCGCCGCGCGCGCGTGACAACGCCGCGCGCAATCAGATGGGGATCGTTCACCACCTCGTCGCGTGTGTATACGGAGGTCAGGCACGCGTCCGCGCCGTCGAATCGCGCCAGCCATTCGGCGCGCGTGCGCGTCTTGACGATTCCGCGCACTTCGCGCATGACGCGCTCACGCTCCGCGCCGCGGGGCGTGCTGGAGCGGGCACCAGGTCAGGACGCTCGATCCGTTCGCAGAACGCCACCCAGAACTTCGGTTTCGAGGCGCGCCGAGCGCGAGCCATTCGCCGTCGGCGGTCTCGCTACAGGGTGTAACAGGGCGCTCTCGAGGTCGGCGGTCGTCGGGAACATCGACCAGTGCAGCGCCGCCTCGTGAATCGACACGTCGACCGTTGCGCCCCGGCCAGTCCGCTCGCGGTGAAAGAGCGCGCCGAGGATCGCCGACCGCGGTCTGCATCGCCGCGCCGATGTCGCCGACGAGCGGGCCCGGCAACTGCGTTTCCGCTCGTCCTGAGCTTGTCGAAGGACGCGTCAACAGCCCCGCAAGCGCCTGGTAGTTGATGTCGTGCGCCGCGCGCTCGACGTACGGACCGCTCGCGCCAAAACCGCTAATCGACGCGCAAATCAGCCGCGGATGACAGCGCGCGCAGACTTGGCGCGTCGACCCCAGCCGGCGCGCCGGTCGACGGCCGGAAGCTCTCGCACGAGCACGTCGCTCGTCGCGATCAGCTTGTCGAGCACCGGATGCGGCCTCCGGCGATCGCAAATCGAGCGTGACGCTGCGCTTGTTCCGATTGAGGACCTGCGAAACGACTACTCGTGTTGTCGTCGGCCTGCCCTGAGCGAGCTCGTCCTTCGACAGGCTCAGGACGAGCGGGTCGAAGGGCGACGCGGCACGCCGTCGCCGCCGCGCGATCCTCGATCTTGATCACGTCGGCGCCGAGGTCCGGACAGGACCAGCGTCGCGTATGCGCCAGGCAGCAGGCGCGTCAGATCGAGCATGCGTATGCCGTGCGCAGGAACTCATGCACGCGTGCGCAGCTTGCTGTGCGCTGAAGCCGTAGGTGAAATACAGCACGAGCCCGATCACCAGCCAGATCCCGAACCGCTCCCATGCCGATCCTGGGCAGGCCGTACATGATGAACACGCAGCCGGCCGCCGAGCAGCAGACACACCGGCCACACGAACGGCACGCGGAACGGCCGCGGACGATTCGGCTCCGTGTAGCGCAGCACCAGCACGCCGATGCTGACCAGCATGAAGGCGAACAACGTCCCGATGTTCGTCAGGTCGTAGGTTTCACCGGCGTCGCCGACGAGCGACCACACGCGCCACGAAGATGCCCGTGAAGAGCGTCGTCGCCCACGGGAATGCTGCGTGCGCGGGTGGATCTTCGCGGCCCACTGCGGCAGCAGACCGTCGCGCGCCATCGCGAAGAAGATGCGCGGCTGGCCGTACTGGAACACCAGCAGCACCGCCGACATCGACACCGCGGCGCCCAGCGCCGACGATCCAGCCGACCGCGCTTGAAACCGGCGAGCTCGAGCGCGCGCGCCAGCGGATCGGCGACCGCGAGCTCCTTGTAGCGGCACCATCCCGGTCAGCACGAACCCGACGATGACGTAGATCAACGTGCAGATCGCCAGACCGCCCAGGATCCCGATCGGCAGGTTCCGCTGCGGGTTCTTGGTCTCTTCCGCGGCGGTCGAGATCGCGTCGAACCCGATGTAGGCGAAGAACACGATGGCCGCGCCCTGATGAATGCCGGTGAAGCCGTTCGGCGCGAACGGACGGTAGTTCTCCGGATGGAGGTGCGTGGCGCCGACCGCGATGAACAGGCCAGCGCCAGGAGCTTGATCACCACCATGATGTTGTTGGCGGTGACGCTCTCGCGCGCGCCGCGCAGCAGCAGCCACGTGATCACCATCACGATCGCAGAAGGCCGGCAGGTGAATGAGGATCGGAATGCCGGCCACGTGCGGCGCCGACTCCAGCAGCCCGTGAATCTCGCGGATTCGGGCTCAGCAGCGCCGTGCGATAGCCCGTCGTCAACCACACCGGCAGCTGGACGCCGAACCCGCGCAGCAGCGTGTTGAAGTAGTCGCCCCACGAGATCGCGACCGCGACGTTGCCGACGGCGTACTCGAGGATCAGATCCCAGCCGATGATCCACGCGACCAGCTCGCCGAGCGTGGCGTATGAGTAGCGCGTAGGCGCTCCCCGCCTGCGGGATCATCGACGCGAGCTCGGCGTAGCACAGACCCGCGAGCGCGCACGCGCCGCCGAGCAGCAGGAAGGAAAACACCAGCGCCGGTCCGGCGCCCTGGCGAATGACCTCGCCGTTGGGACCGATCTGACCGGCCGCCGCCGTGCCGATCGCGCCGAAAATGCCGGCGCCGATCACGCGCGCCGATCGCCAGCATGATCAGATCGCCGGCCCCGAGCGACCGCTTCAGGCCTTGTGCGCCTTCAGTGTCTGCGACCAGCTCCGCAATCGGCTTCCGCTGGAAGAGTTGCGACATGGGCGGGGATTGTAGCGCACGGTCCGCGATCAGCAGCGGACTTCGCAGGCGGTCAGTCGGTACGCCGTCTCGTTCGAGCGCCACGACCGCGACGCCGCTGCCGTCGAACGCGACGCCGACGAGGCCGGGCCGGCCAGCACGAGCTCCGGGTCGCCGGCGGGCGGCACTCGATACAGGCCGCTCGCGCCGGCCAGCGCCTCGACGACGAACAGCGTGCCCCGCCGGAATCGAAGGCCAATCCCTGCGGCCGGCCGAACGCCGCATACCGCGTCGACACGGTGCCATCGGGATCGACGCGGTACAGCGCGTCGTACGACGACAGCGTGCGGACCCGTGACGTAGCAGCGCGCCGTCGGGACCGAGCGCGAGGTGAAACGCGGCCACGCTCGGCCGGCAGCGTCGCGAATGATTCGGCATGGCCGGCGCGATCCACGCGGAAGATCGTGCCCGACCGATCGCCGACATACAGTGTGCCGTCCGGCGCAAACGCCAGCCCGCAGGCCACGCCGAGATCGGTCGCGAACGATCTCGACCGAGCCGTCCGCGCCGACGCGATAGCACCGTCCCTTCGAATCGACTCGAGACGTACAAGCGGTCGTCGGGATCGAGCGCCATCGACGTCGGATTCACGATGCCGGACGAGAACGTCTCGCGCGTGCCGTTCGGCGTCACGCGGAAAGATCGACACCGGCACCTGCTGTCCGCGGGTGCCGCTGAACGTGACGTACAGATTGCCGGCGCGATCGAAGACCGGGCTGTCGACCTGGTGAAGCCCCGCGGCAAACGGCGCCGCGATGTCGATGATACGCCGTCGCACCGGCGACGCCCGCAATCCGCACGGGCGCGCGGCCCGCATCCAGCCCGGCAGGAACGATGGCCGACAAGTCGCGAGGGCGAGGCGTCACGACGACTCGCGCCACGGCGTTGCCGATGCGCACCTCCGGCAGTTCCGGACCGTCGACGGCGAAACCCTCACCGTCGATGGCAATCCGGCCGCCTTCAACGGCCTGTAATGGCGTGATTCGAGAGACGAAGGCGGGGGCATGGGAAGTTGGAAGTCTGAAGTCAAAAGTCAGAAGTACGAGCCAAGTCTACGCGTTCGAGCTTCAGACTCGACTTCTGACTTCAAACTTCTGACTTGTTGATCTAGGTATCGTCGAGCTCGGCGTTCCAGTAGAGGTAGTCGCGCCAGCTTTCGGGCGCGTGACGCAATCCGACTGTGATGCGAATCGCCGGAGCGTGTTCGGACGCTTCGGCATACGCTTGAGGTGCATCCCGGCTTCGACCGGCGTGCGACCGCCCTTCTTGCGGTTGCAGGTGACGCAGCACGTCACGATGTTCTCCCAGTCCTTGCGGCCGCCCTGGGCGACCGGCAGCACGTGGTCGAACGTCAGATCGCTCGTCGGAAACTCCATCGCCGCAGTATTGACACTCGTGGTTGTCACGGGCGTAAATATTCGCCCGCGAGAACGGCACGTAGTCGAAGCGCCGCTTGATGCGGATGAAGCGCAGCAGCCGGATGACCGACGGGAGCTTGAAACTGAGCGAAACGGATCGGACCTCGCGGTCGTACGCCGCTACGACTTCGACTCTTCCCTGGCACATCAGCGTGATGGCCTTTTGCCAGTGGACGATTTTCAGCGGCTCGTAGGTCGCGTTCAGGAGTAAGGTCTGTTCCATGTCGAGAGCGCGTCGCTTCGAATTTTGCCCGACCGTTCTCGGAGTGTCAAGCAACTGACGCCGTAAACACTGTGATCACGGCGCGGTTAGCGCCTCTGCGGAGGTGTGCCGGCCGCGCCGATACCCAGAACTCATGCTGCGGACCCTGATTTGGACGCTCGCCCTAGCGGCGCTTCACGAGCGGTTGCGCCTCCACGCGCGCACGTGCCAGCTGCGCCGCGACCCTTTCCGGTGCTCGGCGCCACGCACGCGCCGCCGCCTCGACCGCACGTCGCGCCTGAGCCGCCAGCCGACGCACCTGCGCTTCCGGAATTCGGCGCGCCGATGCCGCCGAAGCGATCGTCCGGATCGTTCCGAAGTCCAGATGTTCGACAGCTACGCGCTCGTCGGCGCGGCGCTGGGATTGCGCGGCATCCCCATCGCAACGGCGGAACCGACCCTCAGGGATTCGACTGCAGCGGCTTCACGCAATACGTGTTCGCGAAGTTCGGCATCACGCTGCCGCGCGACGTGCGGTCCCAGTATCGGATCGGCAAGTCGATCGAGCCCGAGGAGATCCTCGCCAGGCGACCTCGTCTTCTCGCCACGACGGACCCCGGCGCGTCGCACGTGGCCATCGCGATCGGCGGCGACGGCTTCGTCCATGCGCCGAGCACGTGGGGCACGGTGCGCGTGGAGTTTTGAGTGGAACCTACTGGTCCCGGCGCTTCCTCGGCGCCAGGCGGCTCGACGAACTCGAGGCGGCGCGAACGACGCCCGCCCTCGGGCTGCGACGGGACGTCTCGGGCAGGAACTGACGAATGTGGATGTGCTCGTCGGTGTAACACGTCTGCGGTTGAGCTACGCGCAGCGGTTCGATCGTCACGCCTTCGGTATCGGCCTCACACGGTAGTTGCTGGGCCAGTCGTTCCATGTAGCGCTGCGGGAACGACGGATACGGCCGGAAGCTCATGCCGGCCACGCCGCCGTGGCGCTTCTGCAGCGACTTGAAATCGTCGCGCAGAAAATCGAACACGTCGGGCGACGGCTTGCTGTCGAGATAGAGGTGCACCATCTCGGCGACTTCTTCGAAGAACCGCTGGCCGTGGCAGTTGGCGGAGTAGGTGCCGTCGCCGCGCTCGATGCGGCGGATGCCGTTGAACTCGGGATCGATGTGATAGAGCTCGTGGATCGACCGTGTCGAGCTTCGCCATCCACGGTTCGGCGCCCGGATAGTAACGTTCCTTGCGCGACCGATCGAGCGACTGATCGCAGAAGCGCGGGAGCGCGAACGAGATCATGTACTTGATCGTCGCGTCCGCCGATCGTGACCACCGGCGACTTGGTGACGAACCACTCTGAGCGCCGCGTGATCTGATGCGTCGTGCGGTCGCGCCAGAAGTAGTAGCCCGGTTCGCTCGCCGGCAGCGTGAGGCAGTGACAGGTCGCGAACGCGCCTTCCGCATTCGAGCGGCCCGATCGCGCGAACAGCGAGCACGTCGCCGGAGATCGATGAACGACAGCGACGGCACGCGACGCACGATGTCCTGCATCAGCGCCGTCAGCCGCTCGGTGTAGTTGATCATGCAGTCACGCTAGTGACGCAGGCGGCGACGCAGAAGGGACGCAGGAGAATACCCTCGAGTGGACTCATGTCGCGATCAGTTGTTCGAGAATTCGAGCCGAAAAAGCAGCCAAGGATATCGGACGCGGTTTGGCACTGTCAAGCTGAGCAACGCACTAATTCGCTGTCACTTCACGAGTTGAGCCGACTCTTCCGGAGGGCGTCACGACGCCCATTCGCCGCAGGATGAGTTGCTGCCGCCGCATGATCCGCGCGGTCGGTCGTGCAGGATTGAGCACCCGCGGGTTGATGATCACCGCCGCCAGCAGCGCCGACTCCGACGGCGACAGCTCGGCCGCACGTTTGTGAAAATACGTGCGCGCGGCCGCTTCCGCGCCGTAGATGCCGTCGCCCCACTCGATCACGTTCAGGTAGATCTCGAGAATGCGCGACTTCTTCAACTCGGCCTCGAGCCGCCGCGCGATGATCAGCTCGCGCAGCTTGCGCATCGGGTTCCGCGACGGCGACAGATAGAGGTTCTTCGCCAGCTGCTGCGTGATCGTGCTCGCGCCGCGCACGAAGCGCCCGCGCTCCCAGTCTTGCTGCGAGCGACTCCTGCAGTTGCGTCGAAGTCCACCCCTTCGTGCTGCCAGAACGCATCGTCTTCAGCGACCAGCACCGCCCGCACGAGATCGCGCGAGATGGATCCGTAGCTCACCCAGATCTGGACGCGGCGAGGCGTTTGTCCGCTGTCCCGCGCCTCGCGCGCGCGCAGTTCCATGAACGCGGTGCGTTGCGAGGATTAGTCGTCCGCAGCGGCCGCAACGTCCGGCAGCGTCAGGTACGCGTAGGCGAGGACCGCAAAGGCAGACGCCGCCAGTACGGCCAGCCCTTTGCCGACCCCGTCGAGCGCCCCTTGCCAGCTGCCGCAGCACGAATCGCCGATCAGGCCGGAACGCGGTGTCCGTGGCGCGCGAGCACGCTCGAGAGCGCCGCGAAGGAGAACGACGAGGCGAGGCGACGAGCTCGCGCCCATCGAGACCGACGCGCCAGATCTTTCCGGCGAGCGGACCGAGCCCGGCGCCGATCTCGATGTTGAACTCGTCGAGCAGCTGTTTGCGAACGGCGGCTTCGTCGACGCCGTCCGGCACGCGCACCGCATTGAGCGTCCAGAGCCGTTCGCCTTCGCGCGGCAACAGCACCGAGCCCCAGCGTGCTCAACGCGTCGACGAGGGCATGGTGGTTGCGCTCGTGCCGCGCCCAGCGGGCGTCGAGCCCTTCTTCTTCGATGATCGCGAGCGCTTCATACAGCGCATAGACGAGCGTCGACGACATCGTGTGGTGATACTTCCGGCGGAGCCAGTAATCCTCGAGCAACGCGAGATCGAAGTAGAAGCTGCGGCACTTGACGCGCCGCTCCAGCGCGCGCGGACCGAAGACGACCGGCGCCAGACCCGAGGGTCCGCCGAGACACTTCTGCGTGCAGCTGTAGCAGGCGTCGATGCCCCACGCGCCGACGTCGAGCGGATGACCGCCGAGCGACGTCACGGCGTCGACGATCGTGAGCGCGCCATGATCGCCCGCCACCGCAGCGAGCTCGCGCACCGGATTCAACACGCCGGTGGATGTCTCCGCGTGCACCATCGCCACGACGTCGCTCTTGTCGACTGGCGAGGTGACGCGCCAGCGCGTCGGGATCGCAGGCGCGGCCCCACTCGACGTCGACGCGCGTCACCGTGGCTCCGTACCGCTCGCACATCTGCGCCAGCCGATCGCCGAAGTAGCCGGTGACGACGACCGTCGCCGTCGTACCTTCGCGGACGAGGTTCGCGACGACGGTTTCCATGCCCGAGGTCCCGGTGCCGGAAACGGCCAGCGCAAACGATCCGTCCGTGGCGCCGAACACATCGGGCGAGCCGCTCGCGCACATCGTCGAGCAGGCGCATCATCAGCGGATCGAGATGGCTCAGCGTCGGCGCCGCCATCGGCGCGCATCACGCGCGGCGCGCGTCAGGCTCGGGCCCGGTCCGAGCAGGATGCGATCGACGTCAGGCAGCAGGCTCATGCGGGAATCTCCTCGAAATGTGCGATCGCCTCGCGCAGCGCGTCGGACGCAGCGCCGGGCGCGGGCTGCAGCGGCGGCCGCGGCACGCCGACGTCGTAGCCGATCAGATTCAGGGCCGCCTTCAATCCCGGCACGCCGTAACGCCTGGCCGAGCAGTCGCGCCAGCGGCATCAGCTCGCGCTGCAACTGGACGGCTTCGGCATGACGGCCCGCACGCGCGAGTTCGAACAGGCGGATGCACGCGTCCGGGATGACGCACGCCGGCGCGAGAATGCCGCCGACGGCGCTGACGCACAGCGCCGCGTAGAACGTCGACGTCGTGCCCGCGAGCACCTGAAAATCCGCGGGCGTGCCAGACACGAGATCCGCGATCTGCGCGACGTCGGCGTTCGACTCCTTCATGCCGATGATGTTCGGATGCGGAGCGAGGCGCGTGACGGCGGCGGGCAGAAGGTTGACGCCGGTGACCGCGGTGAAGCGTAGCAACAGGACCGGCACCGGCGACGCATCGGCAACGACGGTGTAGTGCCGCACGAACGCATCGGTGGTCATCTGCGTTTTGAAGAATGCCGGCGTCCGCACGAGCACGGCATCCGCGCCGTGTTCGGCCGCGCGCTTCGCGGCACGGACGGCGGCCTGCGTCGACTCGCGTCCGGTTCCGACGATGAACGGCCGATCGCGGGGAATCGCCTCGCGTGCCGCAACGATGACGCGATCCGCCTCGAAGTCGTCCATCAGCGCGGCTTCCCCGTTGGAGCCGAGGACCACGAAGCCGGTGAGCGGACGCGCGATCCAGCGCACGAGGGCCGGCGCGGAGCCGCTTCGTATCGACCGCATCCTGATCGTCGAATGGCGTAGGAATCGGCGCGAACACGCCCGCGAGATTCATCCGCGCGATCTTACATCGGCAATTGGACCGTGACGCAGGCAACGGCCGTGCCCTGCAGGACGAGGTTCAACCGAGGACAACGAGGAACATCGCGGCGGCCGGACTCATCAGCCAGGGAAAATCGGCGAACACCGAGACGTTCGCCGCGTCGTGCAGCATGGTGCCCCAGCTGGCCACGGATCGGGAAAGCCAAGGCCGACGTACGACAGCGTCGCTTCCGCCACGATGAACGCCGGCACGAGCATCGTCATCTCGACGGCGACGAACCCGCGCGTCGCCGGCAGCAGGTGACGAAGCAGCACGCGCGCATCGCTCGCGCCCAGGGCGCGCGCGGCTGATGCGTACTCGAGGCGCGCCTCCGACCGCACGATCGCGCGCACGCCACGCGCGATGAACGGCGCGCCGACCAGCGCAAAGATCGAGATGAGCAACACGAACACCGTGCGCGGTGGACAGCACCAGCGGCAGCACTGACCGCAGCGCGCAGCACGACGTAGGTCGCCGGCAGCACCATCACGAAGTCGGTCGCGCGCATCAACCCGTCGTCCAGCGCGCCGCCGGCGTAGCCGGCCAGGCCGCCGATCAGCCCGCCGAGCAGCGTCGCGCCCACCGCCGCCAGCAGCGCGAGCGCGAGCGACGTGCGGCCGCCGAACACGAGGCGCGCGAAGACGTCGCGGCCAAAACTGTCCGGCGCCGAACAACAGCAGCGGCGCCGCGCGTTTCATCAGTCGATCTGACCAGAGCACCGTCAGAGAACCACTCGAGCGGGACTCGCCGCGACCGATCGGCTTCGTATCGCTGCTCGAGCTGACTCGCCAACCGCCACGCATAGATGAAGGGCGCGTGCCAGGAGCCGTCGGCGTCGACGATGCGCGGCAAAGTCGGCGGGGCGTTGAGCAAGCCCGCGAACCGCTGGTCCGCGGGATGCGGCGCGACGACCGGCGCCGCAAGCGCCGCGGCCGCCGCGATAACGACCAGCAATAATCCCAGGCGAGTCATAACCAAAACTGCGTGTCTGATACGTCTGACACCTGGCTACTCCCGCGCACGCGGGATCAACGATGGCCAGCGCCACGTCCGAGAGGAGCGTGCCGCAGGCGAGAAACAGGGCGCCGGCGCCGGCGCAACCCGCCACGAGGTAGACGTCGCGGGCGCGCAGCGCCTGCAGCATCAGGCTTCCGAGCCCGGGCCACGACGTGGTGACTTCCACTGCGAACGATCCGCTGAGCAGCGTGCCAATCGCCAGGCCGTAGATGGCCGCGACCGGCCGCAGCGCCGCCTTCAACCGCGTCGCGCCAGCACGATCCGCTGAGGTCCGACGCCGCGTGCGAGCGCCGCAAGGATGAACGGTTCGTGCGATGACCTCGCCCATCGCCTGCGCCTGCAGCCGCTCGAAGATCGCCGCCAGCGGCAGCGCCAGCGCCAGCGCCGGCACGACCGAGGTGATGCACGAGATCGAGCGCCGCGCCGCTCGTAACGACACCGGCCGACCGAATCCCCGCGATCGGAAACCAGCCGGTGCGCGCCGCGATGAACACCAGCACCAGCGACGTCAGCAACGGGGGCAGCGAAAGCAACACAATCGACGTCGTTCGAATCACGGTCGATGCGATCCGCAACGACGGCTTCCCGCAACGATGCCGAGCGGAAGTCCGACGACAGGTGGCGATGGTGAGCGCCGGTGACCGCCAGGATGGCGGTGTTGACCGCGCGCTCGGGGACGAGCTCGCGGACCGGCCGGTCGTAGAGCAGCGAGCTCCGAAATCGAATCGGACTGCGCGTCCGAGCCAGTCCCAATACTGCGCGCCGATCGACTTGTCCAGCCCGTATCGCGCGCGCGCAGCTGCTCGATCGTCTCGCGGCCGCGCCTCGACGCCGAGCGTGCCGCTGACGTAATCGCCCTTCTGCCAGCCGCGCCAGCACGAGCGACGCCGACGACACGGCGAACACGAGGAACGCGGCGAACGCCAGCCGCGCTCGGCGAAATAGCGCGTCAATGCACGACCGCCAGCGTGTCGGGCGACCACATCAGCGGCGAGAGCGCGAGCGCGGGCGTCGCGTTCACGACGCGCGACGACGTGGCGACGATCACCCGCGGAGCCGCGAAGTGACAGCACCGGCGCGTGCTCGATGAAGATGCGCTGCACCTCGTCGAAGAGACGCTTGCGCTCCCTTCGTCCAGCGCGCCGATCTGTTTCGTCATCGAGCTCGTCGATGCTGCGCTCCCACTCGGTCGCCGGGTCTTCGGCTGGCCGATGTTCCAGGGTGCGCCGCTCCCGAGCTGAACCAGAAGTCGGGGCTGATCGCCGGATCGAGATCGGATCGCGACGGCGCTGGAATAGACCGCGTCGCATTTCGCGCGGCCGATGCGATCGAAGAGCGCCGTGGCATCGAGCGCCACCACGTCGACCGCGACGCCGATTTTCTGCAGATCGTCGCGCATCGACCGCGGCGCCGCGTTCGTGCCGGGGCCGTCCCTTCTGGACGAGGATGCTGAAGCGCGCGGGCTGGCTGTTCGCGTCTTCCAGCATGACCGTCGCCGTTGCGATCGGTCAGCCCGATCGATGCGAGCAGCCGCCATGGCCGCCGCCGGATCGTGCGGCGTTTGCGGCGTGCCGGTCCACATACCATTTCTGGTTCGCCGGCGTTTCCGGTCCGATAGACCGGCTCGCCGGCGCCGAGAAACACCGTGTCGGCGAACGCCTTGCGATCGACGGCGAAGCGAGATCGCGCGGCGCAGCTCGTCGCGCTGCAGCCACGACGCGCGCGGATCGCCGCTGAAGGCGCCCGGCTTCAGGTTGAACCAGAGGCCGTCGGTCGTCTGCGGCGATCCCCAGGTCGAACAGCTTCACGCGCCCCTCGGTCGGCGGCGCGCTTCACCATCGCGTACGAATCGAACGAGATTTCCCGTTCGTCACAGTCGAGTTGTCCCGGCTTCCAGACGGCAGCAGCTCGGCACTCTGATCGGACACGATGTCGACGACGACGCGATCGAGGTACGGGAAGCGGCGTGCCGTCCTCGGCTTTGCGCCAGTAGTGAGGATTGCTCGCGAACACGAGCCGCTGCCCCGGCGCGTACTCGGCGAGGACGAACGGGCCGGAGGCCGGCCAGCTCCGACGGCGGCGTCGACAGGCCCCACGCGCTGGCGAAGGTGCGGCTTTGCAGCGACCGCCTGAGCTTGTGACGCGGCAGAATCGGCAGGTTGTCGAGGATGCGCGGCGCCGGGCGCGAACGGCGTCGGAAACGTGATCGCGATCGTGTGCGCGTCCGGCGCGGTTGACGTCGAGTTTGCGGCCGCCCACCTGGAGCGAGTCGGCAGCACGGACGCGGCCCGCTCGTCGTACGCCGCCTGAACGAAAACAACACGTCGTCGGCGGTGAAGGATGGCCGTCGGAAAACATCACGCCTTGACGTAACGCGAGGGTTACGCGCCGGCCGTCTTCCGACGCGGTCCACTTCGGCAAGCCACGGTTCGACGTCCTGCGTCTTCTTGTTGATGCGCACCAGCCGTGCGTGCATCAGCGTGGCGACGAGGTCAGTGGGACTGTCGCGCGCGGCGAGACGGATTGAACGTGCGAGGCCTCGGTGCTGAACCGACACCACCAGCTCGCCACCTGGGCGCGGTGCCGCGGCCGTCGGAGCGTTCGACGCGGCTGTCGACGGGGCGCCGCGCCGCCGCGCAGGCAACGAGACCGCAGGCAAGCGCCCAAACCACGAGCATCCTGAAAAAGGCGGCGCAGAACCTGACTGACCGGCCAACGAGTTGGCCGCTCGAAAGGTGTGCGCGCTCAGTCAGACTGACAGTTTTGCACGCAAAATTTAATAGGTGCGCAGTTCCGTGCAAACCTCGAGGCAGATAAGCCAGTTCCTTGGCCGGCCTCGCGAGATGTACGGAGAAAGTCCGGGGGAGCACTTCGTCACCAACACCTTCGAGGGCGAAGACGTTACGGCGTCGATTGCTGGGGCGCACCGCTCTGGCATTCGGCGTGCCTTTCTGTACGGCGCACACGGAGCCCATGATGAGCGTCGTCGACCCAGCCGAATCGACTATCGAACCACGTATCCGGCCGCAGCGTGTCGTTAGACCATGCCGCGGAGTTGCTGGGCGTCTCCGCGCCGGACGATCTACAACCGGATTCGCGACGGACGTCTGCACACGATTCGGACGGCTCGGCGGTTCCCAGCGCGTGCTCCTCCGAGTCGTTCCAACCCGAGTATCTGCGTCCCCAGGTTTCGTCGGTGCACGGGCCGGTTGACCCGCGCTAGTTCGACGCTGGAGCCAGCCATGACGTTACGTATGCCCCGCGCTCAGCTCCTGAACCCGGCGACGGCTCTGGCCATCGCAGCCCTGATGCTGGGGAGCGCTTCGCCGGCCTATGCCGCGCATCGCGCGCGGCTGAGCGCCGACCTGGCGGATCACCTGGCCGTCGGCTCGCAAACCATCGACGTCATCGCGCCACGGCACCCCCGCCGAAATCAGCACACTCGCCAGCCGCTACAACGTGCGGATCAAGAAGACGCTCAAGGACGGCGCCGTCCTCCAGGTGACGGCCGGCCAGCTCGACGCGCTGAGCAACGACGAAAGCGTCGATCACTTCGTCCGGCGACCTGCGCATTCAATCGAGCACCCTCGAGGTGACGGCGGAGGCGATTGGCGCCGACCAGCTTTGGGCCCCGATCGAGGCAACGGCATCACCGGCAAGAACGTCACCGTGGCGGTGATCGATTCGGGGATCGACACGCGGCACGCCGCGCTGGCGAACCGGGTGGTGCACACCGAGGACTTCACCGGCGGCGACGGCCGGGATCTGTTTGGCCACGGCACGCATCTCGCGGGGATCATCGCGGGCCAGACCGTGCAGACGGCCGACGGCCGTGAGTTCGGCGGCATCGCGTCGGGCGCGCATCTGGTGAATCTCCGGGTGCTCGACGCGAACGGGGCGGGCTACAGCAATACGTAACTGAACGAAGTACA
>ERZ1370068.7741-contig-664_pt1 | contig 17396 bp, 23 predicted proteins | sample MGYA00561227_ERZ1370068 | MGnify/ENA primary metagenome ERZ1370068 (study PRJEB38410, sample SAMEA6850437) | metagenome | study: Metagenomic assessment of the ecological functions of the soil: analysis of the soil microbiota associated with the...
AGTGTACTTCGTTCAGTTACGTATTGCTAGGAACGCGGACGGCGCCACTTTGATCGAGGGCCGAGCAGAGTTCGGTGTTGCCATTACCGCCGATGATATTGAACGTGACCACGCCATCGCCCACGCTCTGCCTACCCCAATATCCAGCAGACCGGTAGTATTCGTTGTGCTGTGAGGCAAAGCGTGCACGAGGGACCCGTCACAGTTGCCCTTGTTGTTTCCCGAGTTCGGATCAGCTTGGCAGTAGTTGAGCTCGTCGTCGCTCGCCGCCGCCTGTGCCGTATACGATTCCTGTTCCCGCGGCGGTGTTGCTCGGGGCGACCGGGCGCGGCACGATCAGGTTTGAAGGTCGCGAATGGCGTTGACCTTGCGTTTCCCGAACCCGCGAGCGCGTAGTGATAAACCCCGGGGTCGGGGTAGATGCCGTGATGGTGAAACCCGACGGTGACTTGCAGGTGCACGAGGGCAGCGACGTCGAAGCGTCGGAACATACGCCGCTTATTGTCGTCCCGGCCTCGGCGCCAGTTGCTGCAAAGATAGTACCGGCGGCGATCGCCGCGGCCCGCAAAGAAAGGTAAATATCGATTCATTCGCATGGCTGGACTCTCCGGTTGGTTTGATAAGGTGACGTCATTCCGGCTCTATGGCAACGCCGGGGTGAAGGTCTGGCGAGTAGCTTCCTGGCCGGTTGTATCGTTGAAATTGTTGAAATCGGTGCTCCTGATACAGGAATTTCTTGTCGAACAGGTTCGTACGCTCCGACTGTGATGAATCCATAGCGATTCCGGAAGACGGTAATTCAGGCCTAAATCCGCAATCCAGAACGGGCGCTCGTCCCGCGACGCAGCGCTCGGTGCCCCGCGCCCACGAGGAGAGTCCCCGTCCTGGTGGTAATAAGTCCCCGTGAAGATCCAACACTGAATCCTGACGGATGGAAGAACCGCACCCCCCAGCGGTGCCCGATTGGTGGTCTCGTCCTTGAAGCCAAAACCGGAGTCACTCGGTCCGCTCGAAGCGCTCGTAGCGGTATTCGGCGCTAAGCGCCCACCACGGATGGGGCGTCCAGAACAGGCAGGCTCGCGCGACGTCCTCGCTCCAGTCCCTGCGGGCGAGGGCGACTCACCGGTCTCCGCATTCAGGAATGGAATCGGAACCTTCAGATCACGCCTCGTATATTCCAAACCCCCGAAAACCGTGGACGAGAATTTCCTACGGTCGACCGCGGCTTTGCCGTACCGCAGGCGTCGGTCGATTCCTGATCGTCATAAGAACTGATTGAATCCGGCCACCTGCGTCGGCTCGAGAGTCTGGTTCGTGAGCAGCGTCCGCTCGAATGTCCTAAACGCTTCGCCTGGCGCGTCACCGTCGTTTTCGGCATGACGTTCCAAAGTCACACCGAACTTCGGATTGAACTGATTTACTTCGATTCCGACGAAGTCGTGTTGGGGGTATGGAAAAAGTCGCCGCTTGCGCCAAAGCGTGAACGTGACGTTCACGGCACCGTGTTGATACCAGGAACAGACGTAGACGTTGGTGTCGCTTGGCGTCGAGATCCGAGGTGTCGCTGGAGAGCTCAGAAATCCAACGGCGGCAAGAACGTCACATCGGTGACCTGCTTCTCGCTTTGATATCGAAATACCCAACGCCGCTCGTGAGATTGAATCCTGCCGACCCCGATAGAGATGTTGGACTTCCGCGCTGGTCCCGTGCAGGGTTAGGGTTCCCTGATGTCTATCGAAAGAACATCCGGCGTCTCGTCGTGCAGATGCGTATCTCGACTTTGGTACGCGAGACGAGGACGAAGGATTTCGAGATTCGGCGCGAGCATCTGCCGCAGGCCCAGGCGATAGTTTTCCGTCTCGGCCCTTGTGCGCAAATTCGGCAGGACATCATCGGAGAAGAAGTTGAGCTGTGAGTCCCGGCCGTCGATGTGGCGGTACCGGTATTCGAGGTGGGCGCTCGTCTGCGGCGTGAACTCGTACTGCAAGAACACGTTCGCGATGTCGTCGCTTCTGGTCGGCGTTCTGCCTGGAAGCGCATCCGTCCGGAATGTGAAACCACCGACGCTGTAGGACAGCTTGCGCTTGCCGGATGCCGAGATACGATGCTTCACCGGCCGACGTCCCGTTGTTCCCCACAGCGAGTCCGCTGGCTTGCACGTTCGCTCCGTTGCGGTTGAAGAGCGGGTTGTACTCGTTGAAGGACGCGACGCCCGGTCCACCGTTACTGATCAGGAATAGGTTGCTTTCAAGCCAGCTGCGGCTGAATCGGCGTCGTACTGAGCGGCTGCAGCATCTGGGACTGGAAGGAGAACTCGCTCACCCGCGCGATTTCGTGACGCGGCAATACCGCGTAGCTGTCCGCGAGGAAACGATGCGCAGAGGGTTGCTCGGGTCCGTATTGACCGGGTTGCAGCCCTCGACCAACGCTAACTCACTGGAAGCCGAGATCGGTGTATACGCGCGCCAAGCTTGCACTCCCGCGCCGCGAGAGTCAGAATCAGTAGAAGCTTTGATCGGTAGAACGGCCCGGTTGTCGTTGAGAACTCGATCGCCTTCTCGATATCCTGCAATGCCTCGACCGGCCGGTTGGTGGTCTGCTTCGCGATTGCGTCGTAGAAGTAGGGCGTCGGATCTTTAGGGTCCAGTTGCTTGGCCGTCGCGTACTCGCGCTCGTCGAGCGGCGAGCGCTTCTCCTCGCCAGCAGGTCTTACCCGGGTAGCTCCGGACAATCGAGTTATTGGGATCAAGCTCGCTGCAATCTCGAGGTGCGCGGCCTCCGTCCTCGAGTCTGCCATCCCCTGATCTTCGACAGGCCGAGACCGAGTCGGGGCAGAGGGGGTCGGCCTTCTGATCGAGGCCCGTGATCGCCTTGTCGAAGGCTTCGCGGGCCTGCGCACGGTCTTCACTTCGGTGAGGAACGCGAAGCCGAGCGCGGTTTGTGTGCGCGACAGATTCGGCTCTGAGAGCGACGGCCTTCTGCGCAGCGACCAGCGACTTGTCGAGCTCGCCAGACCGACGCGATTGGAGCTCGGCCAGCCGCGCCCCAAGCCCGCGCATTCGCTGGATCGAAGTCTCCACCTGGCCTTCTCGACGCTCGCGCGCGGGCGCCTGCTGCGAGATCGAGAAGCGCGCCTGCTGCGTGCAAGGAAAGCGCGATGCGCGCCCGTGGCGGAGTCCGGCGCGGCAGCGACGCAGCAGCTTTGCGCGGTGTCGAACGCCTTGTCTTTTTCGTTCTGGGTGACGTCGATGATGGCGAGAAGGCTCAGCGCATTGGGGTCGTTCGGCACAATCTGAAGCGATCGATCGATGTCCGCGCGCGCTTCGTCCCGCGCGACCCACGGCTGAGCTGCGGCAGCTGCGCGCGTAGGTAGGCGAAGAATCGCGCGTCCTTGACGTCGGCCGGGACGTTCCAGAGCCGCTTTCGAAGGCCTTGCCGAGATCGCCTTTAGCGGCAAGCTCCGGTGGAGCTTCGCACATTCGCCTGCCAGTCTGGCCCCGCGAATGCGTCGCGTGGGAAATACACGACCGGCGGATAGTAAAGAAGTGCCCACTGCACGGCGTCGCGCGGACGCCACGACGACTCGAAGCGCCGGTGCCTTTCCGGCGGAAGCCACTGGCCGACTGGCCGTCAGGCCGCGCTCAGGCTGCCGCTCGCGTTCTCGGCCAGCACGGTTCCCTCGAAGACCGTAATCAGCGTTTGATCGGGTTCGACACCGACAAAGGAACTCGGTTCCTCTTACGCCGGCGATTGTGAACGGCGTCTTGACCTCGAGCTCTTCCGGACCGCGGCTGAAAAAAGTGATGCCGCACCCACGCGCCAGCTCCACGACGCCGGTCCGCTCCTCTTTCGGCGCTTCAACGGTAATCGTCGAATTCGCGCGTTGAGAGACGAAGCACCGACGCTGATTGAGGAGCGCGACGTCGGCTCGGCTCCGCTCCACGAGCGCGAGAATCCTCGGTGTCGCCGGGGCAAAAAAACACGTGTCGTTCAGTTGAACGGCATGCCATTCGCGTCGCGGCAACGGGTTTCAGCTTCGACGTTGCCCTGAACCGGGAGACTGCCCGTGCGGGTGGCGCCTCGCAGCCACTTTACTGCGGCGACTGGGCTGCGCGTAGACAGCAGCAGGCGCACGAACGCCGCGCTCACCACCAGCAGCGCTGCCAAGCGTAAGCGCAGCTTGGGCTTCCCGAAAGGACACCTGGGTTGAATCGACCCCATCTCCCTACCCCCGCCCCGAGTCGCCTTCGGCTATCCGCCGATATTCAATTCCACCTTCGCGTCGCACTTTGCTCCGCCGCGGGGAAACTGTGCAAAGATAATACTCCAGCGTCGCCAAGTCGAGTAATCACTTTGCGAAAACCGCCCGACGAGCGGTGAACCGGTGCGCGCCCGCGCAGCGTGGCGCGCCTATGTCCGGATGCATAAGGCGGCACCCGCCCACTGTGCGAGTCTGGCGGCGACCGCTGCGTGGATTGATCATATACGCGCGAGATAGTGACTAAAGTATGCCCCCAGTACGGTAGTGACCAGGGACCGTTAGTTGGCGCGCAATCGCTGCCCCCGCATCACTTTCTTGTCGTATTCGGCCTCGGTTTGGTCGCCATCGTAATCTCCGACGTTGGCGGCGAACGCGCGGCCGCCGCTCATGCGCGGCAGTTGTTGCGCTCGTATTGACGCGGCCCCATTTCCGGATGTTTGCTACAAAGTTTCCCCACCTTTTCGAGATTAAATTGGATAGGGAACATGTGCCGTAGGCTAACGGGGCACGCTGATTCGTCCGGGAGATTGCCGCGCCCCATTCCAATTGCGGGATACGTTTGGATGGAAGCGGTTGCTTAACTGGCGGTGGGCGAGAGTCTGGCGCGAACCCGCACTTTAGCCAATGCTCCACAGGGCAAGGGAAGAATACAGGCAAATTTTGCGCTCGGCGGTAGCGTCGCGCGCATCGCAGCAACGTTGCGCCCCTGACGAGGTTACCGCACCGCAACAAAGGGTTTACGGCGGGTGTCCGCTTTCACTGAGTACGGGCGTGGAGGCTGACCGGCCGGTTGTGGCCGATCTGAGACTGATGCGTTCGCGGATGGCAGACGTTGCGGCGAACGTCTGCATTCAGGACTGAGATGACGGACCGCAGTCGACCCGTTGCCGCCAGTCGTGCGTCAGAGAAGCGGACCTTCGCGGACTTCTCTGCAAGTCCACAAGCGGCCGTTCGCGTTACCAGCCTGCCTGATCGGATTGCGCATGTGCAGCAGGCGCTCGTTTCTTGCCTCCGAGTTGCTTCCACCGGACAAACGTGCCAACTATCAAGCAGCCTGGTCGTGTCGGACGATCGCCAGTGGCAACGTGAAGGCGAACGTCGAGCCCTGACCCACTTGACTCTCGACCCAGATTCTTCCGCCGTGGAGTTCGATGAACTTCCGCGAGATAGCGAGGCCAAGGCCGGTGCCTTCGACCTTCTTCGCCGCCGATCCGACTTGACGGAATTCCTCGAACACCGCGTCCTGATCCTCGGGAGCGATGCCAATCCCGGTGTCCGTCACCGAAATCTCCGCTACGCCGTCGCGCACAGCCGGCTCGCACGTCGATCTGTCCGCCCTCCGGCGTGAACTTCAGTGCGTTCGACAGAGATTGAGCAGCACCTGCTTCACCTTGCGCTCGTCAGCGCGAATCACCCCAGCCGCTCGTCGACAGTGCGCACCAGCGCGATCCCGTCGGTGCGCCCGTTCCTTCACCAAGGTCAGCGTGTTCTCGATGGCACTCGGCAGGTCGAAATCGCTCGAGCTCCAGCTCCATCCGTCCCGCTTCGATCTTCGACAGATCGAGGATGTCGTTGATGAGGGACAGAAGATGTTGTCCCGACTGCAGGATGTCGCCGATGTATTCGGCTTGTTTTTCGTTGATCTCGCCGAACATCCGCTCGGCCAGGACTTCAGAGAAGCCGATGATCGCGTTGAGCGGCGTGCGCAGCTCGTGCGACATGTTGGCGAGGAACTCGCTCTTGTGCTGGCTCGCCGACCTCGAGCTGCGCGGCTCTTGTCCTCGATCTCGCGGAAGAGCCGCGCGTTCTGGATGGCGATCACCGCCTGGTCGGCGAAGGTCTTGAGCAGAGCGATCTCTTTGTCTGAAAATGGCCCCGCCGTAACACGGCATACGGCGATCACTCCGATGGCTCTGCCTTCCCACAGCATCGGCGCGAAGATCGCGGCACGCGTGCCGACGAGTCGGCCTCCTTCGCGTGTACCGGGCGGCACCGCTTCGTCCTCAGTATCGGGATAGTGCAGGACGGTCCGGCGCTGTATGCAAATCCCGGTGGCCCTTTGATCGGTCACGGGCGCGGGCGGCGACGCCATGAATGCCTCGCGATTCGGGCCCTGGTGCGCCACGATGCGCGTCAGGCCGTCCTCACCGAGGATGTGAATCGTGACGAGGGTGCCTGCGAACAGCCGTTCGCAACTTTGCAGGATCTTGTCGAACACCGGGGACGTGTCGGCGATCGAGCTGCTGATCGTCGCGCAGCACTTCGCCCGACGCCGTCTGTTGCTCGAGCGCCTCCTTGCGTCTCGTTGAACAGGCGCACGTTCTCGATCGCGATCACCGCCTGGTCGGCGAAGGTCTGGAGCAGGGCAACCTGCCGCTCGGTAAAGCGTTCAACCGCCGTGCGACGGAGATTGATCGTGCCGATCGCGACACCTTCTCGCAACAGGGGGACGCAGAGTTGCGTCCGACTGCCATGTTGCCGCGCGAACTCGCTGGCCACGGGATACTCGTTCGCCTCGACCTGCACGTCAGCTACGTGGATGGTCTGCCCGTCGAGCGTCGCCCGGCCGTTGACCGACCCACGGACCAGGGCGACGGTGAACTCGCCGATGGGCCCGGAGGGATCAGGCCGTGATGAGCGACGAGCCGAAGTCGATCGCCGATCGCGCCGGAAGATCTCGGCATCGGACGACCCGCACAGCCGAGCCGCGCTCTCCGCCACGGTGTCGAGCACCGGCTGGATGTCGGTCGGCGAAGCGGAGATCACCTTGCAGGATTTCGCTGATCGCCGCGTGCTGTTCCAATGCCTCCGCAAGGCGTTGCTTGAGCTGCAGGCCGGTAGAGCCGTCGACCTTCCGCGACCTCCCGGTGACCGTTGGCCGTGCTTCGACCTTGGCCTTTGCAGATTTTGCGCCCCCTTCCACCGGCCCTCCCCTTGCCACTCCTCAGGCGCTACGACAGCGTAGCGATCGACAATAGCCTACGCCGCCGTACCGTTTCGAGGAAGATCAGCCCGCTCTCTGCAGCGGGCGCCACTCGGCTAGTGCTCCCCGAACGGTGGCGCGGAACAAGAACCTGGAATGTCAGTCAGTGAAAATGAGTGGCCGCTTTAGAGGACGAAGGCGCTGAGGGCCGGTTGTGGCCGGTCTGCGACCGTCGGGTTCGGCGGTCGCGACCAGCCCGACGAGATTACACCTCAGTCTGCTCTGCGATCTCCAGCGCGTCGTCGACCTCGATGCCAAAGTATCGGACGGGGCTCTCAGCGAACTCATATGACACCAGCGGCCATGACGGCGTCTCGCGGCGGAGGCCAGATGCAAGTTCTCGTCTCCCGGGTTCATAGCGACAATCGCGTCCAGAAGGGGCAGACTCACCTTGATGGACATCCTGCAGTGTCTACAGAAGTACGGCCAGCGGCTCGATTCGGAGATCGCCGAAGAGACGGGCGTTGCGCTTGCAAGGGTGCGCGAGCGCTTTGCTCTCTTGACCGGAACCGGGGAGGTCATCACCTGCAAACTGACACGCTTCGAGAATGGCAAGCCTGTCGACACGTGCCTGTACCGTGCGTCAGGCTATTTCCCACCTCCAGCACCCGGTCGGAAACCAAAGCCGCCGGCGTAGGGGCTGATGCTGGGCGTTGATGCCGCGGATGACACGCGGGCCAGTGTCTGCTTTAACGCCGCGAGATTTGAACTCTGAGTGTCGAATGTGGCCGCATCCTGTCATTGCTTATTTCTGCCGCGCCTTGCGCGCGGCGTATTTGGAGTCGCGCGCGGCCTTCTGATTCTGTTTGAGCGCTGCATCGGCCTCCGCTTGGGCAACGCGCTCGGCGTCCCTCCGCGCCCTTTCTTCCGTGACAGCGTGTGCTTGCCTGGCTTTCTCAGCCGCGCGTTGTGCGTCTCTCAGTTCGGCGGTGACCCGGTTCGAGTATTTGCGTTCGGCCGTGCGAATTTTGCGCGCTTCTGCCGTTTCGACCCGTGTGGCCTGCCGCTGGGCGGACTGTCCGTCGTTAGCCAGCACCGTTGCCCCTATCTTTTTCCAACTGGGCTTGCTTCGCCTTGGCCGCCGTCTGCAGGCGTTCCGCGAAACCTGGTTCTTTACGAGACATGTCTTTGGTTTCTCTTTTCAAAGCATTCGTATAGGCGGCTGATATTGCCCCGCATGTTTGCTAGCGGTCAGGGAAGTGGACCCGCTTTTTTGATCAGATCTTATGGCGCTGCTGGTGTGAGCGTGCGTCGCGCGAATACATGCCAAACTGGCTGCCACTTCGATATACACGCGAGGCTCAATCGAGCAGGAGTTTACGCGCCGCAGCACCGGTCGTGCCGACCAGTTTTCGCTTCTCGGCAGCAGGCAGTCTTTTGATCGCCGCCTCCAGCTTGCCTGCCACCGATTGATTCGGGCAGACGAACTTGGTGAGCAGCCGACGTGGGGATTCGCGCGCGTGTATCGCGCCCCAGTGCCGGCAAGGTGCTGTGCGTAACGCGCCGCCACGTCAAGCGCGATCCCGGTGTAGATCGCGTTGCCGCGGCACAGAATCAGGTACACATACCAGCGCTTGGCCGCCCGCTCTCCGGGCCACGCGCGACCGGGGCGCTGGGGTCGGCGTGACCCGATTCTAGGGCCGTTCACGCAGAACCGTCACCCGCGATTTCGGAGTGAATGTCAGCTATCGGCAAACGGCCCCAACGGCCGCTCGTGGCCGATCTGAGACTGATGCGTTCGCGGATAGCAGACGTTGCGGCGAACGTCTGCATTCAGGACAGATGATAGACCGCAGTCGACCCGAAGCCGACATATGCCCCGCTCGAAAGCGGACACTCAAATCGATCTCGACGACGAACGAAGCGGCGCCGCCACGGCAGCGATCCTGTCCAGCCGATCGATCATTCAATCACCTCGTCTGCGCGCAGCAGCAGCGACTGCGGGATCGTGAGGCCGAGCATCTTCGCGGTCTTAAGGTTGATGACCAGCTCGAACTTGGTCGGCTGCTCGATGGGGAGATCGCCAGGTTTCGCGCCCTTGAGAATCTTGTCCACGTAGCCGGCGGCGCGCCAGAAATAGCACCGCGAGATCCACCCCGTAGGACAAGAGAGCGCCAGGTTCGCCGGCAAGGCCCTTGGTGTCAAATATCAGCGGCACTTTTGTCTTCGTTGTGAAGTTCACGATCTCATTCCGATACGCTGCGTATATCGGCGAAAGCACAATGAGAGCATCAGGTGGCTCCTTGGCGGCGGCCGTCAGGGCGCGCGCAAGGATCGTCTGGACCTCCCGCTGCTATTGATTGAGAATTCTATTCCCAGCTTGGGTGCCGCGGCTTGTAACGCGGTAAGTCTAAGGGTCATGCCGCGATTGTTCGGATCCCAGATCATGGCCACTCGCCTGGCTTTGGGCAGTGTCTCCTTCAGAAGCTCCAGGTTTTTGATCTGAATCAGGGGCAAGCAGGGACAATCCCGTGGTATTGCCCCCGGGGTGTGCAAGGCTCGTGACTAATCCAGCCCCCACTGGATCGGCAGAGACCGCAATAACTATGGGGATTAGTACTGGTTGCTTTTTGCGCGGCTTGAGTGGGCGGCGTGTCCACGGTGACGATGACATCCACGTTCCGACGGACGAGCTCGGCCGCTAGCTCGCCCCAGACGACTCAATTGCCCATCCCCAAATTGATACTCGATGCCGATGCTCTTCCCCTCGATCAACCAAGGTCGCGGAGCCCTTGCCGGAATGAATCTACAAGAGGGGAGAGAGGAGTCGGCGGAGGTACGCACTAAAAAGCCTATTCGAGGGACCCTTCCCGACTGCTGCGCGCGAACGGCGAGCGGCACGGCGAGGAGTCCACCCGCAACGCTGCCAATGAACGCCCGCCGATCCATCACCGAGGCACCTCGTCGACCAGGGAAGATCAAAAAATACTACGCCTCCCCGCAGCGCTCAATCTCTTCCAGTTCACGACCGTTTTCTACGACAAGTACCGGCCAACGCCTGCTATGCGGCGCAACGCGCTAAGGCCGGAGTTGGCCGGTCAGCGACGCTGCCCGATCTGGCCGGCCGCTTCCATGCCTTCGAGCAACGTGGCGAGATCGCCGCCCTTGACCCCGACGAGTTGGACGCCGCGGGGCGCCTCAAACAGGCCAGGATCGAGCGGTCCGATCTGCACATCGCGGAAATTCATCAGCGTCCGACCGCGGTCGGCCACGGCTCTCGCCCTCGCCAGCGAGGCGCGCGATGACACCCTGGTCGGTCGCCCAGACTATGGCCGGTGAAGCTACTCCCCGAACCGGCATTGCGCTCGACGCGAATCGCGCATGGTGTCCAGCCCGTTCACCCGCTCGCGTCCTTCACGAATCTGCCGCATGTCGCCGCCGCCGTTCAGCACATCGAGTGGCAGATCGAGCGCGGAGAAGGTCGGTCTCGATCGCGAAGCGGGGATCAGCCATCACCAGCCAGCAGAGATTGCGATCGAGCCGCGCGATCACGGTCAGCGAACGACCATGCTGTTTGCCTTCGTGGCGCAGCGCCGAGTGGGTGCGCCACAGACGGCCGGGCATGGTGCGCTCATCGGTACCGATCAGGCTCGTCGCGGTGTACTCCACCCGCAACTGGAGAATGCTCCTGCTCGCGGCCGCAAGGGCGGCCCAAGAGAGCCGAGCAGCGCGGCCGAAGCGAGCAAGACCTTGCGACGCGAAAACATCATGTGATGGACATTCGAAAGATTGGTAAATTCAAACACGCAAGCCTGATTGTGGTGGGGTCGGTGGTGCCGGTCAACCGTCAGTTCTACGCGGCAGCCGGCTGTTCCGCACGCTTGTCGTTGTACTTCCGCGCGGGCGCCGACGCCAGGTCTGCCGCGCGCGAACTGGCTGGCGGCGGCCCACCGTGGCGGGCCGCGGGCGGGCGCGATCTACGATTGCCGTTAAGACTACCGGTGACCCGCAATGGAGGAAAAGCTCGTCCGGCCGCAGTTGGCCGTTCACCGCCATACGTAGTCCATAGACGCAGTCCCAGTGCGCAGCACTTCGTACTAAGTGCCTCGGGCTTTCATACACGCTGGTAGAGCGTCGAGCGACACCATCGTGCTGAGTACGGCGTACTTCGTACGCAGCGCGTGGCGCGAGGCGCCGCGGCGCGACTTCGTCGCTGCCTTGATCAGTTCCGGTTGTCGCTTCGAGCTAAGGACGAGAGATACGTCGTACAGGATAAGTGCCACTCTCCCGAACTTCCCCAGTCGACCCCGAAACAGCCATCCAGGAAATGACCGCACACGCCGCAAACAGTAGGCTGGAGATAACGCTAACGACCGCGCTGCGGCATGCCAGCAGTACGGCGCTCCAGATATGCAAACCCCGCACACGCAGGCTGGGGTTGTGTACGCTGATGCTGGTGATCAGTTCAGGTTGCGGCGGCGCGAGAAGTCAAGTCCAGTGAGACTGACGCGGGAATCGATGCCACTGGCATCGCGACAACGTCTTTCTCAACATCAGTGGCCGGCCGGAGTATCTGCGGCGTGCGGTTGAACCAGGACGGCGAAGGCGCTCGACATTCTGGTGCAACCGCAGCGGGATAAGCGTGCGGCCGAGCGATTCCTCCGCAAGCTGTTCAAGGCTCTAAATCTAAAATTCAAAAGCGAAGGCCCGGACGAACCGGGCCTTTGCGGTTGGGTTGCGGCGTCACATATCCATATCGCCCATGCCGCCCATGCCGCCACCCATGCCGCCGCCACCATCCGCCCTTGTCGTCCTTGGGCAGTTCGGCGACCATCGCGTCGGTCGTGAGCATCAGTCCCGCGACTGACGCCGCGTTCTGCAGCGCGAAGCGCGTCACCTTGGTCGGATCGATGACACCCATCTCCACCAGGTCGCCGTACTCGCTGGTCTGGGCGTTGAAGCCATAGTTGCCCTTGCCCTCGACGACCTTGTTGACGACGACCGACGGCTCGTCACCGGTGTTGGCAACGATCTGCCGCATCGGCTCCTCGAGCGCGCGCAGCACGATCTTGATCCCGGCGTCCTGATCGGGGTTCTCGCCCTTCAGATTCTTGAGGTTGGCGCGTGCCCGCAGGTACGCAACACCGCCGCCGGCGACTATGCCTTCTCGACGGCCGCACGGGTCGCGTGCAACGCGTCCTCGACGCGGGCTTTCTTTTCTTTCATTTCCATTTCAGTCGCCGCGCCGACCTTGACCAAGGCCACGCCGCCGGCGAGCTTGGCCACACGCTCCTGCAGCTTTTCCTTGTCGTAATCCGACGTCGCATCTTCGACCTGCTTGCGGATGTTCTTCACCCGCGCTTCGATCGCGGCCTTTTCGCCGGCGCCGTCGATGATCGTCGTGTCATCCTTGCCGACCTCGATGCGCTTCGCACGGCCCAAGTCCTTCAACTGCGCGTTTTCGAGTTTGAGTCCGAGTTCTTCCGCGATCACCGTGCCCCCGGTGAGAATCGCAATGTCTTCGAGCATGGCCTTGCGGCGATCGCCAAAGCCCGGCGCCTTGACGGCGGTCGTCTTCAGGATACCGCGGATGTTGTTGACCACCAGCGTCGCAAGCGCTTCACCATCGACGTCCTCGGCGATGATCAGCAGCGGCTTGCCGGACTTGGCCACCTGCTCGAGCAGCGGCAGCAGATCACGGATGTTGCTGATCTTTTTGTCGTGCAGGAGGACGTAGGGATCCTCGAGCAGCGACACCTGCTTGTCCGGGTTGTTGATGAAATACGGCGAGATGTAGCCGCGGTCGAACTGCATGCCTTCGACGAGCTCGAGTTCGTTCTCGAGACCCTTGCCGTCCTCGACCGTGATCACGCCTTCCTTGCCGACTTTGTCCATCGCTTCGGCGATCGTCTTGCCGATCGATTCGTCGGCGTTGGCCGAAATTGCGCCAACCTGGGAAATTTCCTTGCTGGTCGTGCACGGCTTGCTGATCTTCTTGAGTTCCTCGACAACCGCGATAACCGCCTTGTCGATACCGCGCTTGAGGTCCATCGGATTCATGCCGGCGGCGACATACTTCATGCCTTCGGCGATGATCGATTGCGCGAGCACGGTGGCCGTCGTGGTGCCGTCCCCGGCGACGTCGGAGGTCTTGGACGCGACTTCCTTTACCATCTGAGCGCCCATGTTCTCGAACCTGTCTTTGAGTTCGATTTCCTTCGCGACCGAGACACCATCCTTGGTGATCGTCGGCGCGCCGTAGCTTCGCTCGAGCGACGACGTTGCGGCCCTTGGGGCCGAGCGTAATCTTGACGGCGTTGGCGAGGACGTTGACGCCGTTGACCATCTTGTTGCGTGCGTTCTCGCCGAAGCGGACGTCTTTGGCTGCCATGATTCGTTTCTCCTGATGCTTTGTTCGGGTGAGCGGTTAGCCGACGATGCCGATGATGTCGTCTTCGCGCATGTGCAGCAGATCTTCGTTGTCCATCTTAAATTCCTGGCCCGAGTACTTGCCGAAGAGGACCTTATCGCCGGCTTTCACGCCCATCGGCTGAAGCTTCCCGTTCTCGTCGGTCTTGCCGGGGCCAACAGCGACGACTTCACCCATCGAGGGCTTTTCTGCGGCGGTATCCGGGATCACGATGCCGCCGGCGGATTGACGCTCTTCCTCGAGGCGCTTGACGATAACGCGATCGTGCAGGGGACGCAGTTTCATGGTTGCACTCACTTCTGATAAAGCCTATTGAAATTACAGCGAGTTACGTCGCTGTGGGCCGGACGGAGCCGGAGGCGGCAATGGCAGCGCCGTCGCGGCAGTCGCTGCTGCGTACCCCACGGAAATCGTCAGGCTGAACCCGTGGTCCACGGAGGGCATCGCGTCGCCTCTGGAGATGGCGCTGCGATTGCCGCCTTCGTTCTCCCATTCATGGAGTTCGGCCTTGTGCGCCTGTTTCTCGTTGTGGCGCGCTTGCGCCGCAGCAGCGAGGCGAAGGCGGCGCCTCCACAAGCGGCAAACAACTTGGCCCAACGGATGTCGATATTCATGACTACCTCAATTCAATGCATAAGTGCTCGATGAAAGTAGTGGTGCGGTAGCCCGTTATCCCGACGTCGCAACTGCCGGCCACGCGAAGGCGGCTTTACGGCAATTTGCGACTGTCGGAAGAACGTGATCCCTTCAGTGTGCTGTTGGTTACCGGATAGCCAGCCTCTTCCCCGGCGCCGCGGCCTTCTTAACCAGCTTGAGTTCGAGGACGCCGTTGTCGTATGCGGCCACGGATGCCGACTCGTCCAGCTCCGCCGGTAGCGTGAAACTGCGATAGATGTTGCCGAAATACCGCTCGTTGCGCAGCATCCTGTCGCCTTCCTTCTTTTCCCATTCCTGCTTAACTTCGGCCGTGATCGTGACCTGGTTGCCCTCGATCGCGACGTCGATGTCTTCCTTCTTCACGCCCGGCATTTCGGCATGAATCAGGTAACCGTTCTCGGTTTCGGTCACATCCATCTTGATCATTACCGGGGTAGGTGCGCCTTCCACGCGCACGGGCTTGAAGAACCGCGGAACAATTCGTCAAGACCGGTTTCAGTCCTTGGATCGTAAGAGATAAGGTTTTGCATAATGCCTTCCTTTGAATAGTCGTGCTACGGGCCGGACCCCAAACTGCCTGCTTACGTTTTGGGTCCTCCCAAAAAAGAAATGGCCCGGTTGAGGGTCGGGCCACTGCCAAGATAAAAAGCAAGTGGCATCGCCACGTTTGTTGCGCTTAGAGTTATTTCTCCTCCAAGCAAACTAAAACACGTACTGGCTTTAGGCCGTCGCAGTCGCGCCGATCTTGTGGAAAGTGGAGTTGGAAACCTCGTAGGTATCAACCTGAGAATTTCCGTCAACCAGATTCGCCAGGATCTGCGGTCACTTCCGCGTATGGGCCGCGGCCGTAGGCGTCAGCGCTTTCTTTGTTGTCCCACAAACTCACGCCGAAAGCTTCGGTTCCGGCCGGGCCAACGAACGTGATTTCATCCTGAAACCCCTTTTGTTTGCGAAGCATGGGAATGACTTGCTGTTCCAGCCGCTGGGTAAACGCAGCGGTGCTATCGAGGCTTCAGATGCACGGACACGCGATGTGCATACATATGGTGTGCTCCTTGGTTGTCATGGCCAAGGGGCATTTCAGATAACCGTCTTTAGTCAGATGACCCAAAGACCCTCTCAGTCCATTAACCATGCATCGGTTAATTCACTAGACATGTCAAGCATTATTTTGCTACGCTTAATCGAACGCGGTTAATTACTGGGGGCATGCGATGGATGTTTGTTTGGTCATCAAGGAGCGGCTGGAACAATTGGGGCTCGAGCAAAAGGACTTGGCGGCCGCCGCCGAAGTCACCGAGTCCTACATTTCTCAGCTCCTGACTCGGAAGAAATCGCCACCCGCGCCCGATCGAACAGACATCTACGAGAAGATGGGCAAGTTTCTCAAGCTGTCGAGCGGTAAGCTTGCGAAGCTGGCTGAGCTCCAGCGCAGGGAAGCGTTGAAGAGAGATTTCGAGGACCCCCCGGCGCCTTTGTTTCAAGAAGTGCGAGAGTTGGTTCTCCGCAAGTGCACGCCGGAAAAGCAGCAGCAGATACGAGCAATTTTTGAGAAGCAGCCCTTGGGCGAACTCGAACGCCTCGTCACACAGACGCTTCTGGACGTGATCAAGCGCGTCGCCAAAGAGGAATTGAAAAGTGAAAAGTGGCTCCGCTCGGTGGCTCGACACAGTGGCCGAAGCTATAAGCAGATGCGAGTCACGATCCTCGAGTTCCTGGACACAGACGTCTTCCACCTGTCAGCGGAGAACTGCGTTTCCTTCCTGGATCCGCTGATCGACTCCTGGGATATCGACCTCTCCACCTTCGGTATGGAAATTGTGCTTAACCGAAGACTCGCCCCAGGGCACTCGAAGCGATTTGCGTTTGTTGAAAGGGACCCCGACCAACCTTCTGGGGGCGAGCCGGGGCTCAACGCGTTCCTTAAGGATGCTTCACTCAGCGGTAATGTGACTCAGGAGGAAATCGAATTTCTCAAACGGTTGAGGCTCAAGGGAAAGCGGCCTACGCCGCTCTACTATTACCGGGAATTGCAGAATCTCAGAGATCCGCTGCATTTTCGCGCCGTAGTAGAGCGCACGATAGACAGCGAAGTGTAAACGGCGACCGACGCGTCGCCTTCTACCTCGCTTTTGCAGCGGGCGTTCACTGGCTGCGACGCTCGCACTTTGCTATGTGTGAATTGGCCTAATCGTCTGCCCGCCGTCATCGCCGCGTCTGAAGCCCCTCGCGCCTCGCTTTCCACAACCCTAGGAGCTTGGGAGGGCACTACCGCAATCCACCGCCCGACGGGGATTAGCGTCTGATCTGGTGATCGGTCGGTGCATGCATTTGCAGCGCCAAGGGCGACGAATATTCTGGAAGGGGCAATGGAGGAGCCTCGTCGCTCAAAGAGCGCCTATGACGCAGCCCCTCGCTAGCTGGGCACACCATGGGCCCTCCGACAACGCTGACCGCGTGCCACGGCTGTTTGATGGGTCCAGGCAGCTTCGGTCTTCGTCGCCATTGCAGAAGTTCTGCCGGGATCGGGCAGCGGCAAGTTGTTTACTACGCAATGCCCTCACAGCGCGGCCTTCCGAGAATAAGGGAAGAACCTTTCTTATTCCTTCGACGCGCTAACCGTCGCCTGTTCGTGCTGTTGTTGGCGCAGCTCGCCGGCGGACTCGAGCAAAGGTTTTCGTAAATCAGTTTCCACACTTTTTCGTGTAGCGGAAACGAAGGATCAAGGATGGACTTCATCTGGCCTCCACGCTCGTGCTGTGAAGATACAGCACCATTCCTCGCGCTTAGTCCATGCATGTTGCAAGAGGCGTTCCATCTCCGACCAAATTGCGAAGGTTCAGCCACTTACCGCGAACGCCATTCTGCCCAAAGTTTCGGTCGCGTAATAAACGTCGACACTATCGCCTTCAGCGTCGTCAGGCCTCGCTTTGTTGCCAGACAATTTGTCGCACCGCTCGCGAAAAAGGTTGATCTTCAACTTTGAAGAGGATCGCTTCGTCACGACCGCGAACCGATACAACGGCGATCACGAGCCGTGGCCTCGATATCGCGTAGCTCGTCCCATGTGATCGCCGTCGCGGTCGGTGTCGATGTCGTTGAAGTGAGCCTGCAGCTCGATGATG
>ERZ1370068.3450-contig-2563_pt1 | contig 17394 bp, 21 predicted proteins | sample MGYA00561227_ERZ1370068 | MGnify/ENA primary metagenome ERZ1370068 (study PRJEB38410, sample SAMEA6850437) | metagenome | study: Metagenomic assessment of the ecological functions of the soil: analysis of the soil microbiota associated with the...
CATCGGGAGTATTTCGACCCACGCGCCGAGCAGCGCGCGGGCGCAAGCGTGCGGATGTGGTGATGGATTGTGGCGCAATGTGGCGCCGTGCTGCGGCTTTCACGCGCGCCGCGCAGCCTGTAGCCTTGAGGCCATGAAGCGACTCGTGGCCATCATCGAGGACGAACCGGCGCTGCGCGACAACTACGCGGCCGCCTTCACCCGCGAAGGCTATGCGGTGCGCGCGTACGCGAATCGCGCCCAGGCGCTGGCCGCTTCGCGCAGCGCCTGCCGGATCTCGCCGTCATCGACATCTCGCTGGAGGATGAACCCGGAGGGCGGCTTCGAGCTGTGCCGGCAGCTGCGGGCGCTCTCCGCGGAGCTGCCGATCATCTTCCTCACCGCCCGCGACAGCGAGCTCGATGCGGTCTCCGGACTGCGGCTCGGGGCGGATGACTTTCTCACCAAGGACCTGAGCATCCCGCACCTGATGGCGCGCGTTAACGCGCTGTTCCGGCGCGTGGAGGCGCTGCGCAAGCCCCCGGCCCCGGTTGATGTCATCCGCCGCGGCGCGCTCACGCTCGATGCCGAGCGCATGAGCGCGCAATGGGACGGCCAGGTGGTGCTCGGCTGTCGCTCACCGAGTTCTGATCGTGCACGCGCTCGCGCGCCACCCTGGTCACGTGCGCAACCGCCAGCAGTTGATGGATGCGGCCAGCGTGGTGCTCGACGACAACACCATCACCTCGCACGTGAAGCGCATCCGCCGCAAATTCCAGGCCGTCGCGCCCCAGTTCGACGCGCTCCAGACCGTGTACGGCATGGGCTACCGCTGGGTCGGAATAGGCACGCCAACGGATGTCGCTGCGCCTGAAGCTGCTGCTGCTCGGCCTCGCCACGCTGGTGCTGCCCTGGGCCGGCTGTCGCTACGCGCGCGAGATGGAGTCAGCGCTGCGCCAGGGCGAGGCCGACTCGCTGCAGGCCGTGGCGCAGACCATCGCGACCTCGCTGCAGGGGCGCACCGACCTGCTCTATCGCGAGCGCCGCCGGCCCCCGAGGGCACTCCTCGCCGAGGCGCACGTGGACAGCGCCCCGGGCGGCAGCCTCGTGCCGCCGGAGTCGGCCACGGATCCGACTTCTTTCAAGCCCACGCCCTACGATCTGGAGCCGGCGGCGCTGAGCGCCGCGCCGCTGCTCGACGGCTATGCGGGAAGACCGGCTGCGCGACCCGGCCGCCTGACGCATTTCGACCAGGACGAGCAGCATCGCTTCCGCAGTGGTCACCGGCGTGCACGAGCGCATGCTGTACGTGGCACTCGAGGTGCACGACGAGCATCCGCTGTTCGAGGCTCCCGGCAGCAACTTTCTGGAACCTTCCACCTTCGGTGACCGCGTGTGGCTCGGGTTCGAGGACCGCGAGGGCGTGCAGCAGCAGGTGTTCCTCGCCGCCACCGCTCCCGGGGCGGTGAGCGCGCGGCGCATCGAGAGCGGCGAATACGGGCGCAGGACGGCGCGCATCGAGCCGCGCATCCGCGGCGTGTGGCGGCCGACGGCCGACGGCTACCGGGTCGAGGCGCGCGTACCGCTGTCGATGATCGGCAAGGGGTTCGGGGTGCTGATCGATGACCGCGACGCGCGCGCGGCGGCCCCGCGGTGAGCTACGGCACGCTGCGCACCGATGACCTGCACACCGTCGGACACCTGATCCTGGCGGCCCCGGAACTACGCAGTTATCTCGCGCAGTTCCTGCAGCCCGGACTGAAGCCTCGGTCGCCACCCCGGCCGGGCGGGTACTGGCGCGCGCGGACGCGCTGGCGCAGCCCGCCGGGCTCGGTCCCGAGGCCCCTGATCCTCGCGCGCCTCTACCGGCGCTTCATCGACCGGCCGAACGAGCATCTGCCGCTCGAGGCGGCGAGTCCGATCTACGACCGCGACCGGGCCGTGGTCATCGGCAGGCTTCGAGGTGGCGCAGAGCGCCAATCGCTGGATCCGCCTGCGCGACCGCGCCCTGACGCACATGCTCAACTTCACGCTCGCCACGAGCGCCATCGTGGTGGGAGCGATCCTCGCCTTTGCGGCGTGGCTGGCGCTGTGCTCTGTCACGCCTGCGGCGCGCGAGCGAGTCCGCCCTCACCCGCTCCGGGCTCGTCACCACCTTCCCGAAACCGCCGCGCGTGATGAGCTCGGCGATGTCGCCCGCAGCTTCTCCACCCTGCTCTCGCGCCTCAACGAATACACCAGTTACCTGCGCACGCTCGCCGGCAAGCTCGCCCACGATCCGCACGCCGCTCACGATCGTGCGCTCCTCGCTCGACAACCTCGAATCCGAGCAGGTGCCCGCGGGCGCCCGCCCCTACCTGGAGCGCGCCCGCCAGGGCAGCGAGCGGCTCAACTCGATCCTCGTCGCGATGGGCGCCGCGACGCGCGTGGAGGAGGCCATCGGCGCTGCCGAGCGGGTGGACTTCTGATCTGGTGCCGCTACTGACTCGGCGGTGGCCGCCTACCGCGGGGCGTTCCCGCAGCGGCAGTTCGCGCTCGAGACTCCGGGCAGCCCCGTCACGGTGCACGGGGCGCCGGATCTGATCTGTGCAGCTGCTAGACAAGCTCATCGACAACGGCGTGGATTTCAGCCCGCCGGGGGCCACCATCACGGTGCGCCTGCGGCTGGAGGGGCACGCGGCGCTCATCGAGGTCGACAACCCCGGTTCCTCGCTGCCGCTGCACGTCGAGGGACGCCTGTTCGAGTCACTGTGGCAGTCGCGCACCGGACAGGTGACAACCGGCCGCACTTCGGCCTGGGCCTCGTACATCGTGCGCCTGATCGCCGAGTTCCACGGCGGCGAGGCTCCGCCCACAACCTCCCGGACGGGCCGGGGTGCGCCTCGCGGTGCGCCTCGCCCGCTGAGGGCGCGCGCCGCCGCCGGAGGGCAAGTTCCAGGGATGCCCGCTTATGTCACATCGCTGACGCTAGCCAGTCCGCCTAGGCCCAAGGTCCAATGTCTCTAATTCACGACATCGCTTTTTGCCCTTGGAATGAGTACAATTGGTTTCCAAGGTACCGTCAGTAAAAGATTTTTTTGTAACGGCTGTCTGTGTTGTTGCGACGGTGATGCGCGAGAAGCAATGGGACGCGAGGACGGATTACAAAAGAAAACTCGGGGATCGACGCGGGCACGGGTAAGACAGTTGCGAACTTGCTGTGGCTGTCAGGAACGACACAACGCGTGGAGGGACACGCGGGCCTCGCGATAGAAGCCGGAGCCTGAGCTCCAAACGTTTCAGCCGGAAAATCTAGATGCTCGTGATGACGCGACGTGCCGATCGCGGCGTGGGACTGAAGGTCCGCAGCGCTGCTCGGAAGGAGCTGACAGCGAACCACCGGGTCGTTCGAGGCGATGAAATTAAATGGCCCCGCCACCGTGCCGGGCCTTTTTTCGCGGTTTGCGATCGCGTCCAGCCTGGCTGACAGGGACTCAGTGCCGCGTCAGTGTTGGTTTTCTGGTTGCCCTACGCTAAGTCCAGGTAGTTCAGGATCCCGCGCGCCGCCTCCCGGCCCTCAAAGACCGCGGTCGACCACCAGGTCCGAGCCGCGCACCATGTCACCACCGGCAAACACCTTTGGGGTTGGTGGTCTGAAAGGGGCGCGCCGCCGCCGCCGAGACGCGCACGCGGCCATTGTCGTGCAGCCGGATGGCGTGCGGGCCGAACCATGCCGGCGGACTCGGCAGAAAGCCGAAGGCAATGATGACGGCGTCCGCCGCCATGATCTCCTCGGAGCCCGGTACGACCTGCGGCACGCGCCGGCCGCGCGCATCGGGCGCACCGAGCTGCGTGCTCACGAGCTTCACGCCCTCGACCGCCTCCCCGCCCAGGATCTCGATCGGCTGGCGATTGAAGCAGAACTCCACGCCCTCCTCGCGGCTGTTCTTGTAGTCGCGCCGCGAGCCGGGCATGTTGCCCTCGTCGCGGCGATAGGTGCAGGTGACCGACTCGGCGCCCTGGCGCAGTGGCCGTGCGATTGCAATCCATCGCCGGTGTCGCCGCCGCCGAGCACCACCACGCGCTTGCCGCGCATGCTGATGAGCTGTCCCGCCGCTCCCGGCAGTCCGAGCTCGTGGCGGATGTTGGAAATGAGATAGGGCAGCGCCTCGTGCACGCCGGGCAGGTCCTCACCGGCGAAGCCGCCGCGCACCGCAGCGTAGGTGCCCATGCCCAGAAAAACCGCGTCGTACTCCGCGAGCAGCTGCTCGAAGGGCAGGTCGGCGCCCACCTCGACGCCCAGGCGAAACTCGACGCCCATGCCCTGCATGATCTCGCGGCGCTTCTCGACCACCTCCTTCTCGAGCTTGAAGGGCGGGATGCCGAACGTCAGCAGGCCCCCGACACGCTCGTAGACGATCGAACACGATCGGCGTGACGCCGTTGCGCACCAGGATGTCCGCGCACCCCAGCCCCGCGGGCCCCGCGCCCACGATGGCGACGCGCTTGCCGCTCACCTGCACGTTCGACATGTCCGGCTTCCAGCCGGCCTTGAACGCCTCATCGGTGATGTATTTCTCGATGGCGCCGATGGTGACCGCGCCCAGCCCGTCGTTGAGCGTGCACGCGCCCTCGCACAGCCGGTCCTGCGGGCAGATGCGGCCGCACACCTCCGGGAGCGAGTTGGTCTTGTGCGAAAGCTCCGCGGCCTCGAACAGGTTGCCCTCCTCGATCAGCTTCAGCCAGTTGGGAATGTAGTTGTGGACCGGGCACTTCCATTCGCAGAACGGGATTGCCGCAGGCGAGGCAGCGCCCCGCCTGCTGGCCGCGCAGCGCCGGCGTCCAAGGGCGCGTAGATCTCGCGGAAGTCGCGCAGGCGCACTTCCACCGGCGCCTTGGCCGGATCGGTGCGCGGGACATCGAGGAACTGCAGGTTCTTGTCGGCCATGCGTCGCGGGCTCTAGGCGGCGCGCCGCAGGTTCTCGATGAGCGAGTCGATCGAGGCCGCCTTGGGCTTCACCACCCAGAACTTCGGCAGGTAGGTGCGCAGGTCGTTCAGATCTGCGCCGCCCAGGCACTGCCGGTCTCGGCCACGTGACGCTCGAGCAGGTCCTCCAGGTGCTGCACGTGTGACTGCATGGCCTCGGGGTGGATGCGGCTGATGTCGATGAGCTCGTGGTTGTAGCGGTCGACGAAATTGCGCTCCAGGTCCAGCACGTAGGCGAAGCCGCCGGTGAAGCCGGCGCCGAAGTTCACCCCGGTGCGCCCGAGCACGCACACCGCCCCGCCGGTCATGTATTCGCAGCAGTGATCCCCGGCGCCCTCGATGACGGCCAGCGCGCCGGAATTGCGCACCGCGAAGCGCTCGCCGGCGAGGCCGGCGGCGAACAGCTCCCCGCCGGTGGCGCCGTAGAGGCAGGTGTTGCCCATGATGACCGTGTCCTTCGCCACGAAGGCGCGCGGTGCGCGGTGGCGCAGCACGATGCGTCCGCCCGCCATGCCCTTGCCGACGTAGTCATTGGCATCGCCTTCCAGGTACAGGTGCAGGCCGCCCGCATTCCACACGCCGAAGCTCTGGCCCGGCGTTGCCGCTGCAGCGCACGCTGATGGGCGCCGCGTCCATGCCGTAGTTGCCCCAGCGCCGCGCGATCTCGCCCGAGAGCCGCGCGCCGATGGAGCGGTGGAAGTTGCTTCAGCTCGTAGCGCCATTCGCCGCCGGTCTTCGCCGCTGATCGCCGGCAGCATGTCGCGCACCATGCGCTCGGCGAGCTCGCCCTTGTCGAACGGCGCGTTGGAGGGCGTGACGCAGAACTGCGGCGCGTCGCGGCTCAGCCCGGCCTGCGAGAGGATCGGCGTCAGGTCGAGCTTGCGCTGCTTGCGGCGTCACGCCCGCCAGCACGCGCGAGGTACTCGGTGCGGCCGATGACCTCGCTCAGGCTGCGCACCCCGAGCGATGCCAGGATCTCGCGCACTTCCTCGGCGACGAAGCGGAAGTAGTTCATCACCATCTCGCGGCAGGCCGGTGAAGTACTTCGAGCGCAGCACGTTGTGCTGCGTGGCGATGCCGGTCGCGCAGTTGTTGAGGTGGCAGATGCGCAGGTACTTGCACCCGAGCGCCACCATCGGCGCGGTGCCGAAGCCGAAGCTCTCCGCGCCGATGATGGCCGCCTTCACCACGTCGAGTCCGGTCTTGAGCCCGCCGTCGGTCTGCAGCCGCACGCGGTGGCGCAGGTCGTTGCGGCGCAGCGTCTGGTGCGTCTCCGCCAGCCCGAGCTCCCAGGGCGTGCCCGCGTACTTGATCGGAGGACAGCGGACTCGCGCCCGTGCCGCCGTCGTAGCCGGAGATGGTGATGAGGTCGGCGTACGCCTTGGCGACGCCCGGCGGCCACCGTGCCGACGCCGGGCTCGGCCACCAGCTTCACCGACACCAGCGCCGCCGGGTTCACCTGCTTCAGGTCGAAGATCAGCTGCGCCAGATCCTCGATGGAGTAGATGTCGTGATGCGGCGGCGGCGAGATGAGGCCGACGCCCGGGCGCGCGAAGCGCAGGCGTCGCGATCATGTCGTTGACCTTGTGCCCGGGCAGCTGCCCGCCCTCGCCCGGCTTCGCGCCCTGCGCGATCTTGATCTGCAGCACCTCGGCGTTGATGAGGTACTCCGGGGTCACGCCGAAGCGGCCCGGAGGCGACCTGCTTGATCTTGGAGTTCTTCTCGGTGCCGTAGCGCGCCGGGTCCTCGCCGCCCTCGCCGGAGTTGGAGCGCGCGCCGAGGCGGTTCATCGGCGATGGCGAGCGCTTCGTGCGCCTCGGGCGAGAGCGCGCCCAGGGACATGCCGGCGCTGTCGAAGCGCGCCAGCACCGCTTCGCACCGGCTCGACCTCCGCCAGCGGCGACCGGCTGCGCCCGGGGCGCAGCGCCAGCAGATCGCGGAACGTGGACGCCGGGCGCTCGTTGACCAGGCTGCGCGAAGCGCCGGTAGATGCGCGTGGTCGCCGGAGATCACCGCCGCCTGCAGCGCGGCGATCACGTCCGGGTTGTACATGTGGTACTCGCCAGCCGTGCACGTACTTGAGCAGGCCGCCCTGCTCGATCGGCTCGCGCGGGTTCCAGGCGCGCGCGGCGAGCGCCCGGCTGATCGGCCTCCAGGTCGTCGAAAGTCCGCGCCCTGCACGCGGCTCTCGGTGCCGGTGAAGCACAGCTGCCACCACCTCCGCGGCAGTCCCACGATCTCGAACAGCTGCGAGCTGCGGTAGCTGGAGATGGTGGAGATGCCCATCTTCGACATGATCTTGAACAGTCCCTTGCGCAGGCCCGCGCGGTAGCTGCGCCCGAGCTCCAGGCGCGCCGCGAAGTCCAGCTTGACGCGCCCCTTGCGCATCATCTCGAACAGCACCTGGTAGGCCATGTACGGATACACGGCGGTGGCGCCGTAGCCGATGAGGCACGCGAAATGATGCGGCTCGCGCGCGGTGCCGGTCTCGATGAGCAGGTTGCACTTTGCAGCGCAGGCCGGCCTGCACCAGGTGCTGATGCACGCGCGCCGGTGGCGAGCAGTGCGTGCGCCGGAATGCGCCCCTTGACCAGGTAGCGGTCCGAGAGCAGCAGCACCAGCTTGCCCTCGCGCACCGCGCTCTCCGCCTGTGCGCACAGCCGCAGGATCGCAGCCCGCAGGCCCTCGGCGGGGTCGTACTGCAGGTCGATGAACTCGTGCGTGACCTCCTCGATGCGCGAGGATCTGGCGCAGCTTGCGCTGCGAGAGGATCGGCGAGCCGAGCACCACCTGCCGCGCGTGCTCGGGCGCGGGCACGAAACACGTTGCACTCCGGTCCGATCTGCGTCTGCAGCGACATCACGATCGACTCGCGCAGCGGATCGATCGGCGGGTTGGTCACCTGCGCGAACTGCTGGCGGAAGTAGTCGTAGAGCGAGCGCACCCGGTGCGAGAGCACCGGCATCGGCGTGTCATCGCCCATCGAGCCCACCGCCTCGCTCTCATCCTGCGCCAGCACGCGGATGATGTCGTCGCGCTCCTCCTGGCGTGACGTTGAACATCTTCTGGTAGAGCGCGAGCGTGTCGCGATCCATCGGCTCCGCCGCCAGCGCGCGGGTCGACCAGGTCCGCTCTCCAGGTAGCGCACGCCCTTCTTCAGCCACGCCTTGTAGGGGTGGCGGGTCTTCAGCAGCTGGTCGATGTCCGCGGATTCCAGCAGCGTGCCGGTCTGCAGGTCGAGCGCGAGCATGTCGCCGGGCCCGAGCTTGCCCTTGCGCACCACGTCCTCGGGCGCGTAGTCCCACACGCCCGCTCTCGGAGGCGATGGTGAGGACAGCGATTCTTGGTGATGACAGAAGCGCGCGGGCCGCAGTCCGTTGCGGTCGAGCGTGCACACGGCGTAGCGGCCGTCGGTGAGCACGACGCCGGCGGGTCCGTCCCACGGCTCCATGTGCGCGCGAGTAGTACTCGTAGAAGGCGCGCAGGTCCGGGTCGATGCGCGTCGAGCCCGTGCCACGCCGGCGGCATCAGCAGCCGCATGGCGTGCAGCGGATCGAGCCCGCCCATCAGCAGCACCTCGAGCATGTTGTCGAGGCTCTGCGAATCGGAGCCGGTGAGCGACACCAGCGGCAGCGACCTCGCTGCAGGTCGCGGCAGCAGCGGCGAGCGCAGCATCGGGCCGCGCGCGCGCGCCCAGTTGCGGTTGCCCTCGATCGTGTTGATCTCGCCGTTGTGCGCGAGGTAGCGGTACGGATGCGCGAGGCGCCACTGCGGCAGCGTGTTGGTGGAGAAGCGCTGGTGGAACACCGCCACCGAGGCTCTCGAGGCGCGGATCGCTGCCAGATCCGGATAGAACTGCGCGAGGTGCTGCGGCATCACCATGCCCTTGAACACGATGGTGCTGGCCGAGAGGCGCGGCACGTAGAACGCGCGGTCCGCGGCTGCGAGCGCCTTTTCGGCGTCAGGCGGCGCACCATGTAACAGCCGGCGGTTGAAGGCCGCCTCATCGAGATTCGCGGCAGCGCGGCAGTTCACGAACACCTGCTCGATGCGCGGCAGCGTCTTCAGGCCTCCCGCGCCGCAGGCGGCTGGATCTGATCGGCACCACGCGCCAGCCGGCAAGCTCGAGTCCCCTGCCGCTGCAGCTGCGCCGCGAGCGCCGCGCGCGGCCTGCGGCCAGCTGCGGGCTCGCGGGACGAGAAACGACCAGACCGGAGGCGAAGCGTGCGCCGAGCGTGATCCCGGCCTCCGGCGGCCAGCGCGCGCAGGAACGCTTCCGGGCGCTTCAGCAGCAGCCCGCAGCCGTCACCGGTCTCTGCTGTCCGCGGCGATCGCGCCGCGATGCGTGAGGCGGTTGAGCGAGGTCATGGCGGTGCGCACCAGCCAGTGGCTCGGCACGGTCGTCCAGGCTTGCGATCAGGCCAGAAGCCGCAGCTGTCGCGCTCGTAGGCGTCCTTATAGAGTCCCGGGTCCGCGTGCATGGCGATGGCCTCGATGTATCTGGAACGCGGCAGCGCCTGCGCCGCGGGCAGTAGCTCCCGCAGGCTCAAGGGCTCACCGCAATTCAGGCGCTGAAGGAGATCCGCAGGACGGTCAGATCCGCGAATGAGCAGCCGAGGCCGGATGGCGGAGGTGCCCTCCCCATCGATCGACTGTCTTACACCATCACTATGCGTTCGATAATACCGGCCCGCGATGAGCTTGCAAGTGGCTGATCTGATGACGGCGGAGCTGCGACGCCGACCGCTCGGCTGCCGCGGCGACTGGCGCGGCGGTCTGAGGCGGCGCCGCCTCGCGGCGCTCAACGCCGACCCGGTGGTCAGTGCGGTTCATGGCCCGGGCTGCCCTGACCCGGAGCGAAAGTGACGCCTGCGTGCGCCAGGCGCGGAAGCCCTCTCCCGGCACGGCTTTGGCCCGTGGGCGCTGGAGCTCAAAGCTCGCGGGTGGTTTCATCGGCTGCGTGGGGCTTGCGCATGTGCACTTCGAGGCACCCTTCACCCCGTGCGTGGAGATCGGCTCTGGCGCCTGCAGCGCTCGAGCTGGGGACACGGCTACGCCACCGAGGCGGCGCGTGCCTGCCCGCGCGCTGGGGCTTCGAGGAGCTCGGGCTGCGCGAGATCGTCGCGTTCACGGTGCCCGCGAACGCGCTCTCGCGCGCGCTCATGCAGCGCCTCGGGATGCAGCACGATCCGAACGGGGACTTCGAGCATCCGCGCCTGCCGGAAGGGCCACCGGCTGCGCCAGCACGTGCTGTATCGCCTGAACTTCAGGGCGTGGGCGGCCACGCAAGCGTGACGTTCAGCGCACGCGGCGCTTTACCAGAAACTGCGGAATGAACTCGCCGCGGGCCGAAAGCGCGACCAGGGTGGCAGCACGACGCGCCCGCGTCGCTTCCTGCTTGGCGCTGATCACCCACCAGGTCGCCGCGCGCCGATACGAGAGCGCCTGCGCCATGAAGAAGCCGATGCACGGCCGTGTTGCGCTTGAGCCTGCCGGCGTAGGCACCCAGGAGCTGCGCCGGGCGCTGCTCGTAGGAGTACTGGCCCGAGCGGTCACGCGGCGCGCTGCGAAAGCCGCTGAGCCCCGCCGCCCGCATGCGGGCGTGCGGAAAAAGCGCGGCGTCATGGCAAGACGCCTAACGCGCCTCGCGCGCGCCGCGCTCAGGAGGGAGGCTCGCGGGCGGTGAGCGCCACCGTCAGCCGCTGCGTACGGCGCACGATGTCCAGGACGAGTTCGCTCCCGGGGGCACGCGGCCGAGCAGCCGGTGCAGGCGTGTCGATGCCGTCGACCACCTCCCCGTTGCACCGCCACGATCAGGTCCCCGGTTGCAGGTCGGTCTGCGCGGCCGGTCCCTGGCTCTCGCGCGACAGGATCTCCACCGCGCGGTTGCCGCGCAGCTGCAGCGCCCGCACCAGCCTCAGGTCGAGCGGCCGGATCGCGGGCGGCGACCCCGGAGCCAGGCGCGGCGCACGCGTCCCTGGGTGAGGATTTCCGTCAGCACCCACTGCGCGGTCGTCGCCGGGATCGCAAAGCCGATCCCCTGGGCCATGGCGATGATCGCGGTGTTGATGCCGGCGACGCGGCCGTTGGCATCCACCAGCGGGCCGCCGGAGTTACCCGGGTTGAAGCGCGGCGCTGTGCTGCACCACGCCCTCGATCAGGCGCCCGTGACGGCTGCGCAGCGAGCGGCCGAGCGCGCTCACGACGCCGGCGGAGACGGTGGATTCGAAGCCGAAGGGGTTGCCGACCGCGACCACCAGCTGCCCGGCGCGCAGGCGCTGCGTGCCGGCCAGTTGCGCGTACGGCAGCGCCGCCGCCTGCGCGCGCAGCACGGCCAGATCCGTGGCCGGGTCGCGCCCCGCAACCGTAGCCGGCACGCTGCGCCCGTCCACGAAGGTGACGCGCGCCTGCGCCACGCGCTGCACGACGTGCTCGTTGGTGAGCAGGTAGCCGTCGGGGGTCACCACGACCCCGGAGCCGGCGCCGCCGCGGGCCTGTTCCGCCTCAGCCGCGCCGCCGACATAAACGCTGACCACCGCCGGACCTACCTGCTCCACCGCGCCCACCACTGCGGCGGAGTAGGCATCCAGGGGTTCGGTCGGCGCCTGGGGTACGGACGTGACAGTGTCGAGCATCGCGCAGGCATGGGGCCCGGGCGCGGGCAAACTCAAGGGTGAACGTCCCGGCGGATTCCCGCCAGAATCGCCAAGTACATGATCTCACTCGACCAGACCGCCATCCTGCTCGCCGCCGCCGTCCTGACGGTGTCGGTGTTTCGCTTCCTGCGCCTGTCCTCGATCCTCGGCTACATCGCCGCCGGCCTCATCATCGGTCCCTGGGGCCTGAACCTCATCGGCGACATCGGCAACATCACGCGGGTGTCCGAGTTCGGCGTCGTGCTGCTGCTGTTCGTCATCGGGCTCGAACTGCAGCCGACGCGCTTGTGGGTGATGCGGCGCCTCGTGTTCGGCCTCGGCATCGCGCAGGTGCTGCTGTGCACCCTGCCCTCGGCAGCCCTCGCCTACGCGCTCGGACAGACGCCCATCGCCGCGGCCGTGATCGGCTTTGGCCTGTCGCTGTCCTCCACCCCGCTCGTGCTGCAGGTGCTCGCCGAACGCAAGCAGCTGCACGCCAGCACGGGCGCGCCGCCTTCGGCATCCTGCTGTTCCAGGACCTGGCGGTACTGCCGGTGCTGGCGGTGCTGCCGCTGCTGAGCGCCCCGGCCGGCGGGCAGGCGGTGCAGGCGGCCTGGTGGGCCGGACTGCTGAAGCTGTTCGCCGTGGTCGGCATCGTGGTGGGTGGGCGCCTGCTGCTGCGTCCGGCGCTGCGGGTCGTGGCGCGGGTACAGGTAGGTGAAGTCTTCACCGCCGCCGCGCTGCTCACCGTGATCGCCACCGCCCTGCTGGCCAATGCGGCAGGCCTGTCGAGGCTCCTCGGCGCCTTCCTCGCCGGCGTGCTGCTCGCCGACAGCGAGTTCCGCCATGAGCTGGAAGCGGACCTGGAGCCGTTCAAGGGACTGCTGCTCGGGCTGTTCTTCATCTCCGTGGGCATGCGGGCCAATCTGGACCTCTTCGCCCTGGAACTGCCGACGCTGCTGCTCGTCACGGCCGGGTTCCTCGCCATCAAGATCGCGGTGGTGCGCGTGCTGGGAGGGCTCGCGGGACAGAAGCGCGACACCGCCTGGCGCCTCGCGCTTCGCGCTGCCGGCGGGGGCGAGTTTGCGTTCGTGCTGTTCATCCTCGCGGCGCGCCAGCGCCTGCTCGATGCCAGGACCGCGGATCTGCTGGTGCTCGCGGTGACGCTGTCGATGATGCTGGGACCGCTGCTGCTGATCGTGTACGAGGCCTTCGCGGCGCGCTGGCTGCTGCCGCCGCAGCGCCCTACGACGCCATCGACGCGCACGAGACGCCCGTCATCATCGCCGGCTTCGGGCGTTTCGGGCAGATCGTCGGCGCGCGCTGCGCGTCAAGGGCATTCCGTTCACCGCCCTTGACAGCAGCCAGACGCACGTCGACTTCGTGCGCCGCTTCGGCAACGAGGTCTATTACGGGGATGCCTCGCGGCTGGACCTGTTGCGGGCGGCGGGCGCGGCGAGCGCCCGCTTCCTGGTGCTCGCGATCGATGATACCGAGGCGTCGACGCGCACCGCGGTGCTGGTGCGCGAGCAGTTCCCGCACCTGAGGATCTTCGCGCGCGCCCGCAGCCGCCAGCACGTGTTCGCGCTCATGGACGCCGGCGTCGAGAACATCGTGCGCGAGACCTACGGCTCGAGCCTCGAGCTGGCCACCAGCATCCTCGAGGCGCTCGGGGAGACCCCGGCGGCGGCACGCGAGGCAGTGCGCCGCTTCCGCGCGCACGACGAGGCCACCCTCGCCAAGCAGTACGCGGTCAAGGAGGACGACGTCGAAGTTCCTCGCCACCTCGCGCGAGGCCGCGCAGCAGCTGGAGAAGCTATTCGAGTCCGACCGCGAGACCAAGGCGGAATGAGGCATGGATGAGGCGCGCAGCGTGCGGGATTTCTGGTTCGGCCCGCGGCCGCTGTCGGCGCAGAGCTCAGCCGCCGCATGCGCTTCTGGTTCGGAGGCGAGCCCTCGGAGGTGCGCCAGCGACGCGACGAGGCCATCCGCGAGACGTTTCGCCGGGCTGCTGGAGCGCGCCGCCGGCGGCGAGCTGGCCGCCTGGGCCGACGGCCCGCGGCGACGGCTGAGCCTCATCATCCTGCTCGACCAGTTTCCGCGGAACATCTACCGCGGCACGGCACGCGCCTTCGCCCACGACACCCAGGCGCTCGGCCTGACGCTCTCCGGGCATGCAATCGGCGGCGGACGCCGCACTCGACGTGGTGGAGCGCGATCTTCTTCTACCTGCCGCTGCAGCACGCCGAGAGCCGCGAGGTGCAGGACGAAGCGGTGGCCGCCTTCCGGCGCGTTGCGGACCGAGGCGCCGCGCGAGCTGCAGGCATTCTTCGAAAGCTCAGCGCGCTCGGCCGAGAATCACCGCGCCATCATCGAGCAGTTCGGGCGCTTCCCGCACCGCAACGCCATCCTCGGGCGCGCCAGTACGCCCGCGGAGGCCGAATGGCTGAACAAGGGCGGCGCAAGCTTCGGTCAGTGATCGGCCGCGAGGCGCTTCCAGATCGCGGATGCGGCGCTCGAGCGCGCGCTGTGCCTCCAGCAGTTCCACCGCCAGGGCCGCGCCGCTGGCATTCACACCCAGGTCCTGCATCAGCCGGCCGATGACGCGCAGGCGCGGCACGGCGGTCGCCGGCACCTGCCAGCCGCCGCCGCTTTCGCGCGGCGTCACGAGCCCGAGCTCGCTCAGCTCACGCATCACGCTCAGATCGATGCGACACAGCTGACAGATCCGGGTGGCCTCGATCCAGTCACCCTCGCTGAGTATGTGTGCTTCGAGCACGTGAGTCGTCACGCGTACCATGGCTCACCTCTGAAAATCAGCGCGCGGATCAAAGTTCAGCTTGGCGCGCATCTCCTCGTAGACCGCCTCGCCTGCGGCGTGTCGGCACCCGGCAGCACCACCTTCAGCTGCACGAACTGGTCGCCGGGCGAGGTTACCGGGCAGGCCGCGCCCCCGCAGACGCAGCTTCTGTCCGGTCTGCGAGTTCGCCGGCACCTTCATCTCCACCGGCCCGCTCAGGGTCGGCACCGTCACCGTGGCACCGAGCGCGGCTTCCCACGGCGCCACCGGGAAGCGTGAGCGTCACGTTGCGGCCGTCGAGCTGGAACAGCCGGTGGGGCAGGATGTGCACCTCCAGGTACAGGTCGCCCGGCGCGCCGCCACCTGCGGCCGGGCCGCCCTGACCGGCGAGCCTGATGAGCTGTCCCTCGGTGACGCCGGCGGGAATGGTGACCCGCACCGTGTGGGTGCGCAGCTCCACGCTGCCCTCGGGCTTGACCTCCGGGCGCCGCAGCTCGAGGGTGCGGGTCGTGCCCTTGAAGGCCTCCTCGAGCTCCACGTCCACCCGCGCGTGGTGATCGCGACCCTGCCGCGGGCGCCGGCGCCTGCGGCGGCGAATGGCGTGCCGCCGCCGAACAGGGAGGAAAAGAAGTCGCTGAAGTCCTCCTGGGCGTACTGCCGTCGCCCGCGCCGCCCCGCGTGCGCGCGCGCCGGCGCTGGCCGCCGACATCGGGGCCGCCGGAGAAATTCAAAGCCGCTGCCCCAGTTGGGCGGCGGCCGAACGGCTGCCCGGACTTCCACTCACTGCCAAGCTGGTCGTAGGCGGCGCGCTTCTCGGCGTCCTTCAGCACCTGTAGGCTCTCCTGCACTTCCTTGAAGCGTTCCTCGGCGTTCTTCTCCTTGCTCACGTCGGGATGGAACTTGCGCGCCAGGCGCCGGTAGGCGGTCTTGATCTGCTCCGCGCTCGCCGCGCGCTCGACCCCCAAGAGTCTTGTAGTAGTCGCGGTATTCCATCGACACCGTCCCGCAGCCCTAAATTGAGCCCGAACCTGCGATTCTAGCCGCCCGCGCACCGCCCGCGTGCAGTGGCGACGCCCGCGCACCGCCGTGAGGCAGGTGCCGCAGGAGCGACACCGGCTCAGGCCCGCGCAGGCGCGCGAGTTTGCCGGGGCACGGATCTTCGCTACAACGTTCGGGCGGACTAAGGATGGTAAAACGATGATGCGCTTGTCACGACCCCCGCCGCTGAAAATCTGCGGGCGTTTTTGCGCAGCGGCGCGTCACCGCAGCTTCCAAGTTCGCGGCCGATGAGCTGCGTGTCACGCCCTCGGCGGTCAGTCACCAGATGAAGGAACTGGAAGCGGCACTGGGCATGCGGCTGTTCGAGCGCAAGACCCGGGCGCTGGAACTGACGACCGCGTGCGCACCGGCTGCTCGATGAGGTCGAGCCGCTGCTCGAGGCGCTCGACCGCACGCTGGCGCAGATGGCGCGCGCCGCAACGGCGGCAGACGCTGGTCGTCAAAACGCGCATTGATACAGTGCCGGAAGGCAGCGGTGCGGACGAGAGGAGTAGGACCGCTTCGACTCGAGAACGACCCTGCGGCGCGGAGGCGGATGATGGGAGGAGGAGGTTATGCGGATGATGCAATGGATGCGCTCTGGTCGGGGAACGGGTGGTGGTGCGGCGGCGCTGCTCGCCGCATTGGTGACGGCGGCGGCGACGAGCGGGTCTGACGGTCGGTTGGCAGACGAGCACCGCTTCGCGACCGACTTGAAGCGTCAGGCGTCGGGGCGATCTTCAGCAACGTGCTCTTACATGCCGGTGAGAGCTGGTGTGCGCGAGCGCTGGGGGATCACCGGCGGCTTTGCGTACTGTGCTGTACGGGCCTCACGGTACGACCCCTCGCCAGGGCATCTGGGTGCCGTCGATGGGTGGGACCGGCGCGATCACGCCGTCGATGTCGTGCGGGGGTGAAGACCCGATCTGTTTCAGCGGGTTTCGACCAAGCCTGAAGTCCGAAAAGCGCGAGTCGCGTGCAGGAGGAAGACCCTGGGTCGTCGAGCGAGCTGGCAAGCGACGCCGACGGCACCGCCTACTGACGGAGCGGCCCCCGAATCGCCGGTAACGCGCCGCGCGAACTGACCGGACCCTATGTCACTGCCATCCGCTTTCTTGCCGAGTGGGGACGCTTACCACGTAAAAGGAGGGTTCCATGATGGAGACATGGCTGGTCGCTGCGAGTGTGCTCGCCGTCCTCGTGGCCGGCTGTTCGCCCAGCTCGAGCAGGGCGAAGTCCTCGAGAAGACGGGCGATACGTTCACGATCAAGCTCACCAAGACGATCGATGATCCGATCGACAAGGTGTGGCGAGAGCTTCCAGCGTCCGAGGAGCTCGAGAAGTACTCCGAGCAGTATCAGCAGACGAAGCTCGTGAAGTCCGAGGGCAACACCACGGTGGTCGACTACCGCGTGTCGGCGCGCTCGGGCAGGTGAACGCGTTCACCATGCGAGCTCACTATGGACGACGCGAAGAAGCACGTCGGGCTGAAGACGCCTCGAGAGCAGCCTCGTCGACATCACCGGCGAGTACGAGGGTCACCCACGGCCGGACGGAAGGGCACCACGATCACCTACAAGGCGACCCAGAAGGATCAAGGCCAACATCCCGGTGCCGGTGAGCGTGCAGGAAGACGGCGATCAAGGAGTCGTTCGACAACCTGGTCGCCGGGGTCGTGATGGGCATTCAGGCGCTAGGGCGGCGGCGCATCGTAAGCGGCCGCCGCGTGGCGGCGTCGGCGCCAGGCTTCGGACGGTCGGCCTCTTGCCGCCAGACCGGCGCCGGTGAGGCGGCGGCAGCGTCACCCACGCCACGCGCCTGTTGGAGCAGCATCGGAGCCGGACGATTCCCGGCCCGTCGCCTCCGGAGGTCGCGTTCGCCGGCCGATCGAACGTCGGGAAGTCGTCGGCGATCAACCCGGGGCCTCGTCAGCCGGCGCGGCGCTCGCCCGCACGAGCTCGACGCCCGGCCGCAC
>ERZ1370068.3116-contig-2238_pt1 | contig 17375 bp, 18 predicted proteins | sample MGYA00561227_ERZ1370068 | MGnify/ENA primary metagenome ERZ1370068 (study PRJEB38410, sample SAMEA6850437) | metagenome | study: Metagenomic assessment of the ecological functions of the soil: analysis of the soil microbiota associated with the...
CCAGTTACGTATTGCTGTCAACCGGATGCTGGCCATGGTGCCGCTCTTCGGCATCCTCCTCTTCACGGGCCACCCGATGTCGCGTGGTCGCTGCTCTTCCTGCCGGTCTCCATCGCGCTGGCCGGCCTCTTCACGCTGGGTGCCGGGCTGCTGCTCGCCGCTCGCGGTGTTCTTCAACGACACGGTGGAGCTCGTCACCGTGCTGCTGACGCTGCTGCCTCTACCTGACGCCGATCTTCACCCGATGAGCATCGTGCCCGAGCAGTTCCGGTGGATGGTCCGCTACAACCCTGTCCAGCTCGATCCCTGGAGTTGTCTTCCGCGACCGCGCATCTACTTCGGCAAGATCCCGCCACTGCGGCGCCTCGCGGATTGTCGCTGGGCGTCGCTGACTGACGGCGCTGCGCTGATCGGCGGGCTGGCCTTCCGCAAGAGCTCCGACCGCATCCCGCTCCTACCATCCTGACGATGTCCGATCCCGTCATCGACCTCACCGACGTCTCGCTCTGCGCACTGACCGGCCGGCCAAGCAGCGCATCCCGCTCGTTCAAGGAGTACGCGCTGCGCACCGGGATGCGCGTGGAGCGCTCAGCTACGGCCAGCTGTGGGCGCTGCCGCGCGACGTGACGCCGCGCGTCCCGGGCGCGGGGAGGCGCTCGGCGTATCCTGGGGCCGCAACGGCGCGGGCGGGGCAGCACCTCGCTCGCTGGTCATCTCGAGGGTGCTGACTGCCGACGCGCGGCCGCTGCACGGTGCGCGGCGCCGGGTCGCGCCCACATCCTGGAAGCTGGGCACGGGCTTCTCGACTACGAAGCGCGACGGGCCGCGAGAGAACATCTTCCCGAACGCGCGCTGCTGCTGGGCCACAGCACAGCGCGCGATCTCAGAGGAGCGCGCTTACGACGCGATCGTGGGAGTTCAGCGGGCTGGGGACTGCAATCCGCCATGGCCGGTGCACGCAACCACTGCTGGGCAGGCATGGCCCGGCTGGCGCCTGCTTCACCGCATCACCGCCGGACGCCCGACGTGCTACTGGTGCTCGACGAGTTCCTGGCGGTGGGCGACTGCACTCTCCTGCGGCAAGCGAGCAGCGGCTGGAGGCGCTGAAGGCCTCGGGCACCACCATGCTGCTGGTCCGCACCTTCGGAGGCGATCCGCACCCACTGCCGGCGCTGCGTCTGGCTGCGGAGGCCGGCCAGCTGGTCGCGGACGGCTCGCCGTCCGAAGTGCTCGAGCGCTACGGGGGCGGAGAGCGCCGCGGGCGCGCCCGGGCCGGTCTTCTGATCGGCGCCTAGCCGCGACTGCCGTACACGGCCGCGAGGTCGGCCGCGACGGCGCGCGGGTCGTGGTGGGACCGCAGCCGCTCGCGCGCGGCCCGACGAGGGTGCCGGTCGAGGCCCGCGCCCGGCGGATCGCTTCCACGAATCCGTCCGGCGTGTCCGCCCGCAGCAGCTCGCGGCCATCCGTGGCGCCCAGGTTCGCCGCGGCCGCTGGTGTCGCCACCACCGGCACGCCGCGCGACCACGCCTCGAGGATGCGCATGCGCGCACGCCGCTGGCGAAGGTCAGCGGCACCGCGTGGATCGAGCTCCGGCGCGAACGCGTCGCGGCTGTCGGCCGGCGCCGGATGCGCACGTCACGCCGTGCGGCAGGCGCCCTGGCCTCCGAACACGTGCAGGCGTGCGCCGGCAGGGCCGACGCGGCGGCTGGCCAGTACGTCGCGCGCGAACCACCCGGTGCCGCGCTGGTTCGGCAGCCAGCCACCGCTGCCCGCGACGACGATCGCGGGATCGCCCGGCAGCGCGATTCGCGGCGGGCGTAGCTCGGCAGGGAAGGGCGCGCGCACGACGTGCACGCGCGCATCCGCGCCCTCCAGCGCCCGCAGCCTGCGCGCGCGTCCTCCTCGGTGAAGCGCGATCGGCGGCGGACCGCGGCGCACGCACTCCGCCTCCCAGCTCGCGACGCGCCGTGCCTCGCGCCGCGCGCCACGAGGCCGCGCCACCCGCCCTCGCGCGACGCGGCGGCCCACAGGTCGGTCTCCACGTTGTGCGCGCGCAGGACCACCGGCGTGCCCCGCGTGAACGCGCCCGCGCAGGCGGCGAGCGCGTGCGGTTGCTCCGCGTGCACCACGTCGAAGGGCGTTCGCTCCAGGACCTCGTCGACGCGGAGGCGCGCCTCGGGCGCCGCGTGACGGCAGCGCGGTCCAGGGCGCGACCGACCAGAGCGTCCCCAGGAGCGCCGCGCTCGCGCGCGAACGCGGAGGCGCCGTCACGATCTCGGGCTCGCACACCCTCGCAGGCGCTCGATCGCGGCGGGATCGGGAGCGACCGGGGACGGGGCGACGAGCGTCACCTGATGGCCGGCGTCGTGGAGGGCCTGCAGCGTGAGCCAGGCCACGAGCCGTCCGCCGTCCACGGGCGGCCAGGGCACTTTCGTTCCGACTCCACAGGATCCGCATGCGGTCGGGGAGAAGCTTATCCCGCTAGACTCGCGACGCCGGCGCGGGCCGGCGGTCCAAGGGAGCGGGATGGGCACCGAAGTGAGCGAAACCGAAGCGCTGCCGCTGCCTCCGGAGGAGATGCGGCGCCTGGTCGGTCCCGTGGAGACCGTGTTCTTCGACAACCCGACGGGCGCGCCGGTGTTCGCTGGGCTGCCCGCGGAGGCCTACGAAGCAGTGCTCGACTTCGGGTGCGGCTGCGGCCGCATCGCGCGCCAGCTCATCCAGCAGTCGCCGCGCCCGAGCAGTACCTGGGCATCGACATCCACGAGGGCATGATCCAGTGGGGTGCCAGAAGAACCTGGCCCCGCGCGCGTCCGGCTTCCGCTTCGAGCACCACGACGTCTACAACCGCGGCCTCAACCCGCGCGGCGCGCAGCGCCACCTGCCGTTCCCCGCGGCCGACCGCTCGTTCAGCCTGGTCAACGCCTGGTCGGTCTTCACGCACGTGCTGGAGGAGCAGGCGCGCCACTACCTGTCCGAGACCGCGCGCGTGCTCCGTCCCGACGGCTTCCTGCACGCCACCTGGTTCCTGTTCGACAAGGCCTGCTTCCCGATGATGCAGGACTTCCAGAACGCGCTGTTCATCAACGACCAGGACCCGACGAACGCGGTCGTCTTCGATCGCGACTGGCTGATGCGCACGGCGGCTTCGGTCGGGCTGAAGCTGGTGGCGGCCACGGCGCCGAAGATCCGCGGCTACCACTGGATCCTGGTCATGGCCCACGCCGCGCACCCGCTGCCGGAGTGGCCCTGCCGGAGGACGACGGGCCCCTCGGGGTGAACCGGCCGCCGCTGCTGCCGGCCGACGCGGAGAAGATCGGTCGGAAGCGCCTGATCGCGACGTGACGGACGCCGGATCCGTCGACGTGGTCGTCCCCGTCTACGGCGCGCACGACTTCTTCCGCCGCTGCGTCGCCTCGATCGCGCGGCACACGGACCTCGGGCGCCACCGCCTGGTGGTGGTCCTGGACGGGCCGGGACAGGAGCCGGCCCGCACGATGGCCGGAGGAGGCGGCGCCGCGCTGATCCTCCAGAACGACGAGCGCCGCGGGTTCGTGGTGAGCGCGAACCGCGGGATGGCCGCATCGGACCGCGACGTCGTGCTCCTCAACAGCGACACCGAGGTGACCGCGGGCTGGCTGGAGCAGCTGCGCGCGGCCGCGTACTCCGATCCGTCCGTCGCGACCGTCACGCCGTTCTCGAACAACGCGACGCTCGTCTCGCTGCCCCGCGCGTTCGAGGTGAACGCGCTGCCGGCCGGGCCTCGACGCGCGACGCGTTCGGCGCGTCGTCGCATCCGTCTCGAAGCGGGAGTATCCAAGCCTGCCGACGGGCGTGGGCGTGTGCCTCTACGTCAAGCGGCGCGTCCTCGACGCCGTCGGACCCTTCGACGAGCGAGCGCTTCGGGCTCGGGCTACGGCGAGGAGAACGACTTCTGCATGCGCGCGGCTCGAGGCCGGCTTCGTCCACGTGCTCGACGACGCGACCTTCGTCTACCACGCGGGCCAGCGCAGCTTCGGGGCGGCGCGTCCCGCGCTCGCGCGCGGCCAGTGCGCGCGCTCACCCGCGCGCACCCTGGCTACCTGCCGCTCATCGCGGCGTTCATGAAGGCCGACCCGCTGGCGGCGGTGCGCGCACGCGTCGTCGACGCGCTGCGGCCGCCGCGGCGCCCGCCCAGCCCGGCGGGCTCGCGACGGATCGTGCACCTCGTGCACGGCTGGCCGCCCGTTCGACCGCGCCGGGCACCGAGACCTACGCGCGCGGCCTGGCGACCCGTCAGGCCGCGGACCGCGACGTCGCCGTGTACGCGCGTCTCGCGGATCCCGCGCGCGCCCTGGGCGAGGCCACAGAGCTCGCTCGACACGGGCGCACGGGTGCGCCTCGTCGTCAACAACTTCACCCAGCGCGACCCGCGGTCGCGCAACGCGCTCTCCGACGCGCGCCTCGGCAGGGACTTCGCGCGGCTTCCTGGACGAGCACGCGCCGGAGCTGGTGCACGTCCATCACCTGGCGGGCCACGCCGCGAGCCTCCTGGACGCGCTGCGCCGGCGCCGCATCCCGTACGTCTTCCAGCGTCCAGGACTGGTGGACCGCCTGCGCCCGCGCCGAACCTGCTCGACGCGACGCGCACGTTGTGTCCCGGGCCCGCGGCGGGGCGCTGCACGCGCTGCCTCCCGCTCACGGCGCATCGCGCCCGCGGCGCTGCTGGAACCGCGGGCTGTACCGGCGCCGGTAGCGGTGCTGCGCGCGCGCTGCGCGACGCGGCCGCGGTGGTGATGGGATCGCGCTTCATCCACGACTCGTTCCGCGAGCTGGGATGGCTCGACGGGGGCGAGGTCGATGCCCTACGGCATCGAGCCGCCCGAGCCGCTCGCGGCCCGTCCGCCCGCGGCGCGCCGCATCCGCTTCGCGACGCTCGGCTCGGTCATGCCGCACAAGGGCGTGCACGTCGCGGTGGCCGCGTTCCGCGATGGTCGCGCCGGGCGACGCCACGCTCGACGTCTGGGGCGACGAGCGGATCCGTCCCGACTACGCGCGCCGAGCTGCGCGCGCTGGCGACGCCGGCCGTGCGCTTCCGCGGGCCGTTCGAGGAGGCGCAGCGGGCCGAGGTGTTCGCGTCGATGGATGCGCGCTGATCGCGCCCTCGCTCGGGCTCGAGAGCTTCGGGCTGGCCGTGCGCGAGGCGCAGGCGCGGGGCGTACCCGTGGTGGCGAGCCGCCGCGGCGCGCTCGCCGAAGCCGTCGTCCCGGGAGCCGGTGGCGAGCTTTCGAGGCGGGGACGCCGTGGCGCTGGCCGCGATCGTCGCCCGCCTGGCTGCGCGGCCAGGGACGGTCGACGAGTGGCGCCGGGCCCTGCCGGCCGTGAAGCTCATGGACGACCACGCGCGCGAGATCGACGCGGTCTACGCGCGCGTCCTCGCGGGAGCGCGCCGCTGATCGCGCGGGACCGCGCTGCGGGTCGTCCGCGCGGAGGCTCGCGGCCGCCCTCGATCGCGCGGCCGACCGCATCGCCGAGTGGCGCGAGGACCGCGGCGCGCTCCGGGTGCCCGCCCGTGACATCGGGACCGCGCCCATCCTGAACGTGCTCGGCTTCCCGCTCGTGCGCGCGCCTGGGAGGCGTGCCGCTGCAGCTCCGGCATCGGCTGGCGTACGAGCCGTCCCTGCGGCCCACGGCGCTCGTCTCGCGAACCGATCGCTTCTGGCGCCTCGAGCGCAGTCACGGTCTGGACCGCCGGGCCGTGGACTGGGACGCGGCCGTCCAGGCGGACGGCGTGCTCGAGGACAGCCGGCAGGAAGACGCGATCGTGCTCACGCTCGACTGGCTGGGCGCGCGCGCCCTCCACTTCGAAGGGCTCGCCGGCCTCGCGCCGCGCACCGCGCTTCGTGCCGCGAAGGGCAGGCGGCTCCTGGTCACCGTGCACGACTTCTCCGCCGTTCTGCCCGCGGCCGCACCTGTGAGAAGCCGGCCGCGCGCTTCTGCGGCTTCAGCCGCGACGAAGCGCGCTGCCACGCGTGCCTGGCGCAGGACTTCGCGGCGCCGCCCGGCTTCGAGCGCGAGTGGCGCGCGGCGATGGCCGACCTGCTGGCGTCCGCGGACGCGATCGTGTTCCCTCCGCGTACCTGCGCGACGCCTGGCGCGACCTGCTCCCGCGGCTGGACCCGGGCGGCAGCACGTCATCGAGCCCGGCGCGATCGATGCGGACCCGGTGGACGCGCGCCCCGCGGGTCCCGTCCGCCACGTGGCCCTGGTCGGGGCCGCGACCCCGGCGAAGGGCGCGGCCCTGCTGCCCGACATCGTCCGCGCGACGGAGGGCCTGCGCTTCACGGTCCTGGGTGGAGGCGACGCGGCGCTCCTGCGCGGCCTGCGCCGCCTACCGGAAACGCACGTGCGCGGGTACTACCGAGCGGGCTCGCTGGCGCACCACCTGCGTGAACGCGACGTGGACGTCGCGCTGGTGCTCTCGCTCGTGCCCGAGTCCTACGGCATGACGCTCGACGAGTGCTGGCAGGCGGGCGTGCCCGTCATCGCGTTCGACCATGGCGCCGTCGCCGAGCGCATCCGGCGCCTGGGCGGGGGAGTGCTGGTCCCGCTGGAGAAGGGCGCGGCCGGCGTCGCGGAGACGCTGCGGGCGCTCCACGATGGGACGCTCGCGCGCCCGCGGTTCCGTCGCGCGCCGCGCTGGCGACGCCCGAGCAGGCCGCGCGCGCCCACGTGGAGCTGTATCGGCAGCAGGCGCTGCTGGAATAGAGTCCCGATCGATGGGTGAGGCGCACCGCGATCGCGTGGGCGGCTTGTGGGACGAGATCGGACGCCTGCAGATCGACTTCCTGCGTGCGAAGGCGCTGCGTCCGGGCGACACGCTGCTCGACGTCGGATGCGGATGCCTCGCGCGGCGGCGTGCACTTCGTCCGCTTCCTGGAGCCGGGCCGGTACTACGGGATCGACAAGGACGCGGAGCTGATCCGGGCCGGCCTCGAGATCGAGCTGCCGCGGGCGGGGCTCGCGGGACGACTGGCCCCGACCACCTCGCCGTGACGCGACACGTTCGACGCGACGGGCTTCGGCGTCCCGTTCGACGTCGCCTGGGCGCAGTCGGTGTTCACGCACCTGCCGGCGCCCGACGTCCGGCGCTGCCTCGAGCAGACGGCCCGCCTGCGTGCGCGCGGGCGGCCGCTTCCTCGCCACCTTCTTCGAGTGCGGCGAGGACGTGCGGACGCCGGTGACGCACCAGCCCGGCGGCATCACGACGCGCCACGACCAGACCCGTACCACTGCCGTTTCGCCGACCTGGCCGCGCTGTGCGACGGCCTGCCCTGGCGCCCGTCGTACGTCGGCGAGTGGTCGCACCCGCGCGCGCAGCGGATGGCGCGCTTCGACCGGGACGCGTGAGCGGCCAGGCGAGCCGCGCGCGCCTCGTCGCCATCCTGGCCCTGGGCGCCGTGCTGCAGGCCGCCCTCCTCGGATGGAGCTGCGCCCGCGGCCGCGCGCGCCGTGGGGCGACGAGATCATGTACGCGGACGTGGCCTCGCACTGGTCGCGCGGCGAGCCGGCGACGCTCGAGCTGCTGTGGCCGCCTCTCTACCCGCGCGTGCTGGCCATCGCGATGCGAGTGGACTCGGGCCTGCTGGCGCTGCGCCCTCGTCCAGGCGGCCTGCCTGTTCGCGGCCGCCCTCCTCTGGCGCGACATCGCGCGCCGGCTGACGGGTTCGGCGCTGGCGGGCGACGTGACCGCGGCGCTGCTGCTGCTCGATCCGCAGGTCGCGGCGTTCGCCGAGTTCCTCTGGCCCGAGGCGATCCACCTCGCCCTGTTCGCGGCCGCGCTGTGGCTGTTGATGACCCGCGCGTCCCGTCCGGCGTGGCTCGTGGCCGCGGGCGTGCTGCTCGGAGCCTGCCTGCTCGCGAAGAGCATCCTGGGCCCGTTCCTGCCGGTGCTGTTGCTGCCGCTGCTGCGCGAAGCCGGGCCCAGGGCGCGGCCTGCTGCGCGCGGGCGTGGTGGCGGCGGCCTGCGCGCTGACCGTGCTGCCGACGATGATCACGAACGCGCGACGGGGCGCGTTCGTGGTCGCCGACGCGGCGCGCTTCAACCTGTGGGTCGGCCTCAACGACCGCTCGCCCCGCAACCTGGTCGGCGAGATCGTGGGCGACGAGTACCGGGCCTGGCAGGCCAGCGCGCCCACGTTCCGCGAGCGCGAGCGCATCCTGGACGCCAGGATCGCGGCGCTCGTCGCCCAGCGCGGGCCGATCGCGATCGCGCGCGCGCAGCTCGGCCGCCAGTACTTCCGGCCGTTCCATCACGACTCCTTTTTCACCGACCAGCTTCCGGGCGGAGCGATCGCGTCGCAGGGGCTTCGGGTACCGCGACCCGCCGCGGCGTCCTGGCCTCGCCCTCCGCGCGTGGTCCAACGTCGCGTGGCTGGCGGTGCTGGTGGGCGCGGTGGGCCTGGCCGCGCTGCCCCGCGAGCGCACCGGATGGCTGGCGGTGCTGCTGGCCTTCGTCGCGTACAACCTCGCCGGTCTTCCTTCCTCCTCCACGTGAAGACGCGCTATCGCATCCCGTTCCTGCCGGTCCTGACTGCTGGCGGGCGCGGCGTGGCCGCGCTCCTGGGCGAGCTGCGCCTGGGGCTGGACCCGGCGCGTGCTGGCCGGTCTCGCGAGCGCGCTCCTCGTGCTCCCGCGTTCGCGTAGGATCCACGCAAACGATGCCGGTCGCGATCGCGGGCATGCACCGTGCGGGAACGTCGATGGTCGCGCGCGCGCTGCGCCTGTGCGGCCTCGACCTGGGCGCTGAGGAGCACTTCGCGCCGCCCGCGCCCGACAACACCGAGGGCTGTTGGGAGGACCTGCGCTTCGTCGCCTGGAACGAGCGCATCCTGGACGCGCTCGGCGGCGCCTGGGACGTCGTGCCCGAGCGGCCGGCGGGCTGGACCGCGGACCCGCGGTCTCGCGGGCGTGCGCGACGAGGCGCTGGCGCTGGCCGCGGTGCGCGCCGAGCCCTGGGGCTTCAGGCGACCCGCGCACCAGCGTGACCGCGCTGTTCTGGCTCGAGGTCCCGCCGGGCCTGCGCTTCGTGGTCTGCGCGTGCGCCATCCGCTCGAAGTGGCCGGGTCGCTGCGCGCCCGCGGCTACGACGTCCGAGCGGTTCGGCCTGCGGCTGTGGGAGGCGTACCATCGCGCGTCGACGCGGCCGCGACGGGCGACGCGATCGTCACCCACTACGACGCGTACTTCGAGGACGCAGCGGCCGAGGTCGACCGCGTTCGCCTTCGTCGGCCTCACGCCCGACGACGCGATGCGCCATGCCGCCGGCCGAGAGCGCCACGAGCGGTGCGCGCCACCAACGCCGCGCGTCCCGCGACCTGGACCGCCTGACGCCGGAGCAGCGCCGGCTCTACGAATCGCTCTGCGAGCGCAGCGGACCCGCTTCGCCCGCGCGCGGCCCGGCCGTCACGACGAGCCGGCCCCCGTCCGCGCCGGCGCCCCCCGGCCCGATCCGGTGTCCGAGCTGCTGGCACTCGTCTCGGCGCGCGAGGAGGAGCTGGCCGCGCTTCGCCGCTCCTCCACGCGCGGAGGAGGAGCTGGCGGCGAGCCATCTGAGCTGGCCTCCCTGCGCTCCGGTGGTGGCGGCGAAGGCGATGAAGAGCTGGCCTCGATCCGCGCCGGTGATCGCCGCGCGCGAGGAGGAGCTCGCCTCCGTGAAGTTCGTGCTGGCGGCACGGGACCAGGAGCTGGCGAACGTCAAGCCCCTGCTGGCCGCGCGGGAGCAGGAGCTCGCGGCCCTGAAGAAGCTGGCGGGGCTGGATATACTCATCGCTTCGCCATGGCGCGCCTCGAAGCTTCTCCCCATCGCCCCTCCCTGACCCTGGTCGCCGGTGTGCCGTGCTCGCTGGCGGCCGCTCCGGCTGGCGTCACCTTCCGTATCACGCTGTCGGAGCCGGGCGTGTACCGCGTGGGCTACCAGGACCTGCTCCGCGCCGGCGCCGCCGGCCCGATCGCCTCCGCGGGCCTGGGGCTCCACAACCAGGGGCGGCCGATCCCCATCTGGGTCCACGACGGCGGGGACGGCACGCTGGGCGAGGGCGACTGGATCGAGTTCATCGGGGAGACGCGTGGCCGGCGAGAACGCCTACTACAACGAATACACGAGCTCGGAACGTGCACGTGCTGGAGACCGCCGAGGCCTCGCCCGCACGGATGGCGCTGCGCCAGCCGCCCCCCGCGTCCGCCCAGCCGGGCCCCGCCATCCCCTCGAGGTGCACCACCACCTGGAAGAGGACCAGTTCCTGCTGCGCCTCGTCGGCAACCAGGGGATGAAGCAGGAGCTCTGGGCACTGGGCCAAGCTGACGCAGATCGACGCGAGCCCGTTCGAAGTGAAGGTGGACCTCTCGGATCTCGACACCGCCTCCGATCGGCCCGTGCGCATCCGCCTGACTTCCGGGGCTGGTCGCTGCCCGCGTCGCGTCCCACGCCCGAGACCAAGGATCACGTGGTCGAGGTCAGCGTGAACGGCACGGTCGCCGGCCGCACCGAGTGGAACAACGTCGAGCAGTGAGAGCCAGCTGGCGCTGCCGCAGATCCCGGCCTCGAGCCTGAAGCCCGGCCCGCTGACGGTGCAGATGCACGTGCCTCCTCGCCCGGGAGCGCAGGGCACGGACTCGGCTGGTGGACGTCTCGCTGCTCAACCGGGTGCAGGTGGACTACCCGCGGGTCGCGCGCGTGCCGATGAGGCAGGCGCGGGTCCATGCGGCAGGGGACACGTCGGGCGGGTCGCTGCGGGTGTCGACCACGACTCCGTCCCGCGCTGGTGGTGACGGCGACGACGGCAGCCGCTGGGACGCGACCAGCTTCGCGCGCGCGCGTCCGGCGCGCTGTGGGCCCTTCCGGCCGGGGCCAAGCGCTTTCGACCTGGTCGCCGGCGGCAACTACATGCGCCCGGCCACGGTCGTGAAGGACCAGCCCTCCGACCTCAAGAACGTCGCGCACCAGGGCCGACTACATCATGGTGGCGCACGAGCGGCTGCGCGCCGCCATCGAGCCGCTGGCGGAGCTCCACCGGCAGGCGGGGCTGGCCGTGGAGGTGGTGGACATCCAGGACGTCTACGACGAGTTCAACTACGGCATCCTCGCACCCGCGGGCGCTGAAGGACTTCCTGAGCTACGCCTACCACTCGTGGCAGCCGCCGGCGCCGCGGTTCGTCCTGCTGGTCGGGCGACGCGTCAGCTGGGACGCCAAGAACGAGAAGGCACGACGAGGAGCAGTACCCGGCGGCCGCCTTCTCCCCGGACACGGCACGCAGCTTCGCCGGCGATCGACGCCGTCGCACTACTCCGCGGGCACCGAGCTGAAGCACCGCAACCTGATCCCCACCTGGAGCTACCTCACCTACGACGGGCACGCCGCGGGTGACAACTGGTTCGTGAGCGTGGACGGCGACGACGATCTGCCGGACATGGCGGTGGGCCGCTTCGCCGGTGACGGAGGCGGCCGACGTGACGGCCATCGTCGAGCAAGACGATCCGCCTACCAGCAGTCGCCGGAGTTCGGGCGCGTGGCGCCGAGCAGGATGCTGTGGATCACCAGCGAGCAGCCCGGCTTCCAGCCAGATGAGCGATCAGCGTGGCCGAGACCGTCGCCAAGAAAGGGCTTCGCTGCCGGAGAAGGTCTACCCGCCGCCGGACGGCCACGAGCGCCGAGGACCAGCAGCGCCTGCGCGCAGGCCCTCGACCGCGGGCGACCTGCTCGTCCACTTCGTCGGGCCACGGCGGGCCGCTTCATCTGGCGGACGGGGCCCGCGGACTGGCAGCAGCACCGCGACCTGTTCAACCTCGACGACATCGACAAGCTGAACACGTCCGGGCGGCTGCCGGTGGTGCGTGAGCATGACCTGCTACTCGGCGCTCTTCGACCACCCGAGCGCAGACTCCATCGGCGAGAAGTTCCTGCGCGTGCCGGGCAAGGGCGCGGTGGCGGTGCATCGCCGCGTCGTGGCGCAACGCGCCCGTACCGGGCCGTGAGCGACGGACGTCTATCACGCGAGCTGACCCGCCCAGGCGCGCCCAGACGTCGGCGAGAAGCCGATCCAGAAGGTGAAGCGGCAGGAACGCCACCGGGAGTTCATCGAGCAGTACAACCTGCTGGGGACCCCGCGCTGCGTGCTGGCGGTGCCGCGCCTGCGGCTGGATCTCACGGCCAGCCAGGGGCCTGGCGAGCCGCCGACGGTCACGGGGCAGCCCTGGACACCGAGGCGTTCAAGGGACAGGCGCAGCTGGACTGGCTGGACGCGAAGGGGCAGGTGGTGCAGTCGCAGGAGATCGCCGTGGACGGTCCGCGCTTCCCGCGCCAGCAAGCCCCAGGGAGGCGCAGAACGTGACGTCGGGGTGCGCGTGTACGCCTGGGACGCGACGTCGCCGGTCGCTGGCCGGGCCGGGCTTCCTGGAAGGCGCGGCCGGCCTCCGGGCAGGGTGGGAGCACGCCATGAAGTTCTCTTGCGTCGCCGTCGCCGCCGTTCTCGCCGCAGTGCGCTGCGCTCGTTGCCGCCCAGCCACCGGCGCCTCCGGCCGCGCCTGCGGCCACCGCCGGCACCGCGTCGCCGAACCCGCTCAGCAACATGATCAAGTGGTCGACCGCGAGCGAGGTGGACAACTTCGGCTACGACGTGTTCCGCGGCGACAACGGAAGCAGGGGCCGTTCACGCGGCTCAACGCCAAGATCATCGCCGGAGCGGGCACCGTGGACGAGCCGCGCTACTACCAGTACGTGGACGAGACGATCCAGGCGGGCAGGGAGTACTGGTACTACGTGGAGAGCGTCTCGCTCTCCGGCGTGCGCGAGAAGTTCACGCCCGTCTTCAAGTCCAAGCTGCAAGGCCGCGGACGGCACGGTGATGGCGCCGGCGGCCGAGACGCCGGCCGCGCGTCCGTCGCCGCAGACCTCCCACCGACCACGCGACGTTGACGCCGGCCGTCTGGCTTTCGTTAGCATCACCTCGCGTATACCACGCTCGGTGCTCGTCCCCGTCCGCGGGGACCGGAGGTCGCCCATGAAGACCGCGCTCGCACTCGTGGCCACGCTCGCGCTCGCCGCGCCGTCGTTCGCGAAGCAGCCGAAGCAAACGGCGGGCGGCGAGACCTGCGGCACCGCCACCGGCATCCCAGGCCTCGGCTGCGGCAGCGGCGATCCCACCATCAACTTCATGGACACCGGCACCACCACCGGCGCGGTCAACGACCTGGGCTCGATCCCGGCAGCTTGCGGCAACCGGCGGCGGCACGTTCACCTCGGTCAACGGCCCCGACCACATCTACGCCATCTTCATCGGCGCCTCCGGGACCACGAACCTCACCATCACGGTGACGCCGATCGCGCCCGACGCCGCCTGGGACCCCGCGATCTATGTCCTCGACACCTGCGGGACGGCTTCGAGCTGCCCGGCCAAGCGGGGACGCGAACGGCACCGGCCTGGCGGGAGACCATTCCCGCCGGCACCTTCTACCCGCGCCCGGCACGGATCGCGATCTACATCGACTGCGCGTTCTCGGTCCCCGCTCCCGAGGCCGCCGGGAACTACCAGATCACCTGGTGACCGGCATCATCCCGGTCGAGCTGATGGGGTTCCAGGTCGAGTAGCCCGCCTCGCGCGGTTGACCAGACCGCGGCCTGCCGATAGCATGCGCCGGATCTGGCGCGCCTTCGCGGCGCGCGGCTTTGGCAACCTCGCGAAAAGGGCAGGCATGACCCGATCACTCTGGCTCGTCGCGCTCGTGGCCGCTCTCCGGCGCCCGCGCTGGCCGACGAGTGGTACTACGCCACCAAGGCCGACGCGCAGCGTGACCGGCGCACGGCGGACGGCCGGTGGCGACGCCCCAGGGCACGACGCCGCTCACGGGCGGCGAGAACTGGCACCGCCACCGCGATCGCGGCGCTGCCCTCACCGACAGCGGCGACACCACCGGGCACGTGAGCGACGCAGCACGCTGCCCGCGCAGTGCGCGGAGTACACGCAGGTCGCCGGGCCCGATCTCGTATGCCCACCTGTGGGTCCGGCAGCGTGGCTCTTCCAGGTGACCCCCACGAACGCGACCTACGGATCCCCGCCATCTACGTGGCTCGGCGCCTGCGCCGACGGCAGTTTCGGCGGTGATCGGCGCGGACGCCTGCGTGCGCGCCGGCTTCAGCCCGCAGCCGCCGGGCTTGCCTCGACCTGGACGCGGACGAGACGTGCCCGCGCTGGCCTCACGCGCCGTGCACCCACGCCGTCGTTCGTCGACTCCTTCTACGCCGCGGGCGCGACGTGCGACGGCGAGGGCGGCGCAGTGCGGCGCTGGGCCCTACACGCTCACCGTGACCGGCACGCTTCCGGTCGCGCTCCACCGCTTCGAGATCGAGTGATGTCGCGCCACGGGCATGCTGGCCGCCATCCTGCTCTGCGCCAACCGTGGCCGTGGCGCTCCCGGGCCCACCCACCCGCGCCGCCGCCGCCACCGCCCGGGCGCCCGCGCCGAAACCCCCGCCGCCTCCTTTCGGCCTCGTCGTCGAGGAGCCCGCGGGCCGCTTCGACGAGGCCTTTGCCGCGCGGCGCACCGAGGTGTCGCACACGTTCGCGGTCCGCAACGACGGGGCCAGGCCGGCGCGCGTCGTCGAGGCTGCCCCCAACACCGCGCCCACTCGCGTGGACCCGCCGCCCGGCCCCATCGCTCCCGGCGGCCGCGCGGAGGTCACGGTCCACCAGGGCACGATGGGCCGGTTGCCGGCCTCGCCAACTACCGGTTCCTCCTGAAGACGGACGACGGGCTATGCCCGGACCGGCGGCTCGGCTCATGGGGTTCCTGCAGTCCGCGTACGAGCCGACCCAGCCCATCCTGCTCGGGGGAGACACCAGTCCCGGCGCGGCACCGTCGAGCTGGGGCCGGCCAGCCGCGAGACCTCGCGTCTCTCGACGTGCTCGAGGTGAAGACGTCTGGTGTCAGATCACCGCCGACGCGTCCGCTGCGCCAGCGACAACGCGGTCACTCCTCCGCGCGGGTGTTTCGCCAGACGCGTCGTGCTCGGCTGCACACGGGACCCTGCTGGTGCGGGCACCAACCTGGTCTCGCAGCCGGCGCTCGGTGCCGTTCCGCCTCACCGTACCGGAGGACGTGGCGCCCGATGCGCCGGTGGACCTAAGCGTGTCCGCCAGGGCCAGCCCTTTCGAGAAGACGGCGCGTCTGCGCAGCCGCTCGGGCCAGCCCCTTCGAGGTGGTCTCGGTGGACGGCGCCGGCGAGGGCGTGGCCGTCGAGACGCGTCTGTGCTGCGCCCGCGCCGTCCTGCCGCGAGCTGGTCTTCGGCGTGGGCCCGCGCCGGGCGGCCGGCTCGCGGGCGCCGCGCGTCAAGCTCGCGCAGGGACGCGAGCTGAGCGTGCCCTACACGGACTCCTGTTCGGCTTCGAGACGGTCGTGCACGACCTGGGCCGCTGGGCGCCGTGGCGCCCAACCCCGCTGAGACTGGTCGCGCCACGCCCCCGCCACCGATCAGTCGTGCCGCCGCCGGCTCCGGTCCCGCCGCGGTGACGGGCCGCCCGGACGAGCGGCTGGCGCGCCTCGAGCTGGGACGCGGGACAGGAAGACCAGGCTCTACGGGTTCCCTGATCTGCCGCCCGACCGGCCCGAGCGGGGCCTGCCACTGGCGCGTGCAATCGCGCGCCGCATCGTCCTCGTCGAGCGACGCGCCGCCGCCGCACCGCTACCGTACCCAGACCACGGCAAGTCGAGCCCGGCGCCACTCGTACTACCACTACCTGGAGAGCATCAGCGTGGGGCGGGCATGAAGGCCCGGCTTGTCCGGCGGCTTCGGGGTTGCAAACAGGTGATCCCGCCGGCTTCCAGTGCCGGGCTCGGCGCGCCTCGCGGCCGCGTGAGAGCGCGAAGCAGACCCGGTAGGCCAGGCCCCCCGGCACGGTCCCGTCGGCGAGCTGTCCCCAGCGGGAACACGGAGCTCGCAGCGCGGGTCCGGCGCACCGCCACGCTGGCCCAGCAGCACTGAACAGCACGAGCTCCCATACCAGCTTTTCCGGTGTGGTCGCCGAGCATCGCACGCGACGCGCGGTTTCCAGCCCTGCACGCGGTCGTCCACCATGTGGCCAGCCGGCGCACTCGCTCCAAGCCACCGGGCGCACCGGACCGTCAGTTGCGGTCGCCCGCCCGGCAGCGGCGATCAGCCGCTAACGCAGGACCGCCATGTATCCCAGCTGCCGAGGCACGCGCATGCCGCGACGGCGGAGCCGGCGCGATCCCTCCAGGATCCGCTGGGAGCGGACCACGATCGAGCTCGGTGGGGCATTACGACTGGCGGGCGGCAGGCAGGCGGCGACGCCACCACCGCCGCCGCCGGCGCCAATCCACGCCAGCGGCTGGCTGCAGCCGCCCTGCCGCCCTGCAACGGGCGCCAGCCAGAACAAGCGCCAGCACGGGCAGCAGCGCAGCGGCACGCCGAGAGCTGGGGAGCAAGGGTGGCGAGATGGCGGCGGCGCGATGATCGCAGCGGGCCGACGCGTCTTCAGGCGGGGCGTGAGCAGCACGTGAGTCGGTGCGAGTCCCATGAGCACGCCCAGCCGCGCCGGCTCGCTGCCTGCGGGCCGATGGCGCGCAGGAACACGTGGTCGAGCCGGGATCGGACGCCGGCCTGGCCGAACCAGCGCAGCTCGAAGCAGTGATGCGCAGTGTTGCACCTGGGTCATGCTCAGAAGCTGAGCCGGGTGCGGCAGCGGCCCTCACGTACATCGCGGCGTAGATCGCGATCGCGATGGCGGCGGCCCCCGCGAACGAGAGCGCCGCCACCCGCAAGGTCTCCAAATCTCGGCCTGGCGCATCACGCGCGTGAGGAGCATGGCCGCCAGCGTAGAAGAGGAGCTTCGCCAGCGACTTCGCGAACTCGAGCGGCGAGAACGCGGGGTCCACGGCGCCCACCCAGGCCGCGGACACGATCGTCCACGCGCAGAAGGCCGCCAGGAACGGCGCCCAGTCGGAGCTGCCAGGGGCGGACTGCGGCGCCAGAGTGGCGATGATGACGAAGAGCCCCAGGCGGTGGCGTCCGCGACCGACGCGCCGGGGAACAGGAAGCGCTGGCCGATCGCGACGCCTCCCCAGGGGGAAGCCAGAGCAGTGCCGGAGCCGTGACGCGCCGCAAGGGAGCGGAATCGTATCGCGGACACAGTCCAATGCGCGATGGTGGCGCTGATCGGGCTGCACTTCACATCGCCGGGCGACGAGGGCCACGGGGTTCGCTCCGGCTGCGCTATGACCCGATCAAGCTGGGGCCTGCGTCGGCTCCCCATCCCCTGCCCGCGCGAGTGAATCGCGCTGCGCTCGCGTTGTAGCAATACGTAACTGAACGAAGCATAT
>ERZ1370068.3234-contig-2351_pt1 | contig 17368 bp, 26 predicted proteins | sample MGYA00561227_ERZ1370068 | MGnify/ENA primary metagenome ERZ1370068 (study PRJEB38410, sample SAMEA6850437) | metagenome | study: Metagenomic assessment of the ecological functions of the soil: analysis of the soil microbiota associated with the...
GATGTACTTCGTTCAGTTACGTATTGCTGCAATGAAAAAATTTGCTTTAAGGTTTAACATCAGTCCCACCTAACGACCCCATGAAAAAGAAATCCACTTCGCAATCCGCACCTGCCCGCCGTAGCCCGGCAGGCGGGTTCTTTAACTCTTCGCGTCTTACTTGGTTTAGTTCTTTGCCTTGCCGGCGTGTTTATCGCGCTACTCGGCTTCGGCGCGTTCTCAAATGCCTCGGCGCAAGCAAACGCAACGCAAGAGCCGAAAGCACAACAGTTCGGGCAAACGACCGTGATCTCACGCGCTGGCACAGCGATCTGTCGCGGCCGCTACGCGAGCAGCCGCTGAATCTGGCCGCCGAGTCGAGGCGGAGCATGAAGCGAATCTCAACCCGCAAATACCGCATCAACATCAGGACGGACCGGACCCGGTGATTCAAAGCAGTTTCTGGCAACGCATGATAAACACGCCGGCGATTCCTGGTCCGGTTCTCAGTTGGAACGGCATTACTTATCCAGGGCGTCAGCTGCAATTGCGCGCCGCCCGATCACCGAATGGCGAGGTGGGAAAAACTCAGTATCGTGCAGATGGTAAACGAAGGCCTCCAGGTCTTTGACAAACTCAGCGGCGCATCGGTGCTCGGTCCGTTGCGATCAGCTCAATTTGGTCCGGCTTTGGTGGCGCCTGCCAGAATGGCGGCAACGGTGATCCGATGGTCGATCTACGATCAGCTCGCCGACCGCTGGATTATCAGTCAGTTCGCCACTCCAAGTGGCGCCAGCTGTTCCGCAAGACGAGTGCATCGCCATTTCCCAGACGGGCGACGCAACCGGCGCGTGGTATCGGTACGGTTTTCATCTGACCAGCAACTTCCTCGACTATCCCAAGCTGGGCGTTTGGCCGGACGGCTATTACATGGTCCGCAAACGTGTTCAACACCGCAGGCACAGCTATTCCTGGGACCTCAGCCTTTCGTGTTTGATCGGGTGAAAATGCTGGTGGGCGATCCTACCGCGACGTGCGCAAACACGCGGGATCACAGGCGGATCCAGCGAAGAGACGTTCCTGCCAGCTGACCTGGATGGGCATCATTCCGCCGCCGGTCGGTGATCCGAACCATTTCGTTGCATTTCCGCAGGGTAGCCCGCTCATTTACAAAGTGCTGGGCGTATCACGCGGACTTCACCAACCCGGCGAACTCAACCTTCACACTCGAGGCAAGCGTATGTGCGCGGCGTCGTTTACTTCGCTCTGCGCAGCAACGCGCAACTGCGTGCCTCAAGCTGGCACGAGCTCGCGAATCTCGACGCGATTGCTGATCGGTTGATGTTCCGTAACGCCTATCGCCGTTTCGCCGACGGTCACGAATCGATGCTCAACAACTACACGGTGAGCGCCAACTCAGTGGCGGGAATTCGCTGGTTCGAATTGCGACGCACGCAGCCCGGCAACTGGGTCGATTTTCCAGCAGAGCACTTATCAGCCGGATACCACCTGGCGCTGGATGGGCAGTATTGCGTCCGGATAACCAGGGCAACATTGCGCTCGGCTTTAGCGCATCCAGCAGCTCGATTAACCCGCAAATCCGCTACGCAGGCCGGCTGGCGACGGATCCATTGAATACGTTGTCAGGCGAACAACATCTTTTCGATGGCACGGGCAGCCAGAGCGGCACCTCGAACCGCTGGGGCGATTACAGCGATCTGCAACGGTCGATCCGGTGGACGACTGCACCTTCTATTACACAAACGAGTACTACCAGACGACGACCAGCTTCAACTGGCGCACGCGGATCGGCTACTTCAGGTTTGCCGAGTGCACTGCGCCGCAAAAAGGCACGGCGCATTTTGTCGTCACGGCTTGTAGCGGAGGCGCGCCGGTTTCTAACGCTTCGGTGTCAATCGACAGCAGACCTTACGGCGCAACTTTATCCAACGGCACCTACGACACGCTGTTATCCCCGGGATCGCACAGCTATACGGTCTCTAAAGCCGGCGTGGGGACCCAAACCGGCAACTTCACGATCACCAATGGTGTAACGACGAACCTGAACGTCTGCCTTGGAAGCAATCCGAGTCCTAGCCCAAGCCCGAGTGCAACGTACAGCAACTGCTACAGCCACTGCTACTGCTACTGCTACTGCTACCGCGACGACTGCAACAGCCACCGCTACTGCAACTGCTGACTCCGCAACGGCTGACTCGCTAGCTCCGAGTCCAACTCCTACCAGCTACAGCTACGGCTACACCGACGTCGACGCCAAATCACACCTCAGTGCGATCACCTGAGCCTACCTGCCGGAAAGCAGCGCAGAGCGATCTCGTGGACGTCATGGACCGGGGCTACTTCGAGCAACGTTGATATTTACCGCAACGGCGCGTTGGATCGTGCACTACCAGCGAATGACGGCTCGCTACACCGATCGCATCGGCGGCCAGTGGACCTGGCAGTTTCACGTATCGCGTATGCAACCAAGGCACTCAAACCTGTTCAAATAACGCGACGGCGAACTTCTAAACTCGCATACCTGAAATGCCTTCAAGATGGACCTGCATACGATTACTGACCTGTAGTTGCGGTGCTTTGCATCGCCGTGCTGAGTCGGCTTCGAAGCTGACGCGCAGGGTTAACGTCACGCAGGAACACAACAATCCTTCCCGGGACGGCGTTTACGTTGACGCTGCGTTCACGCCTTCCGCGGCAGCAGTCACACAGGAACACAACAATCCTTCTCGGGACGGTGTTTACGTCGACGCGGCGTTTACGCCTTCTGCCGCGGCGAACCTGACGCGCGACCTGAACTTCAACGGCACGATCTCCGGCAATGTTTACGCCCAGCCACTTTACATCGAGGGCGGCCCGAATGGGCCGGTGATCATTGCGGTCACCGAATCCAACAACGTTTATGCGCTCAACGCCACCACCGGCACGGTAATCTGGCAGCGAAACCTCGGCACGCCAGTTCCATTAAGCTGCCTGGGGTGCGGTAAACATCGATCCGGTTGGGATTACCAGCACGCCCGTCGTCGACCTCGCGTCGCGCGCGCTGTTTCTTGATGCGTTTACCACGCCAGATGGCGGCACCACGAAAAAGCATCTCATTTTCTCTCTGAACGTGGACACGGGCGCGACTAATCCGGGCTGGCCCGTCGACGTAAATACCGCCGCTCACTACAACAGCATAACGTTTGACTCCGCGGTGCAGGAAGACCGCGGTGCATTGGCTCTTGTAGGTGGCCGGGTGTACGTGGCTTATTCCGCATACGTGGGGGACTGCGGCAATTACCACGGCTGGGTTGTGGGCGTGGACATCAACAATCCCTCTAACGTGATGGCTTGGGCGACAACAGCCATTGGCGGTGGAATTTGGGGACATGGCGGCGTTGCCAGTGATGGCACCAACATGTTTGTGGTCACCGGCAACACGTTCAACACAGGCGGTAACTGGATGGGCGGCGAAGCAATCATCCGGTTGCAAGCCGGGCCGGTCTGGACCGGTCAGCCTACCGACTACTGGGCGCCGACTAATTGGCTTGAGTCTCGATAACAGCGACACCGATCTTGGCGGTGTCAGCGCCACGGTGATCGATGTGCCCGGCGCCACGCCTTCGCAGCTGGTGCTTGCGCTCGGCAAAGATCGCAACGCGTACTTGCTGAATCGGAACAATCTTGGCGGGATTACTGCGCCCGTGGCCCAGGCAAGTGTCTCGGGCACCACACTCAGAGGCACTTCGGCTGTCACGTACCACACCAGCCAGGGAACGTATTTTGCTTTCCACGACGACGGCAACGCAGTCACAGCTTACAAGATCACCGCAACAAACCCGCCGGGCATTGTGAGCGCGTGGAGCATGGGTCAGAGCGGTCGAGGCTCGCCATGGGTCACAACCACTGATGGCACGAACAACGCCATTGTCTGGGTCGCCGGCGTTGCGGGCGACCAGCGCCTGCCACGGTTACAACGCAGATACTGGCGCGGTTGTGTACGCAGGTGGCGGCGCAAATGAGTTAATGACTGGCACGCGCCAATGGAACACAGGCATCGTGGCGCGCGGCAGGATTTACTTCGCTGCGGATAATAAGATCTATGCCTTCAGGCTGCCGACAGCGACGCCGACGCCAACGCCTACTGCTACTGCTACTGCTACTGCTACGCGCTACTGCAACTGCGCAACTCCCACCTCAACTCCGACACCTACTCCCGCTCCAAGCCCGACACCGACAGCTACGGTTACTCCTACTGCGACGCCAACCCCGGGGCAGATCACTCTCACTGCGCGTGGCTACAAGCTGCATGGGATCGACACAGGTGGATCTCTCGTGGAGCGGAGCGACTTCGGCAACGTCGACATTTACCGCAACGACGTTGATTGCCGACGTACACCACAATGACGGCTTCTACACCGATTCACTGGCCACCGTGGCCATGCCACTTACACGCTATCAAAGTGTGCAATGCAGGCACCCAAACCTGTTCAAATCAAGTGACGGTGACGTTCTGAGTCTTGGCACTGGCGAGCTGGATGACTAGCTTGAGCACCGACGGCGGTCGCGGCGCGTCTCGCCCTCCAGGCGACGAGGCCTAGCTCTTGAACAAGTGGAGCCGGCCTTCGTTATGGCCTGCCGTACTTGAGCGCGAACGGCGAAGAATGCCGAACTTTAGATGGCGCTCTGTGAAGCCACCGCGCGTCGCGCTGGAAGGCTACGACGTTAGAGCGGCGTCGGCGTCCCGCGTCTCCTGATCCAGGACAGCGACCGCACGATCAGCAGGCCTTCGCGTCCTTCGTGCGAGTTGCCCACGGCAGTCAGGCCTGTTCTTCCCAGCTCGCCCAAGGCGCTCATCATGTGAAACACCACGCCTGTCTGGCGGGTTTGATCGAAATGCAGGTTGTGCCGCACGACAATGTCGAACAGGTCGTCCGGAGTAAGAGTCCGATAGCGCGGCGACTCGACGTGATCGCTGGCTACGAAAAATTTCTGCTGACCATTCGGAGCCGTGAAGATGCCGGTCTCCGTATCGTAAGTTCCATCGGTAAGAAATTGCAGAGTCAAAAACGGATGAGTGGTGCCGCCTTTTCTTAAGTTAATCTCAATCGCGCATGGCTCCCATTGTTCCATTTTTCGCGCGCACCACCACAAAATCCAAAGCGAAGCGACCGATAACACCTTCTTTGGCCAGACGTCTGCCTACCTTTGCAGCTTCGCTGGTAATCAGAGGAGCGTAAGCTGTGTCGGCCGGGAAAACGCAGCCGAGGTAGCTTTGCCCGGTCGGCCCGCCCAAGAGCTGGTCATGCGTTGATAACAGTTCAACCTTACCGAGCGGCGTGACGCGAAGCTGCACGCTCGGGCTTCTGAACTCTTCTCCCATGATCCGTTCCTCCACGACTCCCTTTCGCTCCTGCAACTTCTTCATGTAACTTTCGTAAGTAACTTCTTGTGACTCGAACTTCATGGCTCGAAGGCGATCGTCTAACATAGCTACCTCCTTCGAGTACAGACCTAGGACGCAGGATGGAAGCCCTGTTAGATCAATTACAGCGTTGCCCTCACCGGAGACGCCTTCATTCAGCTTTACCATCACCTGCTTGATCGAAGGCTTTGTCATCCGCATCTGCGCGATCGCATCGACGAGGTCTTCCTTGCTGCCAATGTCCTCGCGACCCAAAGGATACGGCACATCTTCTTCCATGAAAATTTTGCGGCAGCCGCTCTTTGTTCCCAGCGGGAAAAATTTCGGATCCGCTCCGCACATCGGAATGCCGAGCTGCAACGCCAGTTCTTTCTCGCGGTTCGTGGTGTTAAACGGAACAAGATGCGCCCGATCGGGGTCCATGATCAGCGAGCGAATGCGCTCGATCAGTCGTGGCCGCTCTAACAGTTTCTCACTGAGCGGGCGCACTGAACCGTCCATGGGTGAAGGCAGGAAAAGTCGCTGCCGCGCATGGCTCGGGATGACGCCCGGAAGAAGATCGAGGTAATAATCGATGATGCTCGGCAGAATCGTTCGCGACGTCACGTAGATCAGGCGCGCCCGCGGCTGGCGCAGCAGCAGTAACAGAAATAAGAACCGTTCCTCGTACGCCTGGATCACCGCGCCCGAGTCAATCGCGTCGATCGACATCGAGGGGCATGACCACGATGGTTTGCGGGTCCTGGTTGAATCGCTCGATCGATTTCCACAACGGCACCAGCTTCTTCTGCAGCCGGTCAAATTCGGCCGAAAATGCCTTAGAGACTTCTCGTTCGGACATAAGCGCGCTATTAAACCTCATCTCCCAAACAAATCGAGCGATTTGCGCGTAACTCAGGCTTCCGATAACCGCGCGCTCAGTCTGCGACCAGGCGAGATGCCCGTTCTACAACGGCAGATGCCTGTTACCTTCGTCGCCCGAATGAATATCCGCGATGGGTTCTTCCGCCGCCGATTGCGCGACGACTGCTCGTCGCTGATTCCGATTCGAACAGCGCCGTGTATAAGTAGGGAAAGTTCTCCAGCTTCAGTCGCGGAATTTTCTGGCCGATGAAACGTTCGATCGCCTGCAACGCGGGCAGTTCCTGTCCGCTCGTGAGCGTGAACGCGTCGCCGACATTTTGCGCGCGGCCCGTGCGCCCGATCCGGTGGACATAATCCTCCGGATGCTCGGGCACATCGTAATTGATCACGTGACTCACACCGGCGATGTCGAGCCCGCGCGATGCGATATCGGTCGCCACCATCACTTCGTATTTGCCGCTCTTGAAGCCTTCGAGCGCTTCGATCCGTTCCCGCTGTGTCCGATTGGAATGCAACACCGCGACCGCATGCTTACCCTGCTTTAATTGGTGCGCGATGCGATCGGCGCCGTACTTGGTTCTGCAGAAAATCAGCGCGCTGTCGAAATTCGTTCGCTCGAGCAAAGCCATTAGCAGATCGAATTTTTGTTCAGCGGCAACGGGATAAACCGCGTGGGTGACTGTTTCCGCAGGCGAACGGCGCACGCCAATTTCCACTAACTCAGGATCGCGCAGCACCCATGCCGCCAGACGTTCGATCTCCGGAGGCAACGTGGCCGAAAACAGCAAAGTTTGTCGCTTTGTCGAGATTTTCTCAACGATCCGGCGCACGTCGGGCAGAAAACCCATATCCAGCATCCGGTCCACTTCATCGAGCACGAGAATTTTTATCTCTTTGAGACTCATCGCGCGCTGCTCCAGCAGATCGAGCAGGCGTCCGGGCGTGGCGACAAGAATATCGACGCCGCGCTTGAGTTCCTCGCGTTGTTTCCCGTAACCGACGCCGCCGTGCACGAGACGCGACTCGCAAATCTGTGAAGCGGCCATAATCGCGAAACGCCGTTTCCACTTGCGCGGCCAGTTCGCGCGTGGGCTCGAGCACGAGACAACGCAAGCCGCCGTGCTTTGCCAGCAACGTCAGAATGGGTAAAGCAAACGCCGCGGTCTTGCCGGTGCCGGTTTGCGCGGTGCCGATCAAATCTTTTCCGGCAAGGACAATCGGAAACGCGCGAAGCTGGATCGGCGGTCGGCTCCACGAATCCCATGGCCTGCGTTCCACGCACGACCTCGGGCAAAAGTCCGAAATGATTAAATGACACGGCTTTGTAAATTACCCGAAAACGAACAATTGACACGAGTTACATACCATCGAAGCCGCCCGATCATTCAAAGTCGCCGCTTCTTGTCTGATTCGCGAAAATCTTGCGAGCCCCCGTTCGCGACTGGGGCCACAGGCTGCGCAGCTCGTTCTTCGGCAGCCTGCCGAAAACTCTTCCTACGCTCCCTATCAACCGACGTTAATCTTCTCGTCCAAATTGCGTAGCAGAAAAGAATCGAGCCGACAATAAAGTCTCGTCGGCCAACGGTTCCGGCGGGGCATGATTGCACCCGGACGGTGTGCAATAACGGCGAGACTCATGCCTACGCGATGGTGCCCGTAGCGCCTAGCCCGACACCAACCCAACCGTCACCCCCACAGCAACTCCGACACCTGCTCCAAGAGTCACTCTACACCAAGGACGCGCCCGAATCCGCGAGCCGCGACCGTAATTGGAACTGTAGAGGCAGGCGTGTCGCCTGCGTGATATCACGTTTAGCAGCCGGCACGGCTGCCGCTACAGTAAGCAGCGACATCGCGGACACCGGCGAAAAATTAGTGTCCATTCGTGTCCATTCGTGGTTACAAAGGCGATCGACACTAGCGCCTGAGAAGCCGTCGCTCCTTACTATGAACGAAACGCATCGCGAGGACCCGCACGCCCCGCTGAGTTATTATGGCGCGCGGCGCATCGTTTGGCTGGTCTTTTTCGTATTCATCATCTGGCTGATCCTGCGCGCGCTGCAACCTGTAATCCTGCTGTTCGCGCTGGTCTTTCTTCTCGCGATGGTTCTGAACCCGATCGTCGTTTGGCTACAGAAACACCGCGTACCGCGCTTCGTGGGTGTCATCCTGGTGATGCTAGCGCTGATTGCTGTCACGACGACCATCATCCTGTTTGCCATTCCGCCGCTGAGCCGACAACTGCAGGAGCTCATGCACAGCACGCCAAACATGTGGCAAGGCATTCGCACCCGGATCGAGTCGCTAACGAAAAATTATCCGGAAGTTCGCGAGGCGTTACCACGGACGGATGAAATGGCCGGTAAAGTCGGGGCAGCTGCGGCTACAGTTGGAAATTTCTTGCTGCAATCGACGCTCGGCTTGGTGGGAGGTGTGGCCAGCGCCCTGTTAGCGATTCTGTTGCTTGTGTTCGTGCTGGCGAACCCGCGCCCGCTCGTAACTGCATATCTGGCGCTTGCGCCCGATCGTTATCGCGAGCAGGCGCGTCGCATCTCGAACGAATGATGCGACAAATGATTGCCTGGGCGCGAGGCGTCGCGATCAACGGCGTTATTACCGGCGTGTCGATCGGTTCGCTGCTTTGGTTGATTGGCGTGCAGCCGGCGCTCATATTCGGCGTGTTCGCGTTTCTCGGTGAGTTTTTGCCAAACATCGGCGCCTTTCTCGTTTCCATTCCCATTTTGCTGGTCGCACTGAGCATGGGCGCGACAAAATTCTGGCTGGCGCTTGGGCGTGATCGTGCTGGTCTATCAGGTTGAATTGAACGTCCTTGTGCCCGGTGTGCTCGGCAAAGAAATGCGATTGCACCCGGTCAACATTTTGTTTTTTACCCTCGCGACCGCCGAATTGTTTGGGCTATTGGGATTGTTTCTCGCGGTCCCTGCTGCGGCGCTGGTGCAAATCGTCATCGACGAATTTTATTTGCAACCTGCGCAAGATCGACCCATGCCACGCTTGATCGCCAAGCAGACGCGCTAATGGGAAGGCAGGAGGTGTCACGCTGTAGGGCGCCCAGTGTCAGCCTGCCAGCCTGATTGCAAACATGCCAGAGACGGGCGTACCAGCTAGCGCAAAAACGTTCTTCGCTTGGCGCTCAATCGCCGCTACGAGTTCTGCTCTGAGAGAAAATGTTTGACATCGCCGCGCCGATTTCGTTAAACCGGACGTACGTGGAGAGCCCGTTGCACAGCGTCCAAGGTCACGCCCCCGTAGCCATACTTCTGTCGCGCCCGGCGGCGATAACGAAATTGTCAAAAATCTTTTTGGCTTGCGCCGCGTAGCTAACGTGAGAGAAATTACGACTCAATCGCCGCCGCCTCACCCTAGCCAAAGGAGGTCCACGGCAATGTCAAAGATAACGCTTCTACCGGCTTCGCTCCTGCCGCTCAGTTCTGTTTTTGCGGAATGCATCGGGAACTCCGCGCAGCGCAGCCGGTAAAGACAAAGCATTTCCGATGCGCGTCAGACGGGGACGCTTGAGAAAATGATCGCTCGAGAACGGAAGCGTGACGTTGAACCTCGATCTCAACGGGATTGAACGGAAGCAACGCCCCGGTCACGAGAGCCCGGTCCCGTCAGACAGTTCCAGGCTGCGGCCACGGACGAGCCCGTTTTTCCCCATTCTCGTTTTGAACGATCTATTACGCGGTCCCTGAGCGCCAGCATTCACGCGGGTCGTCCAAAGCCGAGCCGTCCCCGGGCTTCCCACCCGAGCAGGCAGCAGCTCCAAACATCAGCTTATACTCGAAAAGCCCCCCGACAGCGCAATATCCAATCGTCGAGAGTTCTACCCACCCCGAGGCCGCGTCCCACGCCAGCGCCGCAGTCCGGCGACCTAGCAACACAGGCATCCTTCCAGCCTCGTAGAGCTGGCATCTTTGTGTGAAGGACCGACAGGCTGGGAAGCCTGCTGGACGTGTCAGGCAAGATGCCTAAGCTTACGTCAGTGTTCGTTAGGGACCCGTTCGGCGAACCGAGCTGGTTTTGCCATGGACGAAAATGTTTTTCAGCAAGCTCGGTCATGCCGAGGTCCTGGAGCCGGCGGCCGAGCACCCAGTGGTAGAGCGGATTGTTGGGAGTGAATTTGAAATCGGCTTGTTTGCTTGTAGAGACTCGGCTTGCTGCTAGGCGTTGCCTGACTGCGAGCGCCGCGCCGGCAAGCTCGTTGTTGGCCAATAGCCAGCTGCGCGTTGCGCTGCACGGCATCGGTCCAAACCGAAACAGCTTCATCCCTGCGACCGAGTTGCCAGAGCGATTCGCCTTTCTCCTGGCGCGCGAGAATCAAATCATCTCGTTCCGCCAGCGCTTCGTCCAGACTCGGCTCGCGCTTCTTCGTAACGCCCGAGACGATTCAGGATCGCGCCGCGATAATAAAGACTCAAAGCTTTGCTCTCATCTTTCTGGTGAGCTGCGGCCTGTGCGAGCGTTTGCACGGATTGCTCAGCGTCGCCCGACAAATATTCAAACCAGGCCAGCTTCGGCAACGCTTCGCTGTTTACAAACAACCCCAGTCCTCGAAGCCGCCAGATAATGCTCTTTTCCTTCGACGATGTTTTCCCGATCCGCCGGGCTGAGCCAGCGGGCTGGATCGAGCTGCGCCAGGGCCAGTTCGTCGGGCAACTGAATCTTGTTGGAACGCGAGGTTGCCGAGGAACTCGTGATAGCGCACCCAGCCGCAGTGCGCGTTTAAGCCAATCCAGGCACACGCGAAGGCTGCAAACGCCCAGCCCGCCTTGTGCATTTTTCCTGACGACTTCAAATTGAACCGGTAAAAGGACAACTCCCTTGCCCGAAGCAATCGCCACGTTTTCAGAGTGAGAAACGTTGTGACCGCGGCGCAACCGAGCGCCATCAGAAATGGAACCAGCGCGTAAACACCGCGAACAGCAAGGAAACTTCCCAGAAACACCAGCGCGCCGACGATTTCTTCAGGCCACGTCAGCGAATAACTGTCTCTTGATCGACATTTGATTTCGGAGCCAGGAGCGTCGGCTTCCCAAAACCGAAATAGAGCGCGTCGTTTGGACATACGCTGACGCAATCCATGCACTTCATGCAACCCGGATCGACCACCATCCCGTATTGCTTCACTTCCGCGTGCACCAACACGTTCGAAGTGCACGTGGCGGTGCAATGCCCGCACTGATTGCACGCAGGCGTGACGCGGATTTTTCCCGGCGAGAATTTGTCGGCAAGACCGAAGAAACCACCGTACGGACAGGCGTAGGTGCAAAAGCCTTTTTGCCCCAGAAAATAAACTGTCACGAAACCGCAAACGAAACAGAAACGGAATGGCCACCGCGACGGAAGGAAACGTCTGCCAAAAATTTGTGGTCACCAGATGATTGGTGAATTTCGGGATGATCGGTTCGTGCTCCGGGTTCCAGAACAATCGATAGACCACAGGCCAGACAAACATGTACAGCGCGGCGATGAGCGGACATACACCAAGAGCCGCGACCGAAACGGCTTCGGATGACAGACCCATTTTCTTGAGCAGCCAGCCGCAGAGATCCTGCAACGCAAGAATGTGACAACCCCAGCCACAAACAAAACGCCCGGAAGATCAGCGTCGCTAAGATTGCCAGGCTGAAAAGATGAAGCCCGCGTTCACGAATCCGCTTTGCAACGTGTACATCGTCTCCGAGGGCTCGATGGGCGAAATCGTTTTGCCCATGATCCGCCACTGGATGATGTGCGCGATCATGAACAGGTTCAGAGTGATCAACGCCGCCGCGCGCCACCGGCTGGTCTTTGATTTGCGAATGCCGGTTTTACTGTAGCCGGGGAAGGTGGATTCCAGCGGTGGCTCGCCCCGGAATCGCTCCCGCTGCTTTCAATTCCCGGCTGACGCAACCACTTTCACAGAGTTGGCGAATTTACGCCAAAACACGGCGACAAGCCAGCGGCAGAGCGGCAAAGCTCACCTTGCTCGAGAAACCAAATTAAGATTAGAAAAACGTGAAAGCGACGCGCTCACTGAAGAATGACGAAATCCGAATGACGAAGCTCGAAGGAATAACGAATGATCAAATGACCAATGATCGCAATCTCGCTTTTTCGTCATTCCGGCTTTGGACTTCCTTCGTCATTTGTATCGCCCGCCAAGCCGAAGCGCTTGCGGAGCGCTGGTGTTTCGTCATTTCCTCGGCATTGATTCTCATGCTAATGGCCCAAATCACACACGCCGAATCCCCGAGCCTGATTGGCAAATGGAACGGTTGAGATCACCTTCGCGAATGAGGAGCACCGCTCGGTGCGCTTTGAGGCACAAAGCGACGCAAAGGCAACTTTGACGCCGGCGGATCCTCAATCGAAAGCCTGGGGCGCCGCCAAGCCTTCCGACGCAAAGTGGACCCCGCGGCGACGAAAACTCCGCAACGTCTCTCGGCCCGGTGGAGTTTCAATCGGCAACGTTGGACGTGACGCGGGGACATTGACGCAAAGCGCAAACTTGAAACCGCCGATTTGAATCACCGGTGAAGTGGAATTCCCCTCCACCTGGCGGGCGAGTTCGATCCATCAAAAGCACGGCGCGCTTTAGCGGCGGTTCGGGCAAGCCAATAGACAGAGAACTCGCGGATTACACGGGACAGTGGTTTGACCGAGCACCGTGCTCGATATACAGCGTGGATCGTCTCTGCCGCGGCGAGACGATTTTGCGATCGGCAAGGCGCAAACATCAGGCGGCAGCAGTAGCATTCGAACGCGTTGCGGACAACGCAGTTCCACCTGCGGCAGCGAGGGCCCAGCGACTAGCGAATACCCGAGTCGCACTCCCACTGGACCTTTGTCATCTTGCCCGGCGCAACATCAGCTTCGAATGGGCCGAAGCGGCCGATGCTGGATTTCCTTCCCTTCAGGGAAATTTTGTAGTGGCCAGGCGGCAACGACACTCGAAATCGGCCTTGGTCATCCGTGATGAATGAGGTCACCTCGCCATTATTCTTTTCCACCGCAAAAGTGGCGTTAGCCAGCGGCATTGAAGCGGCAGCATCAGCTCTGGTTGGCCCCGGATTAGCTGGGCTGATCGTAATTACTCCTTCAATTCCTGATTCTCCTGCAGAAGGAGTTTGCCCAGTGGAAGCGGAAACAGCCATGACGATGAGCCCGAAAGCGGTGAGTAAGTTGCGAAATCTCACTGCGCACTATATTCGCGCGGCCTCGTGATGGTCAACGATTCGAAACACAAAGCGAATCTTAACAGGGCTGGCACTTGACGACGCGAATTGTCGCGTCGAAATTCTCCGCTTCTCTCACGCATGAAACGCTACCTGCCGTTTATAATTGTGGTTGGTGTCGCATTGGTCACGTTTGGGAGCGGCACGATGCTCTATCGTGCAAAGCGTCCGCAGGTTAAGAACATTCCCGAAAGCCAGAGTGTCCCCGCAGCAAGCGATACTTCGGCGCACGTCCGCGGTAACCCCGACGCCCCGGTTACGCTGGAAGAGTTCGCCGATTTCCAGTGTCCGCCGTGCGGCCAATTCGCCGGATTTGCTGAGGAACTGCTGCGAGAATACGATTCGCGGTTGCGCATCGTTTTTCGAAATTTTCCACTCCCGCCCACGAGCACGCTCGCGAAGCCGCGCTCGCCGCGGAAGCCGCCGGTTTCCAGGAAAATTTTGGGAGATGCACGACACGCTCTACCGCGAACAATCAGCCTGGAGCAAGGCCCCGAACGCGCGGGAATTGTTCGAATCGTACGCGGGCACGCTGGGCCTTGATTTGGAACAGTTCAAGAAAGACATGGACAGCGACAAAGCGAGGGAACGCGTCGATTCCGACCATGCGCTTGGCGATTCTCTGGGAATAAAGGTCACTCCAACGCTGTTCATCAACAACCGCCCCATGGAGCCACAAAGAGAAAAACCCCGAGGGCGTTCGCGCCGCGATCAATGCGGCGCTGAAACGAAAAATCGCAATCGTAACTTCGTTGAAGTCACTTGAGGAAGCGCCGAGTGATTCGTTACATGATTAAAGCATTGACATCGGGTTTACGATTTGACCCGTTCCATCGATTTAACGGCTCTACATTCGAGCCGACATTCTTCATTCGTCATTCCGATCATGACCGTATCGCGGTTTCGCACCATTCTTTACACGGCAGTGGCCATTGTTGCCGTGGCCGGTCTGGCGGATGCAACTTATCTGACCGTGCAGGCGCTCACCGGCGAGACCCTCAGCTGCGGAGGTTCGCCGGATTGTTTTCGCGTGTTGGGCAGTTCGTATGCGCAAGCTGGGCGGAATTCCGGTGGCCATGCTTGGAGCGCTCGCCTATTTCACGTGTGTTCACTTTCGCCACATTCTGCAGCGTTCGGCTACCCACGGGCGCCGAGATTCCTTGCTCTAATCACTGGTGCGATGTTTCTGATGACGCTTTGGCTGCTGTATGTGCAAGCTTTTCTGCTGCATGCGTACTGCCGATATTGTTTGTTCTCAGCGGCAATCACATTTCTTATTGCCGGGCTGCTGATCGCCGTACCGCCCTCACAACGCCGATCTGGCGCATGAGCCGCATGCTCGTATAGGCAATGAGCCCTATGCGCATTTTGGTGATCGAGGACGAAAAGAAAACCGCGGCTTTTCTGGCCAAAGGATTGCGCGAAGCCGGCTTTGCTGTCGATGTCGCGCCTGATGGCGAAACCGGGTTGGAACAGGCGCGCGCGACCAAATTTGATCTTCTGATCGTCGACATCATGCTGCCGCACAAGGACGGCTGGGATGTCGTCGCGGAACTGCGGCGCGATGAAGTCCGCACGCCCATTTTGTTTCTTACCGCCCGCGACAGCGTGCCGCGACCGTGTGAAAGGACTCGAGCTGGGCGCAGACGATTATCTGGTCAAACCGTTCGCGTTTCCGGAATTACTCGCCCGTGTCCGCTCGGTGTTGCGACGTGCTCCCCAGCAGCAGCCGGAACATTTGCGCATCGCGGATTTGGAACTCGACATCGAGCGGCACAAGGCAACGCGCTCGGGCGTTCCGCTGAACCTCACGCCAAAGGAATTCCTTCTGCTCGCGCATCTGGTTCGCTCAGCCGGCGCCGTGGTGTCGCGCGAGGAAATTGCAGAGCACGTTTGGGACGTCGGATTCACGACTGACACAAATGTAGTCGATGTGGTTGTACGCCGGTTGCGCGCGAAAGTGGACGACCCGTTCAAGACGAAGCTGATCCACACGATTCGCGGCGTCGGCTATGTTCTCAAAGGACGCTAGTCATTTCATTGCCGTCCTTGAATAAACCACGCTCCATCGCATTCCAGCTCATTCTGCTCTTTACGCTGGCGGCGGCCTTTTGCTCGCCTGCGGGCTTGGCATCTTTTACTCGATTGTCGTGCGCCACGCGTTCGCCGAAGACAACGCAGTTCTGGCCGACAAAATGTTCGCGTTAAGCGCCGGATCTCCGCGAGAACGGACCCGAGCGTCTTTGCTGAAGAGTTGACGGGCACGGCATGCCGGCGAGCACACCACTTATTGGATCAGGATGCTCGATTCACAAGGGCGCACCATATGCGGAAACACCGCGAATGGATCGATTGCTTCCGCCAGAGATTTTTCCGCCGCCGGCAAGAATCGGCGGCGAGCTATTCGCAGCCGAAAGGATTACCGCACGGAGCCGAAACTGTTCTCCCTGGTCGCCTTCAATGAAGAGTCCGGCGGCCAGCTTTACACGCTTCAGGTGGCACAAGACCGGTCAAGCGACGAGCAAGTTGAAAGGAACTTCGCTCTGTTATTCATCGCGGTCCTCTTCGGCGGCGTTGCTGGCCTCGGCTTTGATTGCGATCATCGTTACCCGACGCGGGTTGCGGCCGCTCCGGGAAATGACGCGAGTCACTCGGCCGAATCGGGCCAGACGCAATTGAAGGAGCGTATCGGTTCCGCCGGGTGGCCGCGCGAGCTGCAACCGCTCGCCATCGCTTTCGACGAAATGCTCAAACGGCTCGACGATTCGTTTACCCGGCTCTCGCAATTTTCCGCCGATCTCGCGCACGAGCTGCGAACGCCCATCGCCAATATGCTGGGCGAAGCACAGGTTGCTCTCACGCGCGATCGCACCGCTGCCGATTATCGCGAGACTCATCGAATCCACCGTTGCCGAATGCGAACGGCTTTCCAGAATCGTGGACAATTTGCTTTTTGTCGCGCGCGTGGATGCAGCGCGCGAACCGATCGCGCGCGGAAGCGGTTCGATGCACGCGCAGCAGTCGGAAAAATCGCAGCGTTCTATCAAACGGTCGCGGACGATCATCATGTCACGATCACGTTGCAGCGGCGACGGACAAATTTATGCCGACCCGACTCTGTTCGAACGCGCCGTGGGAAATCTGCTCGACAACGCGCTGCGATTCACAGCAGAGCACGGTTCAATTCAATCGCGCTTTCGAAACACAACAGCGATTTCGAAGTCGCGGTCAGCGATAACGGCTGCGGAATAGCTGCCAGAACATTTGCCGCGCGTGTTCGATCGATTTTACCGTGCCGAATCATCGCGCAGTTCCGATGGAGCAGGCCTCGGTCTGGCGCTGGTGAAATCGATTGTCGATCTCCACGGCGGCTCAGCCGTCATCGAGAGCAACGTCGGTCGTGGCACAACGGTCAAATGATATTCCCGCTTGCCTAGAAATTGAAGTCACGGAAGCACGCCATCTCCCGTCGCGGGACAGATGACAAAAAGTAATTGTAAATCGATTGACAGAATCTCATTTGCATTCGGAATTTTCTGAATCAGGTGCTCTGTCGGTCGAGCTCAGAGCCACGCTGAGAGCGAGCCCAGCGACCATTGTCCGTTATCAGCGCTGCTTTTGTCGTGTTCACATATATTTTTCGCTCCTTCATCGTCAGCCCGAGGCCCCTGAAAAATTGTCTCGCCATTAATTACAAGTTTGTAATCATGTGGCGCGTTTTATGGAGAAAGACGTTCTTTTTCTGCGATTGCGCGGTGGTCGATCCTGCCGATTGGTTGCGCAGGTCTGGTGTGTTTTTTGCCTCAAAATCGCTGCTGGCGCAAGCAACGACAGAGCAGGCTGTTGTGGTAACGGGCGA